>CETI01053236.1_pt1 | contig 47282 bp, 33 predicted proteins | sample 361441 | NCBI WGS metagenome assembly CETI01 (sample SAMEA2622478, study PRJEB7988) | marine metagenome | biome: marine biome (ENVO:00000447); feature: deep chlorophyll maximum layer (ENVO:xxxxxxxx); material: "saline water (ENVO:00002010), including plankton (ENVO:xxxxxxxx)" | depth 90 m | reverse complement strand
GAAGCCTTAACACCTTTCTCTGTGAACTTACCGTTCTCTTCAGAGTAATTTTGAATCTCTGTCATGATCGACTCATGTGTTTGTGACATATTATCTGTCCTTCCTTATTCGTACGATATAATTAATTAACATATGTTTAATTTAAGCACATAAGAACTGGTTTTGTCAATCATTTTCTAAACAATAATTTCCACGTCATTTGCATAATTGGTAAAACCATTTTCTTTGGTAACTTTTAGTATCGAATTTACTCTGCCTACCAACTCATCTTTGTGTGAAATTAAGAAAATATTTTTGTTCTGCGTTCTGCTCATCTCTTTTAACACTGCCATTGAACTTTCAACACCCGAAATATCCATTCCTGCATCTATAAGTTCGTCAATAAACAACAAGTTGATCTGTTGATAAAGGCTTTCCCAAACATCTCTGAACGCCCAACTTAAACTTAATATCAATCTATTTCTTTCACCTCTGCTTAAATTATCAAAGTCTAGTTCTCTACCAAGTTCTTCAATCTGCACAGTTAAATCGCTTTGGAAAACCACTGTGTGTGGTAATTTAACTTTTCCTAAATAAAATGCTAGACGCTGATTCAAGTATGTTAAGTTTTGTTCTATAATTCTTGTTCTAATGAATGAATCTTTTGCAGTTAACAATTTGTATAAAAATTCTTGGTGCCTATGCAAGTCTTCCAGTTCATTAACAATACCATAATCAATTTTTTGTATTGCACTTTTATTAAGTTCTTCTATTTGTTCTGCGTATGGATCTTCTTTTTCTGTTGCTTGTTTTAGTTGTCGTTTGAGATCCTTCAACGATGCTTTGTGATTGTATGCCTCGTCCATTGTGTCGTAATAGGTATCTGGTATTTGTCCTATATCACCAATTTCGTCTATGCCCTGTTGCACTAATACAAGATCACTTTTTAACTTATTTGTATATTCTACAGATTCGGTTAAGTTTTGTTTCAACTGATCCACCAAATGAGTATGTTTCTCATCGTTGAGCGGTTGTTCGCAAGTTGGACATTTTGATGTTTTTGCAAATTCTAAGTCTTTGTTTGTTTTTTCAACACTAGTTTCTGCTTTTGTCAAGGCATCCTCGTGATATGCTTTTTCTTTTTGTAGTCCTCGTAGTGCAGTTTGGTTTTCTTTGTGTGATTGTAATTTTTTGTGTAGATCTAGTTCTGCTTTTATATCTACTTTTTCTAGTTCTGTAATAGCCTCGTTGAAACTTTTTATATCATCTTCTTTTTGTTTTTGCCATGCACTGCTTCTTAGTTTTAGGCTTTCTATTGATTCTTGTATTTTTTCATTTGATGCAATTTTACTATCAATTCTCATTTTTTCTTCGGTCATTTGTGTTTTAGTTGCTTTTTGTTTTTCTTTTAACAAGTCTGCTTTTTGTGATAATAAAGTTATACCAAGCAACTGCTCTATAATTTCTCTTTGCTCTGCTTGTTTCGTACCAAGAAACGGCAAAGTGTAGGTATTCAACGTGATTATATTTTTAAACATTGCCAAAGTCATGCCTAGCAATTTGTTTATTTCTAATTGTGTTTCTCTGTTCTCACCTTGTGCTTCGTTGTCTTCCGTATTTTGTTCTATGTCGTTAGCATAAAATTTGAATATTTGTGGCTTTCTGCCTCTTTCTATTGTGTAATCGATATTGTTTTTTGTAAACTTAACACTCACCAACATATTTTTTTCATTAGTTTTGTTTACAAGATTGTCTCTTCTGATGTTTGTTAATGCTTCTCCGAAGAACACGTATGACAGAGCATTTATAATTGTTGTTTTACCAGTACCATTTCTAGCACCTGCATCGTCTCCTCCTAAATCCATGTTCTCACCTATGACAAGAACTAAATTTTTATCATTAAATTTTATACTTTGTGCGGCATTTCCCACACTCATAAAATTTTTAACTGTAAGTTCTTTAACGGTTAGCATTCTTTTTCTTCCATTTTAAATAACCTTTTAACCAATCTGCTCTATCTAATCTTCTTGCAAAGTCAAAAATCGGTTGCTCCTGTTCCTCTTTTTTAGTTAATATTTTCCAAAGTTTTCTTTTACTAATTGTTGACATCCAAATCATTATAGATTGCTGTTAATATATTTTTGTCATATGTTTCAGAATCTACTCCTTGTAGTTGTGATATAACAATTTGATCTACGGAATCAAATTTTTGCACTTCAACGTTTGGTTGTTGTGCCTGGTCAATTTGTTCAGGAATCAACTGTAATTCTCTTAATTGATATTTCTCTATAAATGTTTCTCTTATAAAATTTGCTTCTTCGTATGAAATTTTTATATCTAAAGTAACTCTCACATACATTTTTGCTTTTAGGTATTTGTCTGGATCAGCAAGTAGTTCACTTATTTTAATTGTGATATATCTTGGCATATCCGGCCAGTTGATATATTTTGGCTTTTGTCCATATTCTATAATCATCATGCCTCTATCATCATCCCAAGCATCTGCGTAGTTGTGTGGAAATGCGTTACCCATGTAAGTTACATTTGCGTTTTGTTGCCTTTTGTGGAAGTGTCCAGTGAATACTTCGCCACAGTTTTTAAAATGTTCTGTTTTAATTGTGCCAACGTCTGGCATCTCTACCATTGCATTCATTTTAAAATATGGAAGTTCAAAATGTCCAAATACATATTTTTGATTCATACTTGCAATTTTTTTGTATTCATCGCCAACGATCCATGGAATTATTGCAACGTCATCCTCAACTATCCATTCATTTACTATGTGTATGTTTGGTATATTTCTTATAAACTCCATGGAGTTTATTTCTCTTTTTTCTCTGTAAAACAAATCATGATTGCCCATGATCACATACACTTTTTCAAATGCTTGTCCTAATCTTTCCATGTTTGAAACTGTGTAGTTCATTGTGGAAACATTTGTTGATGATCTGTGGTGGTGCCAGTCGCCTAGAAATATACAAGTTTCACAACCTTGTGCTTTGGCTTGTTCAATAAACCAATAAATGAATTCTTCACAGTCGTCATTGTGTACACGACTGTTTCCTTTCATCCCAAAGTGTATGTCAGTGAAACAAGCAACTTTTTTAAAAAATGCCATTAGTACCTTTTTTTGATTGTTGGTTTATGCTTACTGATATCAAGAGTTTTGTAACCAACCTCCTCAAAATTTTCTTTTGTCAATTTTCCAGTTTTTTTCAATGCTTTATTCAGTTTAGCAATACCTGTTTTATTTACAGTCTTAACTTCGCCGTGTGCATTTTTCATTCTGTCTTTGTAGGTGATTGTCTGTGTGGTGTTATTTTGTTGTCTAGTAAATGACGGCATCATATTATTTTGCTCTAACAAGTCGTCTCTGATGTTTTGATTTTTCTTTTCTATGTTTAGAATTCTTGTAAAACTGTTTGTTATAGCGGCAGTATAATATGCAAATGGATTCTCTGACTTGCTTTCGTCAAACTGTAAACCAATTTGTGATAATTGCATCAATGCTTGTGATTGCATTTCGTCGTTGTATGTGTAACCTCTCCAGTTTGATCTTGTGCCATAACGTTCGCAAAGTTTCATAAACATCATTGCTAAACTGTTTGTAATTTTTCCATGGTCGCAAGAGAAGTGACCATTACTCATTCCGCCAATCCAATGCGATTTGCCAACACATTTTGGTTTGCCTTTCTTGTCCAGTCTATAATGTTGGAATGGAGGAAAGTTTACTTTTGTGTGCCTATCGGATTCTTGTTTTGGATTCTTTTTACGTTCAAGGTCTTCCGGGATATGCTCAAAAGACATTACCCTAAACACCAAATCTGTTTTGTCAATTTTTCTTGTTGATACAGTATAATCCTGCATCTTAATTTTTTTCAATCCAGATTCTTTTGCTTCTTCCCAGGCTTGTTGCGTTAATTTTTTTGCTTTATTTTTCCTTGCGTTTGCTATTGCAGATGCATTGATTTTTTTGATACTAGGAACAATCAAATCATAGGAAGAATCTTCTTTTTCCACGTATGAACAATATGTGTTTTTGCTGGCGTGTATTTGCGCCAATAAATCTCTGTTGTTTAGATACTTTACTCTTTTCATAATTTTCCTAATGTTAATGTGTAAAAACCAGTGCCGTAAGGGAATTAAATGCGCCTATAATTGTGCCTATAAATATGTTTTAAGTATACAAAATTATACAAGGAAGAGCAACCGAAATGGCAGACAACTTTATAGGAAAAGCAATAGAGACAGGTTCAAACATTTATAACCGAACCATAGGTAGACTATTGGGCGCCGGCATCGGTAAAGATTTTAAGATAGCACAGGCCCAAGCAACATGGGTAGGAAGATCTGCAGGCGAAAAGGATTGGAGAGTAAAATTAACTTTACCACCAATGTCAGATCTTAGACACGAATTTTTTAACAACAACGCACTTCTTAGACCGTTACAAGACGCAGGTGGATTTCACTGGCCTCTTACACCGTCTATGGTTATACAGCACACTGCAAATTATAATGCATTGGCTCAAACACACAGCAACTATCCTTTCCAGGCTTATCAAAATTCACAAGTTGACCAATTAAACATCATTGGTGAGTTTCCTGTACAGAATACAGAAGACGCAAGGTATTGGGTCGCAACGATAAATTTTTTACGTGGCATCACTAAAATGTTTTTTGGAAAACAAACAATGGGGCAGGACAACTACAAAGGCAATCCGCCTCCAATAATGCACTTGAATGGATATGGAGATCATATGTTTAGAAACGTTCCTGTAATAGTAAACACATTTAACGTTGAACTTAGAGCAGGTACAGATTACATTTCTACAAACGACGATGTGTACAGTGCAAGATCAACCAACACAGAAGTCGCAAGTTTAGTTAGAAAAGGAATTATAGAAGACAACGAAATATCGGCTACATGGGCACCAACATTATCAAACATATCAGTTCTAGTAACTCCTATCTACTCTAGAGATACAATTGGTAGATTCAATTTACAAAAATTCATGCGTGGAGAACTGAACGGTAAGGGCGACGAAATAGGATTTATCTAATGGCAAAATATTCAAGAACATCTCCTTATTTTGAAACAGACCAAAATAAATTATATTTAGATCTATTAAAGCCTAGGACTATCACAGCCGAAGCAGACGACGAAACATATACAATCGAAAGAACCTATGCTTATAGACCTGATCTACTTGCATTTGACTTATATGGTACACCAAGACTTTGGTGGGTATTTGCACAAAGAAATGCCGACGAAATTGAAGATCCTATCTATGATTTCAAACCAGGCACAGTAATAAGATTACCAAAGCCAGAAAATGTCAAAGCAGATCTAGGATTATAAGATGGCAGAAAAAAATATCCTACATAAATTTGCATCTTATAATTGCTTGTTCACGATTTCATCTTGCAACGACAAAGAATTACAAAACAGATCATACTTCAAGAATCCATTGAAAAACATAGTGGCAAGGTCTGGAGGTATAAGTGACGCAGAAGTTTCTGCCAATCAGTTGGTAGCGGAGGCCGAGGCGGCGAGGGCAAATCAGGATATACCGGCATTGGCACGTCAAAAAGTTTATGATGACAAAATGGTTTACATCAAAGACAGACAGATATCGGAAAAAGTTTTAGAAAAAGGCAGAGATATATTCATTGAGAACGTCAATATATTAAGCACAGCAAGTCCAAGTTTTGAGCGTAACCTAGGTACTTTTACAAAGATAGATATGGCATTGGTCGAACCATATGGAATAAGCCTGATTGAAAAATTACGTGGAGCAACCGCAAAAGAAGGTTATATAGATTATCTTGATGCACCAATGTTGCTTACCTTACAAATTAAAGGACAAGACGAAAACGGAAATTTCACAACAACAAAAGAAGAAACAATCACAAGAAAAATTCCTATATTAATTGCTAGGGTAGAATTTGATGTAACGGAGTCAGGTACAGAATATAGATTAGAAGCACTTCCTTACTGCGAAATGGGATATGATGATAGGTTTAAATTTCCGAGAAGAGATGTACAAGCCTTCATTCCGCATGGTGGCACATATCAAGACTGGGCCGATTCGGTAGAATTTGCTATCAACAGTTCAGGAAATGCAGACGAAACTGCAAGGTCACAAATGGATGTGGAAATAGCAGAATCAACTAGGAAGTTGCCAGACGTGTACAAATTTCACCTGCACCCAGAACTTAGGGGCAAATTAACATATGATAAAATGTCCAAAGAACAGATCAGAGCAGAAGGAACACCATTGAGTGATAATAAAGAGTTTGCAGAACTAATCGATGGAGCGTCAAAGGTACCACCTTACAAAGGAGGTGCACAAAAAGGAATAACGCATAAGTTCAGCGATTCTTTTCCTCAAGCAATAGAAAATATTGTGCAACTATCAGACTTCTATAGAGAAGTATTAGAAAATTGGACTGAAAAATTTGCAACTGCCCAAGGAATATCCACTACGATTGCTCCCAACACTCCGTTTGCCAGAGACAAAACAACAAAGGAATTAATTGGTGATCTTAAAAAATTGAAACCAACAGATGATGTAAAGTCGTATGCCAGACAAAATCAATTTGTGGATTGGTTTAGAATAGTAGTGACCGTTTCGCAAGAAACAGGTACAGCAAATTTTGATCCAATCACTCGTATGCATCCAAAAACAATTAATTACACAGTGGTGCCTTATAAGGTTCACATCAATAAATTTTTACAACCAGGATTGCATTTAGCAAAACCAAAAGATGTGGAAAAAAATGTAAGAAAAAATTACAACTATATCTTTACTGGAGAAAACCTTGATGTGTTAGGATTCAATATAAACTACAAAGCGGCATTCTTTGTGCGTAATGTTAGACCCACTTACAAAACCGATCAGGAAAAAGGCGGATTGGACAATAAAAAAGATTCAAACTCATGGTTCTCAGAATTAGTAGGGGGAAATAAATCAGATCAATATAACTTAAAAACCTTGTCAGAAGAAACTAAACTTCCTTTCAACCTTAGAGGAGCACCTTCCAATATAAAAAGTAAAAATGCAGTAGACGAAAGTGTGCCTCCGAGAATGTCAGCATTCATGGACTATCTAACAAATCCAGATGCAGATATGCTTCAACTGGACATGGAAATTTTAGGTGACCCTGCATACATATCAGAAGATTCTTTTGATCCATCTTTGCAAAATGCATTCAAACCAGTGGATTCGGATTTCGACCTAGGCAAACAGCAATTTAAATATAATAGTTATATGCCAATTATAGGATTAAATTTTAGATTTCCTGGAGATCCACAGGAACAGAAAGGTGTATATTTTGATAGACCTGCACAAAATACTGACACATCTGGAATGATGTTTAACGGTTTATACCAATTGGTTAAAGTGGACAGCAAATTTGAAGGCGGCAAGTTCACACAGGACTTGAGACTGGTGAGATTATTGAATCAAGATTCTACAGAAAAAACAGATGCTTCACAAGCCAAAGATGTACATAAAATAAATGTCAATGACATAGACCAAGCAGGCAGAATTAGGGGAGGCTTATAATGGCATACAAAACATCATTTGGCTTCACAGACACACAAGACAATCAAAAAGATTTTAATGAAAAATTCAAGTCTATTGATACAGGACCATACATAGGACAGGTAAAATACAATGTCGATCCGTTGAGAATGGGTAGATTGGGAGTTAACATTCCTGCACTAACTAAAGCGGAAAATCCAAAAATGGATGACATAGTGTGGTGCCAGTATCTTTCTCCATTCGCTGGAGCAAAGCCTTACAAGGCAGTAAGCAGTACTGATCCATTCAAACAAGAAACTAACCAACACTCGTATGGTATGTGGGCAGTTCCGCCAGACATAGACACATCTGTGGTAGTGATTTTTGTAAAAGGTGAAAATAAAGTAGAGTCTGCATTTTGGATAGGGTGTGTGCAAGAGCCAGGCACAAACCAAATGATACCAGGCATGGGTTCAAACTCAAACAACAGTTTAAGCACAGAGGCGGCCGGCGACATGGGCAGTGGAGATCCATCACAACTTTATGGAACACAACAATTACCTGTAACAGAAAGAAACAGAAAAGTACAATCTGGAGAAAAAGGAGCATACGACGATTTCCCTTCAAGGAAATATCCTGTCAATGAGGACCTTGCAGATCAATTAAAGAAACAAGGACTTATACGAGACCCTGTTAGAGGTACAACAACTTCGAGTGCAACCAGAGAATCACCTAGTGCAGTGTTTGGATGGAGTACTCCGGGTAGAGTCAGAGGAGACTCACGTGAACTTAATGTTGGCGCACAGGAGGCCAAGACAAAAACAGATAGGCATCACGGTCATTCTTTTGTAATGGATGACGGAGAAAAAGGTGGAAGCAACCAGTTATTAAGAATGCGTACATCTTCAGGACACCAAATTTTAATGCACGATTCGGATCAAACAATCTACATCAGTCACGCATCTGGAAATTCTTACATAGAGATGGACAAAGAAGGAAAAGTCGACATATACTCAGGTATAGGTGGAATCAATATGCGTACTGAAGGCGACATGAATATACACTGTGATGGAAACTTTAATGTCCACGCAAGGAATATGATCAGGATGGCCACTGAAGGTGAGTATGTACAAAGCGGAAAATATTTAATGAACCTTGGACACAACGGTGTGTTCACAAGTGCTCAGGAAGGTGGTGTAAGAACATACGGTAAGCAAGGCATCAGTATGTACGGTGCCAGCACAATGATAGGAGCCGGTGGATCAGTTCACCTGGCAGGATCGGCAGTGCATTTGAACTCCACTTTCGCTTCAGCAGAATGGGGACCAACATGGCTTACTCCAGAAGCGGCCACAGTAAACCCAAGATTAGAAAATGATGTTGAACTTACAGTAAAAGGATCAAGCGGACAAGTGGGAATATTGAAACCAGGCACAAGAAAAACAAGAACAACTGTGCATAATTTTGTGCATCACGAACCGAGATTTAGATTGTCTGCATTTAATTCTACGACAGGACCTTGGAACGATTCTGAGTACACAACAAAAGCAAGAACTCCAGGCACTAAAGAATTTATAGAACAGAGAAACAGAGAGTCTGACATAGAGTCTATTAAATTAGGACAACTACAGGCAGATGCTCTTGCTTACGCAAAATGGAAAATGGGTAACAGCACAAATGTACAAAAGGCTTCCGAGGCATTAAAATTATTCAGTCAAGATTATAATAAAACATATAATATATCAAATGTACTGAAAACTGCGGCACCATTTATTCCTGACAGCAAAAAAGGTGCACTTGTACAAGAAGTAATAGACGTTGTGGGTGATAAAGATTTACAACTATTTGCAAATCAAATATTCACAAACGCATCGGGAGATGTCTTTACACTAAAAGGTTCAAAAATTAGTAAAAATTTAAGTTCAATGAACAATGTTATAGGTGATGCAACAAACAACTTGTCTGCTATAAACAAATCAATCAAAGGTGTTACCAATGATGTATACTCCACTGTCGACGGTGTAGTAGATTTAGAGAACGCGGCATCAATATTCAATGACGTTTCATCTTTGACACAAACATACACAATGGTCAAATCAGGTAGGATCACAAGTGTAGGACAAGCAAAAATGTTAATAACAAGTGCTGGTAACACAATAAAAAGTTTATCTAGTGGAATTTCAAATATAGACTTTAAAAATATAGGATCAAAAATTAAGGGATTTTTTAGTTAATAAATATTTTATATGGCATACGTATCAAGCACAAACACAGGTGGAAGTCAAGGAAACAGAGTTACCTTTAGGGGTTTCAGTAGCAAAGCATCTGAGGCCAATTACAAATTGTATGATTTCGAGTGTGCTAAACAAGATCTGCTCAACAGACTTACTATACGTAAGGGAGAAAGAGTTGAGAATCCAGAATTTGGCACAATCATATACGATTTGTTGTTTGAACAGTTTACAGATTCTCTCAAAGAAGCAGTCACAGACGATATAACGCAAAATTTGAACGCCGATCCTCGTATAGGAGTTGAGGAAATAAGAGTAACTGAAGCAGAGCATGGCATAGCGATTCAGGCATCAATACGTTATGTACCGTTAGATATCACAGAAAAAATGCAGTTTATCTTCACTGAAGATATGGCAAACGATCTAATATAATATACGCATATTATTAATACTATAAATATCGTTGTATACGATATGGCCACAACAGATAGACAAAACAGATTACTTGTAGCGGAAGATTGGACAAAGATCTACCAGGCTTTTCAACAGGCTGATTTCAAATCTTATGACTTTGAAACACTGCGTAGAACAATGGTCAATTATCTGCGTGAAAATTATCCTGATGATTTCAACGATTACGTAGAAAGTTCAGAATATGTTGCGTTGCTTGATCTGATTGCCTATATCGCTCAGGCACTTGCATTCAGAGTTGACCTCAATGCTAGAGAAAACTTTTTAGCAACTGCCGAAAGAAGAGATTCTATTTTAAGATTAGCACGTTTAATCAATTACAATGTAAAAAGAAATCAACCAGCAACAGGATTGTTAAAAATTGATACTGTTACTACCACAGAAGACGTAAGAGATTCAACAGGAAATAATTTAGCAAACCAAACAATCGTTTGGAACGATTCTATTAACTCTAATTACAGAGAACAGTTCATTTCTATCATGAGTGCGGCAAACACCACAGGACAAACTTTTGGAAAACCAAGAGAAGCAGGTAACATCGGTGGAATACAAACAGACATTTACACATTATCATCAAATCAAACAGATTTGCCTCTTTTTAAATTTACAAAAAATATTGGTGGTGTTAGTAGGAATTTTGAAGTGGTCCCGTCAGCAATTACAGGATCAGAATCAATATTTGAAAATGAGCCAATTGTGGGAACTGGTTTAACTTATGCTTACAGACAAGACGGCGCAGGAGATTCATCAAACAACACAGGGTTCTTCTTTTTGTTCAAACAAGGAAATATATCGTTCCAAGATTTTTCAATTGAAAACTCTACAACAAATTTAACGCAACCTATCGGAGCACAAAATATCAACAATTCAGATGTGTGGTTATACAAACTAGACGACTTGAATCAAATATCAGAAAAATGGACACAGGTTCCTTCACTTTCAGGAAACAACGCCATATACAATTCATTATCAAAAAACGTAAGAAATATTTACAATGTAATTACTAGAGATGGTGATGCCATTGATTTAGCATTTGGTGATGGAAACTTTTCCAATATTCCATTAGGAAATTTTAGATGTTACTACAGAACAAGTGATAATGAAAAATTTTCAATTACACCTTCTGATATGCAACGTATTAATCTTGCAATTCCGTATATTGATAAAAACGGATCACAACAAACACTTACAGTTACAGCATCACTAAAACAAAGTATCTACAATTCAACTGCGTCAGAAAGCAATGATTCTATTAGAGACAAAGCACCACAAACATTTTACTCGCAAAATAGAATGGTTACAGCAGAAGACTATCAAGTTGTACCTTTATCTGCATCACAGGAAATTATTAAAGTAAGATCCGTAAACAGAACAGCATCTGGCGTTTCTAGACAGAAAGAAATTTTAGATCCTACTGGTGCTTACTCGAGTTTGAGTATATTTGCGGAAGATGGTATTTTGTACAGAGAAGAAAAAAATAACACTTTTACTTTTACATTCAAAAACAAAAATAATATTTTAGACACCATTAATTCTAAAGTCGAAGCAAAATTAAAATTGCCATACAGCAGACAGTTTTACTACTTAAAATACGGAACTAAAAATTTAGCAACTTTGTCGGCTACGTGGAATTCAACAACTACAAGCACAAATTTAAACACTGGATATTTTACAACAGGCACAGGTGCATTAAAAACAGGAATCTATGCAACATCAAATTTAAAATATGCTAAAGCAGGTTCGTTAATAAAGTTCACTTCACCGAACACAAACAAATTCTTAAATGGAAAATTTGTTGCAAGTTCAACAGATAACGCCACTGATAGAGAATGGGCAAAAATAGGCGAAGTAGAAGGTGATGGCGCTAATAACGGTACAGGTAATTTGGAGACCGGAGTAGGTCCAATATCACTAACTGACATAATTCCAAACGGTGCTGTGCTTAACGCAGTCATTCCTGCTTTTACAATAAACTTTACAACTGCTTTGAAAAACGATTTAATTGATAGAGTTAATGCTTATGAAAATTTTGCATTGAGATATGATCAGGAAAACGAAGAATGGAAAGTGATTACGTCTACAAATGTTAGTACAAGCACAGTATTTGGTTTAGGTAACGCAGGATCAACTACAGGTACAAATTTAGATCAAAGTTGGTGGTTTAATTTTACAAATGACGGCAATACATACACAGTTACATACAGATCACTAGATTACATATTTGAATCCGAAAAACAAAATAAATTTCACTATGATGTTGAAGAAAAAATTTACGATTATAAAACTGGACTAGCAGTAAAAGACACTGTAAAACTTCTTAAAACAAACAGTTTAGTATCAACAGGAAATTCAATAGGTTATCCTTTACAATGGCAAATTGTAGACACAGTAACAGAAGCAGACGGATACCAGGACAACGCAAAAGTAAAAGTAGGTTTTTACGACGCCGATGATGATGGTGTTGTTGACAATCCAGAATTATTTGATATTTGTGTAGAACCTGACACTTCGCCTACCACAAAATTTGTCTTTTTCGAAAAATATCTTTCGTACAATAATATAGAAAGATTTAGACCATATGCGGCAACAAACTTTGTTGTAGCAGAAAAAGAAGCAGACATTACATTAAGTTCTGCAACTTATTCAAACGATCAGTTATTTTATTTTTATGATCAAGCGGAAGACGTTGTGAAAAAATACAATTCAACAACAAACACTTTAACTACAACAACAGATTATTATGGCAGACGTGGAAGAAGCAGTCTGTTATTCCAATACAAACATAATGCAGGGCAAGAAACAAGAATTGATCCAAGTGTTTCAAACATAATTGATTGTTATATGCTTGAAAGATCTTATGACAACCTATATAGAATATGGTTACAGGACGGCGGAACAAAACCAACTCCAAGCACACCTGACCAATTGAGAATAAGTTATTCCGGATCTTTGAATCCTTTGAAATCACTTAACGATCAAATTGTTTATCATCCTGTAAAATACAGAATATTATTTGGGCAATATGCTGACGAAAGTTTACAAGCAACATTTAAAGTAGTGAAAAATCCAGGAACAAACATATCTAATGCTGTTATCAAAACAAGGGTAGTAGCGGCAATAAATGAATATTTTGCTTTGGATAATTGGGATTTTGGAGATAGTTTTTATTTCACAGAACTAGCCGCATATATTCACCAACAATTGGCACCAGATTTATTGACAGTAGTAATTGTGCCAAATCAGTCAGGACAGACTTTTGGAAGTTTATTCCAAATATCAAGTGCGACAGACGAAATTTTTATCAGTGGGGCCACCGTTGATGATGTTTCAATTATAAGTGCCTTAGGAGCAAACCAATTAGTTGCATCAGGCACAGTAGTTACATCTACAGGAACGACATCAAGCACAACAACTACATCAGGATCAGCAGTGTCAGGCTCTACTACATCAGGATCCGGTTCAAGTACCGGCAGTAGTGGGGCAGGATACTAATGGCAGATAATCCACTTAACTCAAGAGCAAACCAAGAAGTTGTAAGTCTAGACAACGGAAAAACTACTTTCAGAAGAAGTATAGCACACCTTCCTGTTGTTTTCCAAACAGATTCTAACCATAGATTTTTATCAAGCACAATAGATCCTTTGATTCAGAAAGGCGCATTAGAAAGACTAGATGGATTTATAGGAAAACAAGATGCTAATACAAGAGTAACAAGTGACACTTATATAAGTGCAACAAGCAGAGATAGAATGGCTTATCAATTAGAGCCTACTGTAACTTACACAAACAAAGATACAACATCTATAAATCCTGAAGACCAAGTTTTATTTTCAGGCACGTATGATGATTACATTAATCAATTAAAATATTTAGGTGGCAAGGTAGACAATCATGATAGATTGCATGACTCCAATGTCTATTCTTGGAATCCGTCCGTAGATTTAGACAAGTTAATTAATTACAGAGAATACTATTGGTTACCGATTGGACCAAACAGTATATTAATTGATGACGTTGGACCAAATGCTGTAACTGAAATAAATGTTACTGCTGTTAAAGGTGCATTTAAATTTAGTACAACAGGTGATTCAGAAAATCCAAACATAAAATTATACAAAGGAAACACTTATAAGTTCAATGTTGATGCAAAAGGTCATTCATTCAAAATCATGACCGAACCTTACAAAGAAGGTATTGCAGAAGATGGATCAACATCAGTGATATATTCCACAGGTGTTACAAACCAAGGTGCCGACAACGGCACAGTAACTTTTACAGTGCCAACAACTGCTCCGGATGTTTTATACTATCAATGCGGAAATCACAGTGCAATGAACGGAATATTTAATGTTGCTAAAGTTGAAACAAATTCAAAAATTGATGTTGCAAAAGAAATTTTAGGTGCAAAACGTCACCAATTAAGAACACTTGAAATATCAAATGGTATGAGAATAAAGTTTGGCAACAATGTTACAGATGCAACAGGCTACGCAAACAGAGAATTTTATGTTGAAGGGGTTGGAGAATCAATTACATTAACTCCTGTAGAAGATTTAATTACACCTGAGAGTTATGCAACAACAAGCACTATACCATTTGACAGATATATTTTTGATTCTAAACCATATTCAAAAGCATTTTATCTACCAGAGAAACTTGATTACATTACAATTAAAAGAGATTCCCCGGACAGAAATGCATGGTCAAGATACAATAGATGGTTTCATAGATCTGTAATTGAAAAATCTGCAGAAGTAAATGGATACACACCTAACCTAGACGAAACTAAAAGAGCAAAAAGACCAATTATTGAATTTGACTCAGGTATAGAATTATTTAATCACGGAAAAATTGCCAAAAAGTCTGTAACTTTATTTGACACAACAACATTAGATGCATTTAGCACTGTAAGTAATTCCGCAGGGTACATTGTAGACGGTGTTGCACTTGCTGACGGTATGAGAGTTGTGTTCGCCAAAGACACAGACCCAATAGTAAAAAATAAAATTTATAAAGTTAATTTTGTTCTTGCCTCAGATTCAACAAAGGTTATAAACTTAACTGAAGAGTCAGATGCAGTTGCATCACGAGGTGAAAGTGTATTTGTTGAATTTGGTGAAGACAATCAAGGGAAAACATTTTATTTTGATCATGATGCCGACAGTGCATTGACTTGGCAAGATTCTCAGGAAAAAACAAAATTAAATCAAAGTCCGCTTTTTAATTTATATGATAATAATCATGTGCTGATAAATGACGCTCAAACTTATCCAAGTAGTTCGTTTACTGGTTCTAAAATTTTTAGTTTCCAAACATCCGATTCGGCAACAGAAGATACTGTGCTTGGAATGAAAATTAAGTACAACACAATTAATAATGTTGGAGATATTGTTTTTGATTCCGATCATACAGACGGAACTTTTACATACAGAAACGGAAATTCAACCGAAACAAAAAATTTAGCAGAAACACATTTACATTATAACAAAAGTTTAACATCTCATGACTCGGTTGGTGCATGGACAAAGAGACCAACAGGAGCCAAACAAAGGGTTATAAGAACTTACTTTGTAGATGCTACCGAGAAAAAATTATTTCCTATAGATTTTTATAAAAATTCAGTGGACTTAACTGATCTTGAAGTAAGTGTTTTAGTAAATGGTAGTAGAAAAAATTTAGATACAGATTATAAAATTGTAGATGGAACAACATTCAAATACATTCAATTTACAAAAGATCAAACAGTTGGCGATAGAATTGTTATTAAATGTTACAGCAAAGCGGCAAAAGTTTCCGACAAAGGAATTTATGAGGTCCCGGAAAATTTAGAATTCAATGGCTTGAATGAAAAGACAGGATCTTTTACATATGGACAGATTGTAAGACATACGCAGGATTTATTTGATAAAGCAACGTATGTGACTGGAGTTTTTCCTGGCGCATCGACATTGAGAGATTATCCAGAGGCATATAACGCAGGTGGAACAATCATACAACACGAAGGAAGTTTGGTTCCTGCTGTATTCAATTTAATTGACAAAGAAGCAAATTTAATCAATGCAATGAACTATTGTGCGATTGAATATGAAAAATTTTACAACAGTTTTTTAACTTACACAATGGATTCACCTTACGAGGGTGTAGCCGCGGACAGAGTAGATGAAATATTAGGAGCCATTAATCAAGATAGAACAGCATCTTTTCCTTTCTTTTATGACGACATGATAGGACACGGTGAGGCAAAAACTTTGAGAACATTCACAGTTGCAGATGCAAATGATACTGATTATGCTATAGATTCACAATTTAGTTCAACTACTTTAAGCAACAGAGCAGTGTACGTTTATGTAAATGATGTTCAATTGGTATTGGATCATGATTATACGTTTAGTACAACCGATGATACAATTTCTATATCAAAAACACTTGCAGTGGGTGATATCATAAAAATTTATGATTATTCCAATACAACTGGTAGTTTTATTCCACCAACTCCAAGTAAATTAGGAATATATCCAAAAACAAAACCTGAAAAACTTACAGACGACACTTATATTACAAACACCGATGTAATTGTAAAGCATGATGGTTCAAGGATAAAAGCATATGGTGATTACAGAGATGATTTAATATTAGAACTTGAAAAAAGAATTTACAACAATATTAAAGTTTCTTATGACGCAGAAAAATTAGATCCAAACTCTATCATACCTAGCATTTTCCAAACTACAGAATATACTTTAGATGAAGTTAATGATGTCATAGGAAAAGATTTTTTCACATGGGCAGGCAGAAACAATATTAGATATATCACAAATGATACTTACAGAGAGCCGGAGCCATTTACATATAACTACGCATCATCACTAGGAAAAATTGACGGCAAATTTTTACAAGGACATTGGCGAGCAATATACAAATATGTGTATGACACAGATCGTCCTCATACTCACCCATGGGAAATGATGGGTCATGCTGAAAAACCTAGCGATTGGGAAAGCACTTACGGTTCAGCACCATACACAGCAGGAAACAGTATTCTTTGGGACGCTGTTGCAGGTATGTCTGGTAGATATGGCAAGTCAGAAATCAAATCTTATCTACCTGTCGACGATCAAGGTAATCTAAAAAATCCAATACAGATTGGACTTGTAAAAGATCTGGATCTGTTTATGAGACAAAGGAATTGGAAGTTTGGAGATCATTCACCCGCGGAAACGGCTTGGAGAAGATCAAGTGCGTATCCTTTCAGCATAGTAAAAATGATGGCGGTGTTGAAACCTGCCAAATTCTTTAGTATCTTTTTAGATAATTCAAGACTCAAAACAAATGTATCGAATAATTTAATTGACAACGACACAGGTATTAGACAAACACTTTCAGGCGCAAAATATCATTTAGAAACAATCACAAATACTGCAACAGGTATTGTTACAAGATATCAAACAGCAGGTTATCAACCTTGGATAGTGAACTATCTGATTCATCAAGGATTAGATCCTAAAACTTTTTACTACGATAAAATGAAAAATCTTAAAGTTCAATTAGGATACAAACTAGGTGGGTTTACAGATAAAGAAAATATCAAGGTAATGCTTGATAGTATATCTCCTGGTTCTTCAGCAGGTTCAAAATTTATACCCGATGAGAACTACAAAGTTTTATTTAGAACTTCGAACCCGGTAAACACATACCAATATTCAGGTGTGTTGATTGAAAAAAATACTGAACTGTCAGAAGACGGGTCAACACTTGTAGGCGGTTATAGGGTAATTGGATACAGTGCAGAAAATCCTTATTTTACTTTTTATCAACCTATTAGAGGAGGTATTACAGGTAAAGTTGAAGTTGGGGGTGCTAGAGCAGAAAAATTTGCTTCATTCCTTCAAGACGCACAGGTTATTCCTTATGGTCATGTGTTTATGGAAATACAGGATGTCGTTGACTTTTTATTTGGTTACGGAAAATATTTAGAAGAACAAGGATTTACTTTTGACAAATTTTCTAAAGAAATCGGTGAAGTACAAAATTTTGATACATCAGTAAAAGAATTTTTATATTGGACGACACAAAACTGGTCGCATGGATCAGCAATAACTTTATCTCCCGGTGCTGAAAATTTAATGCTTACAACAAAAAATAGTGTTGTTGGAAAATTACGAGGACTATCAGGAAACTATTCAGTATTAGATGCAGGCGGTAAGAAATTTGATCCAAGAGATATTTCTGTTAAAAAATTAGGAAATATTTTTGATATGTCTTCTATTGGCAAGGAAGGTATATTCAATGCTGAGATGTTAAGTGTACAAAAAGAGCATTTAATTTTATTTGATAACAAGACTGTGTTTAGTGACATATTATATGATCCAAAAACTGGATTTAGGCAACAAAGACTTAAACTGATAGGATGGAAAACAGGTGAATGGAATGGAGACTTCTCTGCTCCTGGATTTGTTTATGATTCTGCAAAAGTAAATTATTGGACAGCGAACCAAGATTATAAAATTGGTGACACAGTAGAATATCAAGGTAAGTTTTATGTAGCGAAAGTTAATCATACATCATCTAGTAATTTTGAAACTGAAAAATTTATATACAAAACAGAAAAACCTGCTCCACAGTTATTGCCTAACTTTGAATACAAAATTTCACAATTTAAAGATTTTTACAATCTTGAAACCAACAACTTTGACGAAACGCAACAAACTCTTGCACAAAAATTAATCGGATATCAAAGCAGGGATTATTTAGAGAACCTATTTGCTAATGATATTTCTCAATACAAATTTTATCAAGGATATATCCGAGAAAAAGGTACCAAAAATGCTATAGATAAACTATTAAAAGCACAGTACCAAAACCAAGATATATCTATCGACCTTTATCCGGAATGGATGATAAGAACTGGCGATATAGGAAATTCAGATGCTAAAAAAAGTGTACAGGTTGAATTCACAGCATCAGAAAATTGTGGCACAATACAAAGTATAGAACTTTTAGATAACACAGTTGACTCTCCACAATATGCACGTTCTAAGGTTTCTTATCTAGATACCTTGTATGATAAACCTATTGATTATACACCATCTAGTACATTTAGTCAGTTAGATTATTCAGGCGTTGGCATAGATAGAGAAACTCAACAATTATTGCCGACTGCTGGATATCCACAAGTAACACAGGTACAACATTCAGCATTCCATATCAAAGACTTGAAAAATCTTGATGTGAACAATGTGTCTGGAGCGGAATTAATTTGGGTAGCAAGTAAACACAATCATGACTGGGACGTATTTAGAATAACTGAAGCAGATTTCAGAATTAAAAATATTACACCTATGAACGAAGCAACGCAGTTAAAAATACAATTTACTGAAGCACATAGTTTACAACAAGCATCAAACACAACAACTGCCGATTATTTTGCGGTGTCCAATAGTAAATCAAATGATTTAAATGCTGTTCATCAAGTCAAATCGGTTGAAAGCAAGGATACTATTATAATAGATTACGCAGGAAATACAAATTTTATTCCAACAGTCGCTGACGGATCAACGGCTGACACATTTGGCAACGTTTACAAATTCATAAGTGTACGTTTGAGTTCAATGGATGCTGTCAATGACAAGTTGTCATTTTTAGAATATAAACCAGAAGACACAGTTATAAACAGGGTTGGTGACAAAGTATTTGCCGATGCCGATTCTGAAGGTTTATGGAAAGTATATGAAAAAGTAAATGCTTACACTAGCCAAGTAACAAAATCACCTGATGTCATAGACAATCAAGATTACGGTTACAACATTGTTGCCAGAAACGATGGAAGAACAGTGGTAGTTGCGGCTCCTACAAAAGGACAAGGAACTTTACATTTCTTATTTAGAGCACAATCAGGATCAACATTTAGTTCAAGCACAAATGACGCATTAGGCACAGTGGTAAACGAAGGTGCTGGAAGTAGTTTCAGTGTACAAAACTCTGCAACTATGACCGACAACAACGATAATACTAGTAAACTTGGTTACTCATTATCGATGAGTACAGATGAAAATTTTGTTGTTGCAGGTGCACCTTACACGAACACAGTTGATTCAGACGGAAGTACAAGACAAATAGATTCAGGACTTATAAAAGTTTATGTATGGGACACTGCAACTTTCAAATATTCTTTATTAAACACGATCAATCCTCCAACAGATGGTTCAACTTCAAATGAAAATTTAAATTTTGGTTGGTCTCATAAAATTTCAGAACCTGGAGACAGTGTAAGAAGCACTCCAACAAAATACTTGTTTGTAAGTGCACCTGGACATTTGACAGATACGGGTAGAGTTTATGTTTATAAATGGGGAGTAGGCGCAGACGGATCAACATATGATACATGGACACAAACATCAGTAATTGAAGCACCCGACGGTGGTAGCAACCAAAGATTTGGACATATAGTCCAAGCAAACGACAATGGAGATATTATTGCAATATCTTCCAAATCACCCGGCACTGCTGGAAAAGTTGAAATATTTGTAAGACAAGGCCATACAAATGACGGTAGTACATCTGATACATTTAATTTGGTGCAAACATTAACAGGAATATCAGCAGACGGATCTTCACTGAACACTGCATTTGGTGAATCAATGACAATGAGTAAGGATGGAAAAACTTTAGCAATAGGTTCTCCTGGATACGACGATAGTGTTGACGCAGATGCAGGTGCGGTACACATTTACAAATGGAACGCAGACGGTTCCACAAACACTTACACTTTAGATCAAACAGTGATATCTCCGGAGAAAAAATCAAATCAAAAATTTGGAACATCTTTAGATATTAATGATAGTGCTACAAGAATTATTGTTGGAGCCGCAGGTGTGTCGAGTGATAAAGAATTAAGGTTAGATTCTGGGTCAACAAGTTTTGACTTGCAGGCAACTACAATTATAGATCAAAACGTTGGATCTGGTGGTGCTTACACATTAACAAAATACAATACAAAATTTGTCATAGACGAAAGATTGATTACAAGTTCGGTATCTTCGGACGATGATTTTGGAAGAGGAGTTTGTGTTATAGACCAATCAGTGTTTGTAGGTGCTCCTGAAGATGATGGAAACATAAGCACAGATGGTAGCACTCTTGCTTCTAATGATGGAACTCTAACAATATATGATTGCAATGAATTAAACACATATGCCTGGAAGGCAATTACAAGTGAGACGCCTTTAATAGATAAAGATAGAATAGGTGAAGCATTTGTATTCAATAAAGATTCAAATTCAATAACAGATTATTTAAATTACTACGATCCAGTCAAAGGAAGATTGTTAGGTGTAGCAGAAAGAGAAATTTCATTCAAAACATCACTCGATCCTGCAAGGTACAATTATGGCACATCAGATACCAGCAAGATTGCATGGGGTGAAGATCATTTAGGCGAAGTTTGGTGGGATCTAAGCAAAGTAAAATGGTTATGGTATGAGCAACACACTCAAGAATACAAAGCAAACAACTGGGGTAAACTATTTCCTGGTGCAGAGATACATTGTTATGAATGGGTAGAGTCAATTTATCCACCGTCTGAATATTTGATACAATCTAGATCAACAGACGGAGTAGCGGCAGGGATAACCGGAATACCTTACAAAACAGATGATTCCGCAGTAACAATTAAACAAAAATATGATTCTCGAAAAGACGGATTCGTAAATTATTATTATTTCTGGGTTAGAAACAAAAGCAGTCTTCCAACAAAAAGTGTCGTTAAGAGACGTATACCAGTAACAACGTTAGAATTAACAATTAGCAATCCTTCAACATCAGGAATTCCTTATTTTGGAGTCACAGATAAAAATAAAGTTTTAGTGTTTAATTGTGAGAATCTTGTTGTGCCTGGTTCTTCTGTCTTTAATTTTGACTTTAGAAATATCAATTTTGATGGAGATTCATATTCTGTTTGGAAACTTATAAGAGAAGATGACAAGAACTTTAGTGTAAACAGCACAATTGAAACTAAATGGTGGGATTCGTTATGTGGTGTAAACACAGCAGGTGATAAAGTACCTGATCCGGATCTTAGAGAGAATTTAAAATATGGAAACAGACAGAGACCAAGACAAAGTTGGTATAGAGATAGATTTAGTGCATTGAAACAAATAATTGATTATGCAAATACTGTTTTAAAAGAAAATGAATTCGCAGGAAGTTTTGATCTAACAAATTTAAATTCTGAGGATCCAGAACCAACACTTGCATCTGGACAATATGATACATCTGTAGATACATATGCAGATTTAACTTATATAAACACTGCTGACATATCAGGTGATGCAAATTATCTAGTGAAATCAGATGAGACAGTACAAGGACTTTGGTCAGTGTACAAATGGTCTCAGGCTGGAAAAATATTTACTAGAACAGATACACAAACTTACAAGACATCGAGATATTGGTCATATGCAGATTGGTATGCGTCTGGTTTTGATGCAAACACTATAATAGAGAAACAAATTAATTATCAGTATGAATTAGATTCTACAGATGCCAAAATTGATGCCATTGTAAAAGTTTTACAAGCAGACACAGGCGGTTGGAAATTATTCAAAAAAACTTCTTCTGGATGGACAAACGTTGGTACTGAAAATGGAACTATTCAGTTGAGTACAAAACTTTATGATTATACACAAGATGACACAGGATTTGCTGGAGAAGATAGGTTTGATGATAACACTTTTGACCAAGAACCTACAACAGAAACTAGAAAAATTTTAGAAGCATTAAAAAATGATTTATTCACTGGAGAATTTGCAATTTACTATAACAAATTATTCTTCATAGGACTAAGAACTGTACTCAGCGAACAAACATATGTTGATTGGATGTTCAAAACATCATTTGTAAATGCTAAAAACAGTATCAGACAACTTGACCAAAGAAAAAATTACGAAGTTGGAACAGATGCATGGGTAGAATCTTACATAAAAGAAGTAAAACCATTTGCAACAAAATTACGAGAATACAAAATTGGTTACAATAAGCAAGAGGACATGGATGGAATATTCACAGACTTTGATAATCCTCCTTTTTATGATCCTCTTAATGCAAAAATTAGAAACGTAGATTTAAATGTAGATACTGCAAAACTTTCACTTTACCCATGGAAGATGTACAATGATAGTTACAAAAAATATGTAAAATCAATTACAGTGACATCGGGTGGTTCGGGTTATACACACGTACCTACTGTTACAATTATAGGCGGAACTACAGGTGCAAGAGGTCCATTCCAATTATTAGGCACTAGCAGTTCGGGAAGTACTTCTGGAACTTATGGATATTTTTATCCATTGTTTACTAGTGAACAAAATGCAGAAATTTGGGATAGTCAAAATGGTGGCTCCGGAGTTGCACATAGTCATACTTTTGATGAGTATCCTGGAGTTACTTTTTATATGCCTAACAGTTCAATGAACCATGGTAAAACACAGGCATCATTGTTATATAAAACTTACGAGACTGATGTGTCTCAGGCAAAAGCCACTGCAAAAATTGTAAATGGCAAAGTAACTTCTATAACGGTTACTGATATTGGTGGAAACTATACTTCAACACCAACAGTTATTATATCAGGTGGTACAGCGACAGGAGTAAATCCATCAGACCAGGCAAAAGCATACGCATATTTAGAAAATGACTTGGTTAGAGATTTCAATACAACAATTAAATTTGATAGAGTGCTATCAACTTCTAGAGTAAAAGATTGGACTGCACTTGCAAGTTACGTTTATGGCGACCTAATTAGATACAACAACGAATTGTATAGAGCAACAAGTGCCTTTACAGCAACATCAGACTTCGATGAAAACGAAGATAAGGTCCAAAGGATTTATGGAGACGAAACTGGATTAACTGCATCAGATAGAACTAAAGGTTTCTACACACCCGGTGACGGAATGCCAGGCAACGAATTAAATCAGTTAATGGACGGAGTTGACTATGGCGGAACAATGGTTACTGGATTATTGTTCAATGAAGGTAAAGGTTGGAACAACTTTAGTTGGGACACAGTTGGTTGGGATAGATTTAACACATCCAACATACAAACTTTCTACGCAGATGGATCAACAGCAACATATACATTCAAAACTGCTCCTGCATCTTCAAAAGCATATCAAGTTTATGTTTCTGAGAACGACAGCACAAAAAGAAGATTGAGTGATGTGTTTAGAGGCGACGGATCAACTACTGCATTTACATTAAGCACTGTGCCAAACGAAGGCGCAATGATCGAATTTATACCATTTGACGAAGATGGAGTTACAACACCTACAGATGACAGAACACTGGATAATGTGATTAGTGGCGGATTATTTAGAACTGCGTTAGGTACTGCTCCATCTGATATCATATTGGAAGGAGACGAATTTGTTTCTCCAGAAACAAGTTACGCCCCAGAAGAAGCAGTACCGGGACAAATATTCGACACAGTAGATATAAAAGTTTATACTGCTCCGGAATCAGGTGTGCCATTTATATCAGATACATCAAGCATTGGTGACGGAAACACAAAAGTTTTCAAACTTGGTGATTATCCTGGAACACTTGCATCAGTAACTGTCAGTGTCGACGGAGTTATTAAAAGATTGACTACAGATTACACTGTAAACGTAAAAACTAAAAAAATAATTTTTGGAACAGCACCGGCCAATAATTCTGTTATAGGAATAAAAACTTTTGCAATATCAGGTGAGAACTATAGAGTGTTAGACACTATTGTTGGTGATGGTAGTACAGCGACTTATACAACAAGCACAAGGGGTGAATTTAATTTAGATTCAACATCTTCTGAGATGTTCGTAACAATAGATGGTGTGCCAACAGTTGCATTTACAAGTAGCACAACAGCAAATACAATTACAATAACTTTCAGTTCTGCACCAGCAGTGAATAGTTTAATACAAATAGCAGGATTCAATAAATCAACAACTTCATCTAGAAGTTACGCAAGTATCAGAAGAGAAGTAATCACTTACGATGGTTCAACCAACGTAATAGGTTTAACATATCCTCCTGGTGCAATAGGACCATACTCAGGACTGACCATGTTAGAGATAGCAGGAAAAATGTTACGTGGTCCGGACAATTCATATTATATGGGAGACGGTAGCACTTATACATATGGAGTATCGTCTAGTGTTGGCGAAGATTCAACAGTAGATCCTGCAAAAACAATTACAAGTGCAAGTCAAGTACAAGTGTTTGTAAATGGTGTAGAGAAAAATTTAAACACTCACTATACCGTTGACATTTCAAACCAAAATGTAAACTTTGTTACTGGAAGTGTGCCTACAGCAACAGATGTAATTGCAATAAGCACATTAGTTGATAATCATTACACTGCATCAGGCACAGATATTACTTTGAATACAACACAATTAGGTACCGATGGTTTCACAGTCACTTCAGGTACGACAATAGTTGCCACAACATTTAACAATGCACTTGGTATGAAATTAAGAAGAGAAGTGCTTGAAGGAAAATCAAATGGAATATTTAAATTAAGATTTGAACCTCTTAATTCCAGTTATGCATTTGCTTGGTTAAATGGAGTTCAATTAAATGCAGGAAAAGATTACTTGATAGAAGGAAACACTTTAACTGTGTATGGCAAAACAATAGTGTCATCTGACAGATTAGATGTTATGTATTTTGCATTAGAATCAGCAACAGGTTCAACAGGATTTAGAATATTCAAAGATATGCTTAACAGAACATTTTACAAACGTATATCTAAGAAAAATACTACAACATTGAAAACAAGATTACATATGGAAGACAAAGACTTTAAGGTTGAAGATGAAGGAGCAGTGCCAGAACCTGATATTGCTTCTAATACACCTGGTGTGGTCTTCATAGACAAAGAAAGAATTGAATACTTTATTAAATCAGGGAACAAAATATCTCAAATTAGAAGAGGTACCCTTGGAACAGGAATTAAGGACCATAGTTCAGGCGCAGAAGTGGTAGACGCATCTGGAACACAAACTATACCTTATGCTGATACTGTGTATACTGACACTTATACTGGTGACGGTAGCACAACAGCATTTACCACAACACAAACCATAACCTCCGCTAGTCAATTAGACATATTCATTGGTGGCCAACGATTGTTGTTGACTAGCGAGGACGGTTCAACCGTTAATTACACTGCATCTGGAACAACTGTTACTTTAACAGGCACAGCACCAGCATCAGGAGTACAAGTTAAAATATTACACAAGAAAGGACAGGTTTGGTACACTGCTTTAGATGGTAATCCAGCAGATGGCAAAGGATTACAAGCATCTACTACGCAACAGGCTAAATTCATAGCAGGAGAGCCAACAAATTCACCTGAATAAATACACTAGGATGACTGAAGAAACTAAACAAACAGAACATAAAGAAGAGAACAAGAAGCCACAAGATCATAACGGAGTTATGATGACTGGACATATTAAAATATGGGATCCAGAATCAGGTGAAGTAATTGTGGACAAAAGAAATGCTATACATTATGAAAATATGTCACAAGCATTGGCAAATTCATTAGCAAATAAAACAACAGGTTTCGTACACGAAATGGCGTTGGGTAATGGTGGTACATCCGTCGATCCAACAGGAATTATAACTTACCTTACGCCAAATTCAACAGGATCAAATGCCACTCTTTACAATCAAACTTATTACAAAGTCATAGATGACAATTCATCTACAAACAAAGACACTTCAAAAAACAAAATGGAAGTGAGACACACAGCAGGAAACAAATACACAGACATAGTAGTTACTTGCACACTTGATTATGGAGAGCCAACAGGACAATCAGCATTTGATAATACAACTAATTTCAATGGAGATTATGTGTTTGATGAACTAGGATTAAAAAGTTGGGAAGGAACAGAGAACGGGTCAACAAATAAATTACTGACACACGTTATTTTTCACCCTGTACAAAAATCATTGAACAGATTAATCCAAATTGATTATACTTTAAGAATACAAAGTTTAACAACATTTACTGAAACAAGTGACACTGCTGTTACTACATCAAATACTGTGAGTGGTACAACATCAGGAAGTAACACTGGATATTAATAAATGGCATATACAGTAAACAAAACAAACAGTTCGGCATCACCAAACCAATACACGGTGCAAGATAATGCAGTTAATGATCAAACAGATCTAAGTCTTATCGGTAAAGGTTATGCAGGATATGGCGAATTGATTGCTGAAAACTTTTTGCATCTATTAGAAAATTTTGCAAACACTAGTCAACCGACAAAACCTTTGTTAGGACAGATGTGGTATGACAGCACAGCAGGTAGAATTAAAGTATACACTGGATCATCTTTTGTTCCGGTAGGCGGAACAGTCCCATATCAGTCTTCTGCACCAGGAACATTGGTTCAAGGGGACCTTTGGATAGACAGCGATACAGGACAACTTTATTTTTACAACGGATCAACAAGTATACTTGTTGGACCACCTTCATCGACAGGTACAACAAATGGTTTTGTTTACGATTCAATTTTAGATAGCACGGACACATCACAAAATATTACTAAATGGTATAATAACGGAAATTTAATTGCTACAATCAGTGCAACAAGTTTTACACCAAAATCTGCTTTAGCAGGATTCACAACTGTTTCAAAAGGAATAACTTTATCAACAGACATCACTGACAACAAATATAACGGAACTGCAACAGACTCAGATAAACTTGGTGGAGTAGCGGCGGCAAACTTTTTAAGATCCGACGCAAATGATACTACATCTGGAACACTAGGAGTAGTTACAGATTCAGGTATGACTGTGGGTACTGACAGTGATTTATCTATCACAGTTGACGGCACAGGTGTTGTATTTGCAAACACAGTGCAGAATACAAACATGAGTTTCAAAACAAATGCTGGCGGTACAGTCACAACAATGGTGACATTAGACGGTACAAATTCAAGAGTTGGCATATTAACAGCATCTCCAACAGAGGCTTTAGAAGTAAACGGCACAGTGAAGGCTACTACATTTAACGGAAACCTAACAGGAACAGTATCAGGTGACGTATCTGGAAATGTTACTAGCACAGGTGCAAACTCAATGACAACATTAACAATGGGCGGAACACTTACTACAAAAAATATTTTGCCAGATGCAACAACAAGTTATGACATAGGTTCGACTGCTAAAAAATACAATACTGTATATGCAAAAGCAACATCGGCTGAATACGCCGACTTGGCTGAAAAATATGAATCCGATTCAGAATATGAAGTAGGCACAGTTATGATATTTGGTGGAGAAAAAGAAATTACACAATCAACAATCTCAAATGACACTAGAGTTTGTGGAGTAATAAGTGAAGATCCTGCTTACTTAATGAATAGCGGATCTGAGGGTCAAGCAGTAGCACTTGTAGGAAAAGTTAAATGTAAAGTACATGGTGTTGTTGCAAAAGGTGACCTTTTGACTACTTGCGGAACACATCCAGGCTGTGCCCAAAAGGCAATAAGTCCGGTATTAGGTTCAATAGTAGGAAAAGCAATGGAAAGCAAAGATGATGCTGGAGAAAGTGTCATTTTAATAAGTGTTGGAAGGTTATAAATACTAGCAAATGGCGTACATAATTAACAAAACAGACGGGTCAGCAGTAACTACAATTACAGACGGTACTATTGATAACACTACATCTTTAACACTGTTTGGAAAAAGTTATTCTGGGTTTGGTGAATTACTAAACGAAAACCTTGTAAAATTATTAGAGAATTCAGCAGGTACATCTGCACCAGCGGCACCTTTGACAGGTGAATTATATTTCGACACATCAACAGCACAATTAAAAGTTTATGACGGTGCTAATTTCAAACCAACTGGGGGTGCAAAATCACAATCATCACAACCAACTTCTGCCAGTGCAGGAGACCTTTGGATGGATTCAGATGATGACCAATTATATGTTTACACAGGATCAGCATGGCAACTTGTTGGACCTCAATTTACAAAAGGACAAGGTTTATCTGGTTGGCAAGTAGAAACTATACAGGACAACGGTGGTGTCAACAAAACTGTTGCGTCAATGTATGTGGGAACTACAAGGGTAGCAATACTATCTAAAGAAACTTTCACACCGGGATCAGCACAGTCTGGTTTCGCTTCAATTAAATCAGGTATAACATTAAATTCAACATTAGGGGCAGTATTTGAAGGATCAACTGCTTCGGCGGCGGCGATAGATGTATCAGGAACAACGAATACAAGTGCATCAGTTATTGCAGGTGGTAACTTTTTAAGATCAGACGCGGCAGACACTACAACAGGACAACTGACAGTTGACGTAGATGCAGGTGTTAGAATAGGTGATCAACAAGAACTTGTTATTTCGGTATCAAGTAATGATGTCACAGTAGCACAAACAAAACAAGACAAAGATTTAAAATTTACAGTTAATGATGGCGGATCAACTAAAACTCCAATACAATTAGTAGGAGCAACAGGCGGAATAAGCCTTACAGGTGACGTAACAATTACAGGAAACTTAAATGTTTCAGGAGAATATGAAAACACTTCAGGTGAAATCAACCTATTAAATGACCAATTCTTAAAATTAGGAAATGGTTCACCAAACAATGATGGTGGTATTATAGTAGAAACAAGTGATACAGATGACGCAAGACTATTTTGGGACGAGTCAGCGAGTCAATGGGTAGCAGGTTTTGGTGCATCATATTCACAAATTATAAGAGATACAGATGCAGTTACAGATGGTAACGCAAATAAAGAAAAAGTTTTAAAAACAACAGCGGCTGGATTACTTACAATCACAAACATTAATTTGGCGGCAGTAGGTTCAGCAATAACAACTTCAGATACTTCAAGTGTTGCAGTACCGACAGTAGGTCAAGTTGCGACATATGGAAACCTATGGGGCGGATCAGCGAAGTATGTAAACACTTCTGCTCCTACTTCAGGTGACGGTAACAACGGAGACTTCTGGTTCGTAAGGGAGGCATAATCCTTTATGGTTGCTTTAGTCAAAACATTTAATTACACAGGAACAGTACAAGAAGCAGAAATACTGCCAGGCACTACTTCTATAGACATATATCTATGGGGCGGCGGTGGCGGCGGTGGAGGACCTGACGACAATCCAGGAGGTGGAGGCGCTTCGGCAGGTCACGTCAAGCACACAGGTTATACAATAAGTGCTTCAGCAGTTGGTACAACACTCAAAGTTGCAGTAGGCGGCGCGGGTGCAGGTGGATCATCAGGAGGTGGTGCACCAGGCGGATCCAACGGAAAAGGTTTAACAGGATATTCAGGCGGTGTAGGCGGATCAGCAGGTCCAAGACCATATTCAGGTGGTGGCGGAGGTGGCGGAGGTGCCACTATCGTCAGCATTGATGGCACAGTTACTCACGTTGCAGGTGGCGGCGGTGGAGGTGCTGGTGCAGGTAATCACTCTGGATCGGTTCCTGGTATAAATTCAAATTCAGCAACATCAAACTCACCGGCCACACATGGTGAAAATGGTGCATCTCACTCTGGAGACGGAGGAGGTGGTGGTGCTGGTGGTGGTGGAGCCGCTGGCGGAAAAGGTGGATCTGGTGGATCTGGAGACAATTCAGGTACTGGAGGATATTCAGGTTCGAACTTAACTCAGACAGGCGGAACAACAGGTTCAGGTTCTGGAAGAACACCAGACGGAACAGGCGAAAGTTATTATGCTTCGGGTGTTGGTACAGGTGGAAGTCCAGCAGGTACAGGTGGAAACGGATTAGCAGTAATTGTTTTCAATATTGGAGTACAAGCATCAACAAAAGTAAGCGGTGCATGGAAAGACATTAACAGCATCTTCACAAAAGTAGGCGGTACATGGAAACAGGTTACAGCAGGTTATTACAAAGTTGGCGGTGCCTGGAAGGCATTATTCAATTCAGGTATAAACTTTACATCAACAGCGGCAGGTTTTGGTGACAGTTCAGGGTCATCACCATCGGGTTCAGGTGGATCAGGTGGCGGTGGTTGTTTCATTGCTGGAACTCCAGTAACAATGGCAGACGGATCATTCAAAGCAGTTGAACTTGTAGACATAGGTGATGAAGTAGCAGTTGGAGGCAAAGTGTTTGCAACTGGTAAGTTCTTAATAGACAATCTATACGAATACAAAGGCATACACGTTTCGGGAACGCACATGGTCAAAGAAGATGGTAAATGGACTAGAGTTGAAAACAGCAAACACGGTGTATCTCTAGGCGACGATGATGCAATAGTTTATGTGTTTGGAAGTGAAAACAGAAGAATTATAATTAACGGAATAGAGTTCACAGACTACTTTGAATTAAGTGAACAACAAGAATTAACCAACCACGGCGAAAAGTTCTTTAGTAATTGGCAAGATCATGATAGACAGATACATGATAAAAATGTTAATATACTAAATGCTTGATAAATCATTTTACATCGGTAGACAGGGCGAATGCTTTAGGCAACTAGATAAGCATTGGCAAAATATCAAACACGAATTTGACACACAACCAAACAAAGTATTTTTAGATCCAGAGGATTTTTCGGACAGTGTACGAGGATTACCAGAGGATTTTGACGATCGCTCAGGAGACTATGTGCATGGTCAATGGCAGGCATTGGGAATACAGTCCGGAGATCACGAAGGACAAAAGTTTGAAGATTATCCTATACTATATGATATATTAAGAAAATTTCCATACAAAACAAACGTGGCAATAATGACGGTTGGCCCAGACACAAAAATTGGTAATCATACTGACAACGAAGGTGGTTGGAGATACCAAATGTGTATCGAAGATGGTGGAGGAGATCAAAGCGGTATGTATGTTATGAATTTGGAAACAAAAAAACAAGAACTATACACTTGGAAATCAGGTGATGCATATGTTTTCCAACCTGGACTACAATTACACAATGGATTCAATAACAATCCCGGACACAGAACCACTTTGCTTATTGACTTTTTCAAAGAATCCGAGTACACTAAAGAAGCATTTGAAAAATATTACCAAAACTATTCAGAGTGTTTTGAAGGTTTGGAAAATTTAGTGGACGTGTATGAACAAAGAAAACGAAAAAAATAGAATATTCATAACTGGTCATACCAGAGGTATTGGCAAAGCGGTTTTTGATTTTTTCAAGGACAAAGGATTTCATTGCGAAGGCGTTAGCACATCAACCGGTTTTGATGTTGACAAAGATTGCGATCACATTGTTAGTATGATGCAAAACTTTAATCACATAGTGCTGAACGCATACAAAGGCAAAAGCCAAAAAGAAATGTTAAAGAAACTTATAAAAAATTATCAAAACGAAAATAAAAAGATTGCAGTAATTACAAGCACATCTGGAACATCAATTGGCGCCGATCCAGATCACACATCTCCAACGTACATACAATATTGTCAAGACAAAAAAGATTTAATGCAATATATAGAAGCAATACAGCAAGATCTGTATTCGAAGCCAATGAACATATATGATATATGTCCAGACACAGTAAAAACTGATATGTCAGAAGGACTATGGGAAGATTGGCCAAAACTTCAGGCACAGGAAGTAGCGGAATGCGTTTGGATTTGTTTCAACAAGGATTTTAACATTAATAGGATGGTGATACAAAAACATGAACATTAGAAAATGGAACTTAGATAAAGATTATGATACTTTAGTGCAATGGTGGACCGATTGGAAGTTTGGCGTAGTGCCAAAAGAGTGTCTACCACCGGAAGGGATAATGGTAGAAAATGATGGTGTTCCTATATGTGCTGGTGGATTATATGTTGGCGAAGGAACACAATTTGCTTTTATGGAATGGATAGTGGCAGATAAAAATGCAAACAAAAGATCAGTGCATACTGCGTTGAAAATGTGTATTGATGCTCTGATTGATTTAGCAAAGGCAAAGGGTATCAAATTGGTATATACAGCCACTAAAGAAAGAGAACTGCACAAAAGATATACAAAATTCCATAAATTTATACTAGCGGAAACTAATGTACACACATTTCTACGTGATTTAGATGGAAAATACAGCGAAGATTTACATTGGATATCCGATGACGAGCAATACAATAAGACTAATAAATAAGCATAAGGAGTACATTTAAATGGCAACAAAACAAGAAGTCGCAGACTACATTAACGCAAATTGGGAGTCAACTTTTACGGCAGATGACGAGAAAAAGATCGATCAAATGCTTACACCAGAGTTAGCAGAAATCCTAATCAAACTTGTGGGTGATGTTAGTTTCTTGGTTGAAGTTAGAGACAACAAATCAAACTAGGAAAAAATGGCGTATAAAATTAACAACACATTCGGGACGCAAATAGTCTCACTTGCAGACGGTACATTAGATACCGCTACAACGGATCTTGCACTTTTTGGAAAAGGGTATGCAGGATTTGGTGAGAAACTTAACGAAAACCTTGTTAAACTTTTAGAACATTTTAATAATACTTCAGCGCCGACAAAAAAGATTCAAGGTCAATTATGGTTTGACCAAACAAATAAACAAATTAACGTTTACACAGGAACAAAATGGAAGCCGGTTGGATCACCAACTAACTCCACGTCATCACCTACAAATGCAGTATTAGGTGACACATGGTTTGACACAACAAATAATCAGTTGTATGTTTACAACGGATCTGCTTGGACACTAATTGGACCAACCACAGTAGCAGGTTCTGGTGTAACACAAATGGTTTCTGAAACAGTTCAGGACAACACAGGTGTAAACAAGTCAATATTAAAAGCAGTTACAAATGACTCTGTGGTTTATATTGTAAGTGCAGAAGCATTTACGCCATCATCTACAGAAACAAATGCCGCGGCATTGATCACGGCAGGTTTTGCAACTGTATCAAAAGGTATCACACTATCAACTGCGATATCTTCTAACAAATTAACTGGTACAGCAGACGATAGTGATAAACTTGGCGGAGTTACAGCGGCCAATTATCTAAGATCAAATACAAATGATACCACAACAGGTACACTAGGAATTTTAAGTGACGGAACAGCACTAACTTTAGGTGCTGGATCGGACATCACAATGAATGTCACAAGTGACAATTTAACTTTTGCACAGAACACACAAGACAAAGATATAATTTTCACAGTAAATTATTCAGGCACAACAACAACATTGATGACACTAGACGGTTCGACTGGTAGATTAGAACTTCCATCAGTGGGTGATTTAAGGGTCAAAGGAAATTTAACAATTGATGGTACTACTACCACAGTTGCAACTTCAACATTAAGAGTTGAAGACAACATGATCGAACTAAACAGAAACGTTTCTTCAAATTCAGGAATGCCAAACTTTACAGGATTGAAAGTTAACAGAGGATCTACATCGTTAGCAACTGAACAAGACCTATTTTGGGTTTGGGACGAAACTTTTGCTGATGACGGAACTACAATTTATGGTGGAGCAGGCGGTGCCTGGACAGCATTCAAATCAGGTGGTGGAGATGATGCCGAATTATCAGCGGCAACTTTGGTCGATATCAGAGCAAATGTAGTCCATGCAACAACTACAACGGCTTTATACGCCGACTTGGCTGAAAGATATGCAAGTGATATGCCATTACAAGCGGGTGATGTAGTGATGCTTGGCGGCACAGAAGAAATTACAAAATGTAATAAGGAACTTTGTGATAACGTTTTTGGAGTAGTAAGTGATTCACCGGCATTTTTAATGAACGCATCTGCTGGTAACAATGAAAGTCATCCAATGGTAGCATTAAAAGGACGTGTTTTTGTTAAAATTCAGGGCAAAGGACAGGCAGGAGACCGTATAGTGAGTGCTGGAAATGGTGCGGCCAAAGTGGCTGGCCTGGACGAATGCACCGCTTTTAATGTATTGGGCAGACTAATTAAGGATAAATACAACGAAGACATAACACTAACAGAATGCGTGATAGGAGTTAAATAAGACATATGGCATACCAAACAGGTGATACAATATTAGATGACGAGTACAACTTATTCATAAGTGGATCAAGTGCTACTCAATACGGAATTAACCACATAATGGGCACAGGTAACGCAGGTTACGGACTGGGCCAAACAGAATTAGCGACAACAACAGCAGGTGTAACAATCCAAGCGGCACAGTGGAACTCATTATTCACAGCAATGGACAATGTTGCAAATCACACAAACAGATCATTAACTTCAACAGCGGCAAGATCCGCAGGTGATCCTATCGCGGCGGTATCAGCACTATCAACAGACTTGAACAACTTGGCGGCAGATGTCGTAGGTGGTTCAGTAAGTGCAACAGCAGTTTCAGAAGGCAGTGAAGATCAATCATTAGTAGCATCAGCAGTATATGATACATCACACATATGTGAAGCGTCATTTACGTTCGCAGGTGGTAACGAAGCAAGATGGTTCTTCAACGCAGGCGGTAAGTTAAGAATGAAACTTACTAACACAGCAACAAACTCAACATCAAAAGACACTTCAGTATCAGGAATTATAACTTCAATAGGTACTTTTGATATTGCATCAACAACTTCAGCAAGATCAGGTTCGGGTGACACTGCAACAACAGAAGCGACAACAACTGGTTACTACGATTTAGGAACTTCTTACACTACACTTTTACACATTGAAGAATCAGCAGGAACTTATACTAACAACATAGAAGTTAAGTATGAGGCTAAAGTAAGTTCAGCACACGGTGACGGTCTAGGTAACAACGGTGACGTGGTTACTGTTAAGGCTTCAGTACTATTGAACGATGGTACAAGATCAGACTACACTTCAGGTAATACTTCAGGCGTAAACGTTGAGGCAGAAGCGGCAGGTCCAACAGACTTTGCTTTCCACACAGTGGATCCAACTACTGCACAAGGACTTTCGACTGTTTACACATCAATCACAGTAGCAAGTGTATCTAACGCAATCGTTAACAACGATTAATTTTTCCAAATAGTAATAATAACTATTCGCAAGGCCAATTCGTCTGGTCGTAATTGACTTTACCAATAATTAATTGTATAATAAGTTATGGATATTGGCAAACTTCTTAAAGATTCAGATCTATCACATGATCTGGCACAGCACAAAAAAAATGCTCTAGAAAGATTAAAGTCTAGACAAATAATCGCCTATGAAGGAAGGTTATTCCGTGCTGATTCTCAAACTATCAATTTGGTTCAGACGTTCAAGGCTCATCAAGATTCCTTTTACATCTTAGACACCAATGATAATCCTTGCCATATCACTAATCCAACCGAGTTCTTAGGATTGTTGATGGAAAGAAACCAAGAAGCACTTAACACATATCATCAATTATTCGAGGACCTCAAGACAAAGAGGTTTTAAATGTCAAAAGGAGTTTTACTCTACTGTTTTGACACGCCAGAAGTTGCGTATCATAAGATGGCCGAACGATGTGTTGAACAGATCAAAGAACATCTTGGATTGGAGATCACCATTGTTACGAATTCTGAGACCTATGACAAGTTCAAACCATTGGGATTCATCAATTACAAAATCATAGAAAACAGCACAGGTAATCGCAGGGCATATAGAGGCAAAAATATTGCATGGAACAATCTTGAAAGAACAAATGCGTATGATGATTCACCATACGATACCACAATACTGATGGACTGTGATTATTTTGTGTTCACTGATAACCTATTGACATACCTGGACACAGATTATGAACTATTGATGCATGACAAGGTGCATGACCTCACAGGCAAGGATTTAATACTGCAAAAAAATGAAGCCACTTTGCCAATAGTTTGGGCAACTGTGACAATTTTCAAAAAGACCAAGTACACCAAAACCTTTTTTGACTTGGTATCACATATAAAACAACACTGGTTGCATTATAAAAACCTATACAGAATAATTTTTTCCAATTACAGGAACGATTATGCTTTTGCTATTGCATTACATCAGTTGAATGGATTCAAAGCAAACAAAAATTTTATTCCAAGTTCTATGAGTATGTTGGCACATGAAGTTGATGTATTAGATATGCCAAAAGATGGGTGTGTCTACAAGCACAAGGGCACAGTGGGATATGTGAAAAAACAAGATATCCATGTAATGGACAAGGAGTTTTTAAATGTTTAAGGGGTACATCTGGTTTGCACAAAACAATTCAACTACAGACTACATAGAATTGAGCAAAAGGCTCGCTATTTCAATCAAGTCTTATAACCAAATTAATAAGGTATGTGTGATAACGGACCGACCTGTCGAATGCAAGGAGTTTGATTATGTGAAAGTGCTTGATAAAGATCACAGCAAAAATCAAGAATGGAAAATGAATAACGAATGGCAAGTTTTTAAACTTTCGCCGTTCACCCACAACATCAAATTAGAAGCAGATATGCTTTTCACAAGCAACACAGACTGGTGGTGGAACCATCTGCATCAAAACAATTTAGTATTTTCTTACAACTGTAGAAATTATCAAGACAAGACTATAAAGGACACTCCTTACAGAGAACTTTTTAAGGTTAATCAACTGCCAAATGTTTATAATGGACTGACTTATTTTAGAAGAAGTATACAAGCGGAACAATTTTTTAAAATTTGTAGAACAATCACTTTGAATTGGAAAGAAGTTTCTAAAAAAATGCTGATTAATTGCCATGACCCCGAACCCACAACAGATGTTGTGTATGCATTGGCACTTAAGATCATGGATCCATTACAGGAAAACAAAATTGAGTATGATTGGTTTAATTTTGTCCACAACAAAAATGCAATTAACAATTTGTCGCCAGTTTACAACAACGATCAATATCTGAATCCAATAAAAGTGGGAAATAAAACATATGTTGGTGGCTACAGGCAAGACAGAATATGGCATTATTACAACAAAGGGTTACCTAAGGAGTTAGATGAGCGAGTTTTTTAAAGCAATGGCGGAGTTCAAACCAACTCCAAAAAAGAAGCACTACTTCAAAAACACTGAAGTGACTCTCAAACAATACCAAGAGATACAATTTCATGGAGAGGATAATTTTGAAATTGTAAATGGCAAAGTGCAACGTAAAAAAATTGTACCAAAAGAACAAAATCAAACTGTATTGGTACAAAGCACAGAAGGTTTCGTGTTTAAAAACAAAGATCCATATTGGGTTGAAGGCATAGGCAAGGAAGGATATACATGGAAGACAAAGTAAGAGTGACAGATTTAGATTTTGTTTATATCAGTTTCAAGGAGCCTAACAAGGAAGAAAATTGGGCAGATCTTTTGAGCAAGGTGCCATGGGCGAAACGTGTTGATGGTGTGGTGGGATTTGATAACGCACACAAGGCCGCGGCAGAAAAGGCAGAAACTGATTTCTTTATCAGTGTGGATGGAGACAACATAATAGATGAAAGTTTTTTATTGCAAACTTTGGACTTTAGCAAAACAAATAAAAATGCTGTACACCGTTGGCGGGCGAAAAACAGTGTGAATGGTCTAACATATGGCAATGGCGGATTAGTTGGTTGGCCAAAGGAAACCTGCCTGCGAATGAAGACACACGAAAACGCGGAAGATGAAAAAGCAAAGATAGATTTTTGTTGGACTGTGCCACACGAGAACTTGCATAATGTATACAGCGAGACAATTATCAACGCAACAGCACAGCAGGCATTTGTGGCAGGTTACAGAGAAGGTGTAAAAATGAGTTTGGACCAGGGACAACCTATAAAGCCTTCCGGCTTCGGTAAAAAACTGCAACAATCTAATTTAAGAAACTTGCTTGTATGGATGACCATTGGTGCAGATGTTGACAATGGCAAGTATGCGATGCTGGGTGCAAGGACAGGATGTTATGCCACAACAATTAGAGAGACAGACATATTAAAAGTACGTGACCTAGATCTACTGACAAAACAATTTATTATAGACGAAATAGATGTGGAACAGGAGTTGCAAACTTATGGAGAATCACTACGACAACAATTAGACATACCTGTTGCAGAATACAACGAACAACAAAGCGAATTTTTTAAATTTTGTATGCCTAGGCACACAAACAAAGGAGTACAGGATCGTGAGTACAAGTAAGTACAAGTCAGATGCTTTAGCGGCAAAGGAGAAATTGAAAGAGATATCTCCAACGTTTTGCCTTGCAAAATGGAATCAGGTGTCATTGCACCTTCCCACAGGACTTACTAATTCATGCTATCACCCACCTTTGCACAAGATAGATGCAGACGCAGTCAAACTAAATCCTGCGGCACTGCACAACACAGCAGAAAAATTAGATCAAAGATTTAAGATGCTTCAAGGAGAACGTCCCGATGGATGTTCGTATTGCTGGAAGATAGAGGACACCGGAGAGATGTCGGACAGACATTATAGATCGGGTGAGCCATGGGCCATGCAGGACTTTGAAGCGATCAAACAGAATCCAATGACGACTAGTTGGACGCCGAGGTATGTGGAGGTTAACTTTAACAATGCCTGCAACTTAAAATGCAGTTATTGTTCTCCGCAATTCTCAACAACGTGGGGACAGGAGATTGACAGATATGGCCAATATCCTACATCTCCTCCCCACAATGCACCAGAGCACTTCCAAGGTCGTAGAAGGCCAATACCCAACAGAGAGGAAAATCCATACGTGGATGCTTTCTGGAAATGGTGGCCTACACTATACAAAAATTTAAAACACTTCAGGATGACGGGCGGAGAACCAATGATGGACAACAACACTTACAAGGTGTTGCAGTACATTATAGATAATCCAAAACCAGATTTGCATTTGAACGTCACTAGCAATATGTGTCCGCCAAACGATAAGTTGAAAAACAAGTACTTTGACATGATGAAAAAGATATGTTTAGAAGAAAAAGTTGAACACGTGATGCAGTTTGTCAGTGTTGATTCATATGGCAAACAAGCAGAATACATACGTCATGGGTTGGACTACGACAGAATGATAGGCAATGTTGATGAATTTTTAGAACGTATTCCACACAGGAACAGTGTAACATTTATTATTACATATAACAATTTGAGTGTAACAGGACTAGGTGCCTTGTTGGAAGAAATAAAACAATTAAGAGAAAAGCATTCAAAGGACTATCAGAGAGTGTGGTTTGATATACCGTTGTTAAGGCAACCGCAATGGCAACAAATCACTTTGCTTCCAGAAAGTTATCAGGAGATCCATAAAAGCAACATAGACATGATGCAAAAATTATCCGGCGATGAACACGGATTTGAGGCATTTAGAGATTTTGAAATTCAAAAGATGTTGCGAAATCTCGCATATTGGAAAAAGAACGCGGACGCAAGTACGCAACAAAAAAAGAACTTTTACGCATTTTTCTCGGAACACGATCGAAGACGCGGCACAAACTTTGAGAATACATTTCCGGAAATGCTAGAATTTTGGGAGGAGTGTAGAAACGCATGATAATTTGTCACGGATGTAGTTTTACAAAATACAAATGGTCAACATGGCCTAATTTTATTAGTTGGTTCAAACCATCTAGTGTGAAAAATTTCGGATTCAGTGCAAGTGGCAATGAAACTATTGCAAGAGGTGTAGTAAACAGTGTAATGAAATATAAAGATATAGAACATATGTACGTTATGTGGTCAGGATCTGACAGATATGAAATTGTTCGAGATACTGAAGAGGATTTACAACATGAACTGGCCACGTACTCTAGATTTGATCCGGACTTTGACTGGTGTGTATGGTTTGGTGGACATCCTGATAGTAAAAAACATGAAGAATATCAAAAACATTTTTTAAATGAAGGACAAAATTGGTTTAGGACACTAGAAAAAATATTGTATACCCAAATGTTTTTACAAAAACACAATATAGATTACACAATGATGATTTACAAAGCAGATGTATTAAGACATAAAAATTTATCAAATGCAGAACAATCTTTGTACAACCAAATAGATTGGACAAAATTTAAGTTCTACAAAGACAAATTAGGTATGTGGGAATTTGCACATGAACTTTATCCAGACGAATTCGCCGAAGATAGCGATCAACATCCTTTACCCTTGACACATTACCATTGGGTAAAAGATGTAATTTTTAAAAGTAATGTTGAACCACCAGAGGAAGAATACAAAAAATTGACACAATGGAAGATCTTGAATATAAAAAACAAATACTAGATACAAAATCTGCAAGTTTCTGCGGTGCAAAATGGTACAATGCTACTATATGGTTAGGCTCTGGCCAAACTACAAGTTGTCACCACCCACTTCCTCACGCAATAGATTTAGAAGCAATCAAAACTAATCCTAGTGCAATACACAATACTTGGCAAAAGAAAAAACAACGAAAACAAATGCAGTGTGGCGAAAGACCTGCAGGTTGTGAATACTGTTGGAAGATAGAAGATATGGGCAGAGATGCAATATCGGATAGAGTATACAAATCAAGAATACATTCAAATGAAGCCTTAGACGAAGCATATAGATCTGATCCAGAAACAGATTGGAATTTAAAAACTTTAGAAATTGCTTTTGACAGGACTTGTAATTTTGCTTGTTCGTATTGTAATCCTGCGTTCAGCACAACTTGGGCAAGGGATATAAAACAAAAAGGTCCATACAAAAATATGACATCAGACGGACGTAATCATTTTACCCATGCACACGATTCTGCAGAACCATATAAAAAAGATGAAACCAATCCGTATGTTGAAGCATTTTATAAATGGTGGGAAACAGACTTGCACAAAAGTTTAGAAGAATTAAGAATCACAGGCGGTGAACCTATGATGTCACCTAATCTATGGAGATTGCTGGATTGGATAGAAACACAGGGTGAAAAGATGAATCCTAATATGCGTATTGCAATTAATTCAAACCTAGGTGCAAAACAACAAATTATTGATAGATTCAAAGACAAACTTAAAGGATTTAAAAACTTTCACTTGTATACAAGCAATGAAGCGACATTCGGACAAGCAGAATACATAAGAGATGGCTTAAATTATGGCGACTGGCACAGCAATTTTTTACATATGATGGTGGATAAAGTTCCATCTGAAATACACAACATGGCAACAATTAACGCACTGTGTTTGGAGTCATTACCTGAGTTCTTAGAAAAATTAGTGTGGTTTAAAAGTGCAAGTAAAGTATATGGACCATCAGTCAACTTTACACTTAATATTTTGCGTTTTCCTAGTTTTCAATCACCATTAGTACTGCCGGATGAACTGAGAAATAAATTTAAGACCAACATTGAACAGTTTTTAAATAACAATAAAAAGTTCTTAGAAGAGATGGAAATTAATCACACACAACGATTAATCGACTATCTTGATGTTGTTAAAACACCACACGCCGGAGCGGCAGTGCAAAGTAAACTACAACAAGATTTTAAAAAATTCTATCAACAATACGATCTAAGGAGAGGAAAAGATTTTGTTAAGACTTTTCCAATAATAGGAGAATGGTACCGTGGCATATGAGTACGGGGCGAAAGAGCCTGAAAAATTAAAAATTAAAGATATGACTCCAGAGCAAAAGGAGTTGTTGATTGAGAGTGATACTTTTTGTATGCTACCATGGATGCACCTACACGCCTTTCCGGATGGTAGGGCATATCCTTGCTGTTTTGCTTTAGACAAGTTACCAGTAGGAGATGTAAACAAACAATCAATGGAAGAGATTTGGAACGGAGACAAAATGAAAAAAATGCGTCTCAATATGTTGCAAAACAAACCATCCAAAGAGTGTTTCAAATGTTATGACCAAGAAAAATCAGGTTTCTTCAGTTTACGTTTAAGTTCAAACAAACATTTTGGACATAACATTGATATGACTAAAACAACACAACAAGATGGATCGGCAGACTTTGTTATAAAATATTGGGATATACGTTTTAGTAATTTATGTAATATGGCTTGTAGAAGTTGTGGTACATGGTTTAGTTCTAATTGGTACGAAGATCATAAGAAACTGACAGGTAGTCCACCACCTCACGCAAAAATAATGAGGGCAGGTAGGACTTCTAATGATATATGGGAACAGTTGTTAAAACAATTCGACCATGTTGAACAATTTTATTTTGCAGGTGGTGAACCAATTATCATGGAAGAACACTATAGAATATTAAAAGAATTAGATAAAAGAAAAATGTATCACGTAAGATTAATTTATAATACTAATTTTAGTAAAACAAAATTTAAAGATATAGATGTTTTCGAATTATGGAATAAGTTTGATTCAGTTTCAATAGGTGCAAGTTTAGATGCCGAGGGAGCCAGAGGAGAATTAATGCGTAAAGGAACTAAATGGGATGAAACAGTTGCAAACAGAAAACGTATGTTGGAAGTTTGTCCACAAGTTGATTTTTATATTAGTTCAACAGTAGGATTAGTTAATGCTTTACACGTTCCTGATTTTCATAAGAATTGGGTAGAACAAGGATTAATTAAACCTCAAGATTTCAATTTCAATTTATTGCAGTTTCCATTATGGCAAAGAATGGACCTACTTCCGCAAGAATTCAAAGAACAAGTTAAACAGAAATATGAAGAACACATGGTATGGCTTAAAACAAAGGATCATTTGACAAGAGCAACTAAAGGTTATGAAAGTGCTTTAGATTACATGATGAGGAGAGATAAAACAGATAAACTGCCTTTATTTTTCCAAAACACAAGACGTTATGACGAAATTAGAAATGAAAACTTTTTAGATATATTTCCGGAATGGAAGGAGTTATTTGACAAATATGAGACACCGAAGACCTAAAGATTTTGGAGATAAGTGTGCATTGTGGTTTACAATGAGATTGAGATGGATCGCAGATACATTTTTTGCCAAAAGATACGGACATAGAGCAGTTGTTTTAGAAACAGTTGCAGGTGTTCCGGGAATGGTAGCAGGTATGTGGAATCACCTTCGTAGTTTACGAAAAATGAAACCTGACGACAGAGGTTGGATAAGAACACTTCTTGCAGAAGCGGAAAATGAACGTATGCATCTAATGATATTCATAGAAATTGCAAAACCTAATTGGTTTGAACGTTGGATGATTATTACAGCACAATTTTTATTCTGGCATTTTTATATGTTTTTGTATATATTCTTTCCAAAAGTAGCACATAGAATGGTAGGATATTTTGAGGAACAAGCAGTAATAAGTTATACATCATATCTAAAAGCCATTGACTTGGGCAAAATAGAAAATATTGATGCTCCTGATATCGCAAAAAATTACTATAGGTTAGGTCCTAATGCAAAGTTAAGAGAAGTTGTTAAAGCAGTACGAGAAGATGAAAGAGGTCATGCACAGGAAAATCATAAAATGGCCGATTACATAAAGGATGGCAATGACGAGAGTTAAACCAAAAGACGGAAACAAAACATTTTGTATGGCGCCATGGACTCATACCTATCTGTCGCCACAAATGGAAAGACGTTTGTGTTGCAGTTCTCGTGAATCTTCTACTAATTTTAAACAGTATATTGATACATTTGATCCTAAGGGCAACAACGACAAAATGAATTTACAGACACTAGATCAACACTGGAACTCCGATTACATGAAATCGGTTAGAGTAAAACTTATGGCCGGTGAAGAGATACCACAGTGTGCTGTGTGTAATCACAAACTATTGAATGAGCAAGTATACAGACAGCATTTTAATTGGTTGTACAGGAACAAAATAGAAGAGGCATTCGCGTCAACAGACGATACAGGTCATACAACAATGAAAACCGAAAGTTTTGATTACAGGTTTTCGAATCTTTGTAATTTTAGTTGTAGAATGTGTGGAGATATGTTAAGCAGTAGTTGGGAAACAGAAAACAAAAAGCACGGCAAAGGTGACTATGAACGTTATAGGATTTGGGGAAGGAAAGACATCAAAGAACAACTAGCAAAATTCCATGATCAACAGATTGTAAAAGAATTCACAGAAGCAGTTGAAGAAAAACGCATCACTGAATTATATTGGTGCGGTGGAGAACCCTTGATGTGGAAAATACATTGGGAAGCAATGAAAAGAATAGTAGAACTTGGATACCAGGACCAAGTTTTAGCAAGATATAATTCTAATATGAGCAGAATACAATATTACAAGTACAACTTATTTGATGACATTTTAAAACATTATCCTAATTTTCAAATATGTGCATCAATTGACGGAACAGGTGAAGTGGGAGAATACATTAGGACAGGATTGAAATATGATGTATGGCTTGAAAACGTAAAATACGGTTTGAAATTTGCCGACCAGGCGAAAAAAAGAATACAATTAGATCTCACAATTACAATGCCGGGACTGTTTGATTTAGAAAACATGGTACATCTAAGCAATAATTTACAGACTGAACTGTTGACAAAACAAGTATTCAATTTCTCAAACGACAATGCAATGGCTCCTCTTTTTATGCCATACGATATTATGAGCGAGATAATAGACGATGCAAGGGACAAAACTATAAAATATAAAAATAAAAATTTAAACAATTTCTTTCAACAATTAGATGAGATGCAGTCACAAAAAAGAAATAACGAATTAGTGTACAACGAAAAGGAATACAAAGAAGGACAGAAAAATGGAAAAGCGGAAGTTGAACGTTTGGACAGAATACGTGGTACAGATATTAAAAAAATATTAGGTAAAAACAAAAAGGCTTTAGAATGGTGGACAAGTATTTAAAAACAAATGTGTGTCCATTACCTTGGACGCATTTAGAAATTGATGTAAACGGTGGTGCTTCGCCATGCTGTTTATACAAAGGTAGTATTCCAAATGTTAAGGTGTACGAAACAGATTTAAAAAAAATACAAAACAGTGAATATATGGAAAATTTAAGGCAACAGTTTAAGGACGGAATACGCCCTACAAATTGCCAAAGTTGTTGGCAGGAAGAAGATGCGGGTAAAACGTCCAAACGTATGAATTCACTTTACAAAATGAAAAATAGTTTAACAAATTGGAATACTGATAGCGAGCCAACACTGAAATTTATAGACTTTAAGTTAGGCAACGTTTGTAATTTGAAATGTAGGATTTGTGGTAGTTGGAGTTCTAGCAAATGGGCACAGGAAGAACTTGACTACGGAGAAAATCCAGTGGCAAGAAAAAATTTGACAGAGGGTGGATGGCCAAAAAAATATCCTAAGTTTTTTGATGACGTCAAAGACAGTCTTAAAGAAGCAGAATTTTTTGAATTCACAGGCGGAGAGCCTTTTATGATACAGAATCATTTTAAAATATTGAAGCATTGTGTTGAAAAAGGTTATGCTAAAAACCAAGACATACACTACAATACAAATGGTACGCAATTACCTCCGCCACAGGTATTTGATCTATTAAAAAATTTCAAGCGAGTAGAAGTAGCATTTAGTATAGACGATGTAGGTGAACCTTTTGAATATCAACGACATCCTGCAAAATGGGTAAAAGTAAATGAAAATTTAATTGAATGGAAAAAAATGCAAACACCTAATATGGAATTTCAAATATGCAGTACAATAAACATCTTTAATATTTTAAGTCTTGCAAAATTAAACTTATGGGTAAGACAGTTTCAACCTAAATTCTTTTATGTGAACACTTGTTTTGATCCGGACGTTTTTAATATACAGACTTTGCCACAACAGGTCAAAAACATAGTAACAGATAGATATAAGGATCTTAAAGATTTTCAAGGCACTATTAATTTTATGAACAGTATTGATAGAGACACACAAGAAATAAGAGAGCAACGAAAAGAGAGGATTATGAAAGCAGACAAATATAGGAACGAAAATTTTGGAGAAGTGTTTCCACTATTAGATAAAATGTTGGGAGTATATCATGGAACATAAACTTGTAATAGCAGGCGGTGATTCCTTCACTTTTGGACATGAATTGTCTGACGATGATAATGGCAAAAGAGCATCAAGAGTGAGTTGGGCATACAAATTGTTCCAGGAAATACCAAACTGGGCAAATGGTTATGATTTTTTGAATACTGCCAAAGGCGGCATAGGTAACAGTGCTATTGCCCGTAAAGTTTTTGATTGCGTA
>CETI01243068.1_pt1 | contig 50955 bp, 48 predicted proteins | sample 361441 | NCBI WGS metagenome assembly CETI01 (sample SAMEA2622478, study PRJEB7988) | marine metagenome | biome: marine biome (ENVO:00000447); feature: deep chlorophyll maximum layer (ENVO:xxxxxxxx); material: "saline water (ENVO:00002010), including plankton (ENVO:xxxxxxxx)" | depth 90 m | reverse complement strand
TTTTTAAAATAATAATTTATTTCTCATAACTTAATTGATAAAATTAAAAGTATAATATTATGAAAACATATTGAGGACGAACTAGTTTGTGTGGAATTTTTGCTTCAGTCGGAAAATCTGATGTTTCAAATATTCTTGTAAAAGGTTTAAGTGATCTTGAGTATCGAGGTTATGATTCTGCAGGTTTGTGTTTAGATGCTCAAAAACAAAAAGAAGGCTTTGAAATCTTAAAAGCTTCTAATTCAAGGTACCCAGTTGATGTTTTGAAAAAAAATGTCAATAAACTAAGTAATGAATACTTCTCAGGGATAGGTCATACTAGATGGGCTACTCATGGTTCTGTAAATAATAAAAATGCTCATCCTCATTTATCTTTTTCTAATAATCTCTCTATAGTGCATAACGGTATAGTTGAAAATTATAATTTCCTAAAAAAATTATTAATTAGAAAAGGGATTGATTTAAAAACCGAAACAGATTCAGAGGTGATAGGAAATTTGATTGACTTGCAGATGTCATGTTCTGAAGATATCCCTTCTGCAATCATTTCAATATTTAAAATGATTGAAGGAAATAATACTATAGCTTTAATGCACAAAAATTTTCCAGGACAAATTTTTGGATATAGTACAGATGATTCTGGAGGATTAGTAGTTGGAACTAATATTACAAATACTTTTTTAAGTAGTGATGCATATGCTCTTGAAAATATCTGTGATTCTATTTATTCAACTAAGAAACACGATCTTATAGTTATTTCAAAAAACTCTCTAGAAATTACTGACCTAAATTCTCAAAAAGTTGATCCTAAAAAGTTATCTGTAGAGAATATGGATAAAGAAAAATCATTAGTAAATTATAATTTGAAAACAAACTTTATGATAGAAAAAGAAATTTTTGAACAAAAAGAAATTTTAAAAAACTTAATTGAAAAAAAGATTATTAATTATCCGAAATTTACATTTCCTGAAATAGATAAAAATCTTCTTTTGAACACCAAAAAATTTATTTTTACAGGAATGGGTTCATCTTATAATTCCGCGTTATTTGGATCCTTACTATATGAAGAGTTTATAGAAATCGAATGTAAGGTTGAATTTTCATCAGAATTAAAAAGTAAAAAAATTATTAATCCTGAAAGTACTATTTTATTTGCTATTTCTCAATCTGGTGAAACTGCTGATACTCTTGAAGCCATAAGAAATTGCAGAGCACAAGGTGTAAATGTTATTTCAATAATCCAAGAAAAAAATTCTAAAGCATCTAATAATTCAGATTCAGTTATATTATTAAATACAGGCAAGGAAAGATCTGTTGCTGCAACGAAAACCTTTTCTTCAACATTATTGCTAATTAATGCTTTAGCGTTAAATCATCTATATTTATTGAATGGAGAAACAGATTTTTTGGAAAGCATGAAAAATAATTATCATACTTTTGATGAAAGTATTTTAGATATTTTTACTTCTTTTGATAATAAATTTCATAATGCATCTCAAATAATGTCAGACAGTAATAGAGTTTTTTTTATAGGAAAAAACTCTAATTATCCGATAGCTAAAGAAGGCTCTCTTAAGCTACAAGAAATAGCTCAAATAAACTCAAATGCTTTTACAGAAGGGGAACTGAAACATGGGCCCAATGCTTTGTTAGATAGATTTGCTTCTGTCGTATCAATTATTGGACCAGAAGATGATGTGAAAAAATCAATTAGCTCTATAAGAGAAATTATTTCTAGAGGTTCAAAAGTAATAATTATTACTTACGTAGAAAATAGTGAATTAAATGATCTTTCTGATAATGTTTTTGTCATTAGCAATAAAGATAAATACGCCTTTTCAATTCTGGCAACTATTGTTCTTCAGAAGTTAGCCTTTTTTTCATGCTTGAATTTAGGACAAGACCCTGATAGGCCAGATAATTTGGCGAAAACGGTTACTGTCGAGTAGATTTAGATATATTTTAAACCAGGCCAAAATAATATTTTTTAAAAACTAAACTATCGCTAAGGTTCTAGTATTGGGCTTTTTTTTGGTATGCCATCTCTTCTAGGAAAAGTCATAGGTGATTCTTTTATTTTTTTCCAAATTATAAAATTATCTTCTGGTAAAAAACTTGGAATATCTATTTTTTCAGAAATATTTTTTTCCACCCCTAAAATATTAATGATGTAATTAGAATCATGAATTTCCTTTGAAGGATATTTGCCTTTTGCTGTGATAACTATTCCCCCTATTTTTAACAAAGGAATAGTGAGTTCAGCCAACGTTGGTAATTTTGCAAGCGCTCTAGTTAATATCAGATCAAAAGATTCTCTTGATTTAGATTGACCAAACATTTCAGCTCTTTGATTATTTATTTTAATAGTTTCTAAGTCTAATTTTTTTACTGTATTTGATAGAAATTCACACTTTTTAGTTGAAGATTCAGTTAGAAATAAATTTATCTGTGGGTAAAAAATTTTTATTGGAATAGATGGTATTCCAGCTCCTGTACCAAGATCTAATATTCTTAAATTTTTACTGTTTAAGAAGTTAGATTTAGAGAAAATTGTATTTATAATATAGGCATATCTAAGTGATCTTATAAATAAAGTGTCTCTTATTTCCTCCCAGGTTTTTAATGAAGTTAGATTGAAATTTTTTGAGGATTTATATATTTCTTCAAAATAAACTGAAAGTTTTTCAATTTTTTCATCATCATAGTCGATGGATAATTCATCTAATGCTTTTCTTAGTACTTTCATAAAAATATTCTAAAACCTTAAATAACATAATTACACCACTATTGAGCCTAATAGATGTTTATAATAATTTTAAAGATTATAAATACAATAAAAAATCTAATTATGAAAATTTGTGTGTGCATAAAAGAAGTTCCTGATTCAGATGTTCCTTCTAATAAACTTCGAGTAGATCAAGAAAATAAAAAAATATTACCTATAGAAAATGTTTCAAATATAGTCAATGGGTTTGATTTGAACGCTGTAGAACTTGCACTGAAATTTTCTGAAAACTTTGAGGATTCATCTATTACTATACTATCTGTTGGAAACAACTTAACAAGTGATGTTATAAAAAAACCTTTAGCTATGGGAGCTGATGAATTAATTACTTGTGAAGATCCATCTATTGAAAAAATGGACATCAGCGGAATTGCCAAGGTGCTTACTAGAATTATTAGTAAAACAGGCCCGTATGATATTATTTTCTGTGGCAGACATGCATCAGATTTTGATAATGCTAGTGTTCCTTTTGGAATTTCTGAAATTCTTTCTATTCCTCTAATAAATATTGTAAAAGATATAAAAAAAATTGATAAAAAAATCATATTCGAAAAGGTTATTACAGATGGAATTCAGACTGTTGAATGTGAAATGCCTTTGGTTGTTACTACTGGAAATCAGGTGGGAGACCCAAGGTATCCGACTTTAAAAGGAATTATGGAAGCTTCAAAAAAAGAAATAAATAAAATTTCATTAAATGATCTAGATTTGAGCCAAAAAGAAATCACCCCTAAAGTGAAAATTGAAGAAATATATTTTCCAGAAAATGAAAATAAAGTAGAAATCATTGAAGGTGATAATAATAAAGAAAAAGCTGTAAATCTGATAACCAAATTAAAGGAAGAAGGAGTTATCTAGAGATGAATATTTTAACCGTAATAATTAACGAAAATAAAATGTTAGATGAAGCATCTTTAGAAATTTTTTCCTTTATTGATGACCTTGAACCTTCAAACAAAATAACAACCTTAGTTTTTGGAGGAGAAAAATCTATTATATCTAATCTTCCTAGTGATGAAATTTTTTATGTATCAATAGACAAATCTGAAGAATTAAATCCTAATAGTGTTCTTCAAACTATTGATAAATTTACTAATGAAAAAAAATTTGATCTAATCATATTTCAAAAAGATGATATATCAAATTATGTGGCTCCATCATTATCATTTAGAAAAGATTTTTCTTACTTGCCTGACGTAAAAAAGTTTGTTTCTAAAAGTGAAAGAGAAATAAAATTTGTTAGGCCTGTGCATGGAGAGTCAGCAGAAGCAATTTATTCAGTAGAAACTGATTCTACTATTGTTATAAAAATAAGAAAAAGCTCTTTCGAAGCAAAATCTTTAGGGGATCATAGCAATTCAGTAAATGAAATTATTTTAGAAAAATCATCAGATAGCACTTTTAAAATAATAGAAACAAAAAAAAATAAGCCTGAAGGTATTCAGCTAGATGAAGCAGACATAGTTATTTCTGGAGGACGAGGCATAGGAAGCAAGGAAGGTTTTGATAATTTAAAAAAACTAGCTACTCTTCTTAATGGGGCAGTAGGAGCATCAAGAGCAGCAGTTGAATCTGAATGGATAGAAACAAGTCATTTAGTAGGATTAACAGGCAAATGGATAAGCCCTGCTCTATATTTTACATTTGGTATTTCAGGGGCCAGCCAGCATCTTGCAGGATGCATTAACTCAAAAAATATTGTTGCAGTAAATACAGATCCTGATGCATCAATTTTTAATCACTCAAAATTTGGAGTCGTTGCTGACTGTAATGATTTTATAAAAGAAGTGATTGAAGAAATAAAAAACATTCAATAAGTTTATTGAAAAAATTCCTCAAAATTTCAACTTTCATAATATCAATATTTTTCCTTTTATTTATGAAAGATGCTGAGAGGATTTCTGAAATAGATAAAATAATTTCAGGACAACAATTTAACCTTTTGACTTGGGAATTAAAGAAACTACCTAAAAAAACCATAGATATTTTTGTATCATCAGAACTTACAGAATTAGAAGTAAAAGAAATATTACAAAAAGAAAATATTTCTAATAAAAATGAACTAGAATTATTTTTTCAAGAAGAAGTAACAGAATTGATAAAAGAAGAATTGGGTAAAGAGTTCCTTTTCCCTCCTCTGGCTGTTTCTTTGGAAAAACCTCCTAAAGTGCTAATTGTCTCTCCTAGAGATAGGATTTCTCAAAAAATAGCAATTCTGATTAATAATGATATTTCTATGAAAGAAATCGAATTAATAGAAAATACAATAGATTCTCTTAATTTATCGTCAATAATTTTAGATACTGGCGGATTTGCTGCCTATCCAAGCATAGTGAATATAAAGAAAGACTACAATTTTTTGATTTCTACAATTTCTCATGAATGGCTTCATCATTATTTATTTTTTTTCCCTCTTGGTCGATCATATTTTAAAGGAGGAGACATGATTTTTATTAATGAAACCTTAGCAGATTTATTCGCAATCCAAATCACGAATAATAAAAAAACAGAAGAATCTATTTCTGATAAATTTTTTAAACCTTTTATGAAAGAAACTAGAGAAAAAGTAGATAAACTTTTAATCAATAATGAAGTTGAAATGGCAGAAAAATATATGAATCAAAGAGTGCTTGAATTAAATGAAAAAGGATATAAAGTCAGAAAAATTAATCAAGCTTATTTTGCTTTTTATGGAAATTATGGAACATCTCCTTCTTCTACGCACAATTACCATAAAAAATTATCAGATTTATTAATAACTTACGATTCATTTGCTGAATTTTTGAATGAAATCAAAATGATAGATGATGTGAACAAATTCGAGAGTTTGATAAATTTAAGAACATTAAACAATTGATAAATGGGTTATAATTAAAGTATGAATCTAATAAGAAAAACTTTTGGAATTGCAAAATCATACAGACCTCCATCAGGAGGAAGAAAAGATGAGTATGATATTTCCTTCCAAGAATTTATAGACAACTTAAAAAACAATTTACCTTTCTTAAATAAGTTTCCACAAGGAAATAAATCAATAATACTTATAGGTGTTATTGTGTTGGCAGTAGTTTGGGCTGCTTCAGGAATTTATACTGTAGGACCAGACCAGCAAGCATCTTTAAGAATGTTTGGTAAATTTCAAACTATTCAAACGAATGGTTTGCACTGGTGGTGGCCATCTCCTATTGGGCAAAAAGATGTAGTTGTTACTACTGCAACTAGACAGTTAGAATTAGGATTTAGAAGTGAAGGGGAAGACGTTACACAAGCTGTTCCTTACGAATCTATAATGATTACTGGTGATGAAAATCTTGTTGATGTTCAAGCCGTAGTACAATATAAAATTTCAGATTTAAGAAATTATCTTTTTGCAGTAGATGACCCAGGAGAAAGAGATAGAAATGTTGATCCTGGAAGACCAGATGGAGTTACTCTGCGAGATATTACTGAAACAGCTCTAAGACAAGTAGTAGGAAAAAGAAACATCGATGATGTTCTTACCACTCAAAAAGCAGAAGTTCAAGATGAAGTACTTTCAAAAATGAGAAAACTAACCAGTTTATACAGTACTGGAATAGAAGTTATCGCAGTTAGGCTTCAAAATGTAAACCCTCCTGTGCAAGTCCAAGATGCATTTGATGATGTTACTAGGGCTAGAGAAGAAAGAGATAGAATTATAAACCTTGCTGATGCATATAAGGAATCAGAAATTCCTAGAGCTAGAGGTGAGGCTGCTAAAATTACAGAATCTGCTGAAGCTTTCAAACAAGGGCGTATAGCAAGAGCTCAAGGTGAAGCTGAAGGGTTTAAAAAACTTTTAGAAGCTTATGAAAAATCTCCAGAAGTTACAAGGCAAAGGCTTTATTTGGAAATGGTCGAAAGAGTCTTCCCAAAATTTAACAAATATATTATTAATGAAGCAAAAATCCTGCCTCTTTTGGATATAGAGTCTAACTAATAAGGAAATTTTATGAATAAAAAAGGAACACCAATAATCATTCTTGCAGTAATAGCAATTTTTGTTATTCTTCAAGCCTTTTTTACAGTTGATGAAACAGAAGTGGCAATTGTAACTACTTTTGGTGAATTTAAGCAGTCATATACATCACCTGGTTTGAAAATGAAAACACCATTTGTTGATTCTGTTACAAAATTTGATAAAAGATTACAGAGAGTTGACGTACCTCCAGAGGCATTATTAACTAGTGATAAAAAACGTTTGACTGTTGATGCGTACGCTCGCTACAAAATTATAAATCCTTTGGTCTTTTTCAAAAATTTGACTAATGAATCTACTGCTGATTCAAGAATTGCAAGTATAGTAGGTTCAAAAATTAGAGAAGAAATTGCGCAAGATACTCAAGAAGAAATTATTTCTGCTAAAAGAGAAACTGTTATGGCAAACATCACTACAATGTCTAATTTGTTTGAAATCTCCTTACTAGAAGCTCAAGCGTTAGAAAATGGACTTCAAAATACTGACCTATTTATGTACACAAAAGAACCGGGTCAAAATTACTTCACCATAGCAGACAACAATGAGATAGCTTCAATATTAAGTAACTCTCTTGATGAAAAAACAGAAATAAAATACTATCTTCCTCTTCAGAATATTTGGGGAGTTGAAGTATTTGATGTAAGGATCAAGCGAGCAGATTTTCCTGATTCAGTAGAAAATTCAATTTTTGAAAGAATGGTAGCTGAAAGATTCAGAAAAGCCAGCGCATTTAGAGCTGAAGGTGAAGAGCAAGATAAAGAAATTAGAGCTGCTGTTGATAGGGAAGTAGAAATTACATTGGAAACTGCAAAAGGGCAATCGGCCATAACAAGGGGTGAAGGAGAAGCATTAGCCATTGACGCACTTGCTGATGCTCTTAAATCTGATCCAGAGTTTTATGGGTTTGTTCGTTCATTGGAAGCTTATGAAAAATCATTAGCTAATGACACAACTGTGATTTTAGACCCTGAGAGCGAGTTATTTAAGTATTTAGAGAAATATTCTAAATAGTTATTTATCTGAAAGTAGTATTTTCTCCGTTTTTTAAATCATCCCACACTTCATCTATAGAAGCATAGTTAGTCCCCATTTGCTGTCCTGTAGTTCTTTTACCAGATGTAGATTCAAGGAACCCATAGACAATTCCTATAGCATTACCTTCATTGTCAATAATAGGGCCTCCTGAATCTCCAGGATCTGCAGCAGCATCAAAAACAATTATTGACACATTGGTACCTAATTTATCTCCATTGTAATATGAACTACCTTTTTCAAAATTTAAAGTAGTTGCAGCTATTTTGACATAAGTAATTATTCCAGAATGGCTTGATGGTACCCCTGCGTTTCCAGCTGAATAACCAATTGTAAATACCTCTTTTCCAATATCATCTACGTCAACTGATTTTTTCTTAAATGGATCTATGCCATGGTCTACTTTTACAGCAGCTAAATCTCTTTTTCTATCGATTCCAAATACTTCTCCTTGAATACTAGAAACTCCAGAAGACTTATTAGGATCTGGTATCAAGACCACAACATACTTATTTGTTCCTACAACATGCTCATTTGTTATTATCCATCCATCTTCTATAGCCCAGCCAGTGCCGGTACTGTTGCCAACCTCTATCATAACTACCCTATTTTTATTTTTTCTATAAATATCAAATGCTATATCTCCACTAGGAGTTATGGAGTCTATAGGCTGCGGGGTAGCAGTGGGTTGAGGTGTGGCAGTAGGCTGAGGAGTAGGAATTGGAGCTAACTGTGGGACTATTTCAGGAATAAATTCTTCCACGATGAAACGATCTCTTTCTTTAGAAACCTCATAAACTTCATTTGCATAAGTTTTAGCTATATCTTTAACGCGTTCTTCTTGGAATGCAGTTTTTGTTGCAGTTGGTTGCGGGGTAGCAGTGGGTTGAGCTGTTGGAATAGGTTGAGGGGTTGGTGTCTTTAGCATGCTTATATTGTATTCAGCAATTTTTTGAGCCCTTGCATCTATCGTAGCTTCTATATTAATTTCTTCACCGCACGAAATTATAAATAATAATGTTAGTAAAATAATTCTTTTCATATTTATATTGTATTTAAATCTTTTTTAATTGCAGATGACAAAGTATTCAATCTGTATCTATTTAATTCACTAGAAAGGAGAAGGTTATTTAATATTGAAACAGAAATATTTTTTTCTATTGATGCCCAACCTATACATGAAACTAATCCTGTGTGCCCAAAAGACATTTCTGGTTTTTCAGTTTCTTTTTCAAAGTATATTTCACTATCAAAACGTATTCCTAATCCTAATTTCACATCTCTCATATTATCGTTGTAATCTATTCCTTGAGCATAAATTTTTAGTATTTGATTTTTTGTTTTTTTGCTAATCCAATTATCATTATTAATTATTTCGTTATAGAACATTGCAAGATCATTACTATTAGAGATACATGTTCCTGAAATAAGCGGGATATTATTGAGTCCAAATAATTTAAATATCATTGGTATTGTATTTAGGTTTGAAGATTCGTGTCTGTGAATTTCTTGAGGAAGATTTTTAGTATCTTCTGTCATAAATTTCATTCTAGATAAATTTAAAGGAACTTTAACTAATTCAGTAAAATTTTCCTGAAAAGATTTATTTGTAACCCTTTCAATTAATTCTCCTAAGATCCATCCGTAAGTTACTTCGTGATAAGCTATTCTTTCACCAGGCTTTGTTTCAGGGTTATAATTTTCTAACCATCTGCTAATTCTATTTAAATCAGTGTAATCTTCATCTGGTAGATTATTTGATAATGAAACCCCAGAAGTATGATTTAGTACATGTTTTATTTTTATCGCTTTCTTATTTTTTTTCCCGAATTCTGGCCAATAATTTGATATGGGATCTTCAAAATCTAATTTTCCTAAATCATATAATTTCCAAATTACAGCAGCTACAATTGGTTTTCCTGCAGAAAAAATAAAAAAGGAGTTATTATTTTCAAATTTTTTAAATTCATTTATTTTTTTATTTTTTTCGTAAACAGATAGTGAAAAATTTTTTAATAAACCTTCTTTTTTTAACTTTTCAACTGCAGAATCAGTAAAATTCTTCATTCTAAACTTTATAAGGAATAGTTTGAGGCCCCTCTGGAAGAACACAAATTGAAGGATTTTTTATTCGTGTCTTTAATTCTTCTATTATCTCTTCAATGCTTTTTATTTTTATTAGATGAGATTTACTTACATCTTTTTCATTTAGTTTTGAATAGAGCATCACATTGTTGTTTTCTTGAATTTGTGCTTGTACCTGAACCTGCCATTGGTCTGGTTCTAAATATGTTTGATCTTTTAATTTTAAAAGGTATTCTGCTGGAGTATTAACTGATTCTAAAAGTTTTTCATAATTGCTTTTGAAAGGAATTCCATCTGAACATTCTGAAACGCTAATAATTATTCCTCCAGGTTTTGTTATTTGCGCTGCAGCTGAAACTCCTTTGATAGTTTGATATAAGTTTTGATCTAATGGATATCCAGAGTTTGATGTAATCACTAGGTCATACAATTTAGTGGTTTTTTGCATTGAATCTTTTTTCACATCTTTACAAGCAATTCCATGTTCATAAAAAAGTTCTCCGGAATATATGCCTGTAATTTTATTTTCTCTATTAAGGGTTAAATCTATTGAAAAATCTGGCTTATTCAATAATGATATTTCTGAAATTTGTTTATGAATAGGGTTGTCTTCAATTAACCCCCAAGTTGAATTTTTATTATTTATTTTGTCATAATCATGTAAATTCATAATAGTTTCTAAACCTGCAAGTCCAGGAGCAACCATTTTAGGACCACCAGAAAATCCGGCAAAAAAATGTGGTTCAACAAATCCAGTTGTAATTTTAAGGTCACATTTTGTCCATTCTTTATTTAATTCAATAGGAATTTTTTCTGATGTTTTTCCCATATACTTTAGGTTTGAAGGGTCCTCTGAATTATGATTGATAATAGTTGTGTTAGAAATAACAAAATCATTAAACATTTCATTTATTTCTTTTTGAGAAGTAGGTCTATGACTACCTGTTGCAATAAATATAAGAAAGTTTTCTTTTTTTATTCCCTCAAACAAATTTAATATAGAAGTTATAATTTCATTTCTAGGTTGAGCTCTTGTATGGTCGCAAACTGATATACCTACAGTCATTCCTTCTTTATATAGTGACAACAATGAATCAGAATTAATTGGATTTAGTAATGATTTAGTAATACTGCTATTGGGTTCTAAAATTTCATTTTTGTGGTTTGGAATTAGCACATCTGAGTTGTCAGGGACTGTAATCTCCATGCCTTCTTTTCCATAATCCATCTTAATTTTCATTCTTACTCCTAGAAATAATTACTCCAACATTTTTGGTAAGCCTTAAAGCTCCTGGTTTGTCTATTTTGATAATAGCATTAATAACTTTTTCTTCTCTCAAGCATAATTCTGCAATTTCTATTCCTAGAGTTTCAATTAACTGATATTCAGATTCTTCAATGAGTTTATTTATTTTATAAGTGAGTGATTTATAATCAACTGTACTATTAATGTCATCAGTAATTTTTTCAATTTTCTTGATATCTAAAGTTATATTAATCACTAAAGGTTGTTTAGTTTCTCTTTCCCAATCAAAAATCCCTATTTTTGCATAGCATTTTAAGTCCTCTATAAAAATTTGATCAAAATTATTCATTTAATATACATGCCTTCCACCATCTAAAAAGATTCTTTCCCCTGTAATAAAATCATTATTTATTAGCATTTCAATGCAACTTGTAACTTCTTCTATTTTTGCTGTTCTACCTATTGGCCCTAAATTTATTTTTTCTGTTTTTCGGTTTGGAGAATCTGCTGGTGGCAATATTGCTCCTAAAGCTATTTCATTTACTTGATAGCTTGGTGCCATTGACAGTGACAAAGACTTAGTTAATCCATATATGGCAGCTTTACTAACACCATATGAAAACCTATTTGTTCTAGCTGTCTTCCAGTCACTTATATTTATAATTTTCCCTTTTTTATCTTTTTTAAAAATTGTTTTTGAAAGAACAAAAGGGGCAATTAAGTTTACAAATAAATCCTCTTCAATTTCTTCAGAAGAAGTATTTTCTAAAGTATTTTTCTTAAAAGTTGAGGCATTGTTGATCAATATATCAATTTTTCCAATTTTATTTTCTGCATCTTTAATTAGCTCTATACAATTATCTTCATTAGAAAGATCTGATTGAATTATTGATGCATTTACTTTATTTTTTTTTACTTCTTGTAGAGTCTCGCTTGCATTTGATTGAGATGTATTATAGTGAATTGCAATATTTGATCCTAACTCAGATAATCGAATTGCAATTCCCTTACCTATTCTATTTGCAGCACCTGTAACTAGGACATTTTTATTTTCAAGATTCAAAATATACCTACTTTATAAGATCAAAAAATTCTTTTCTTGTTGCATCATCTGACTTAAATGAACCAAAAAGAGAACTAGTGACCATTTCAGTTTCGGGTAAATTTACACCTCTCATACTGCTGCACATATGTTGAGCTTTTATTACAACCCCAGCTCCCAATGCTCTCGTATTATTATAAATAGCTTCACCTATTTCTTCTGTTAGTCTTTCTTGAACTTGAAGTCTTCTTGAGAATATCTTTGTAATCCTTGGTATTTTTGATAATCCTATTATTTTGTCATCAGGTAGGTACCCAATATCAATTTTTCCAAAAAATGGTAACATATGGTGTTCGCAAAGAGAGTAGAATCTAATGTTTTTTACTATTATGATTTCATCGTAATTTACATCAAACAATGCATTGTTTATCACTTTTTTTATATCTGCCGAATATCCTGAAAGAAGCTCCTCATATGCTTTTGCAACTCTTTTTGGGGTATCTTTAGTCCCATCTTTATTAACGTGATCTTCAAGTGAATCTAAGATTTTTTTAAAAGAATTTTCAAAAATCTCTTTATTAAATTTATCCATTTTATCCTCCAGCTATTGATGGTAAAAAATGCACTTCTGTGTCATCTTCTAATTCTTGAAGCAATCCCTTTCTTGTAGCTGAGTAACCACAAATTGCTGCTAATCCAGGTTTAATTCTGTTACCGTCTACTAAATGATCTTTTGTACCCGGGTACATTTTATCTAAATTATCTATTACCTCACGAAGATTTTTTCCGTCAACCTGAACATAATCTTCATCATTGGTTGCTTTTTTTAAATGATAAGGTAGAAATAATTTAGGCATTATCAATCACTTCGAGTATTTTTCTAGGGTTCATTGGAGTACTATAAATTCTGGTTCCTATAGCATCTTTTATTGCATTTGCTACAGCTCCAAGAGGAGGTACAATTGGGACTTCTCCAACTCCTCTTACACCAAATGGATGCAAAGGATTTGCAACTTCAACCATGATTACATCAATATTTGGCATATCCAATGCTGTAGGCATTCTATAGTCTAAAAAGCTTGTATTTGCCATAGTTCCATCTTTTTCTATATAATATTCTTCATTTAGCGCCCAGCCTATTCCTTGAACGGCTCCACCCCTAATTTGACCTTCTGCATACTGTGGATAAATTGCTTTTCCTACATCTTGAATTGCGGTATATCTTGTTACATCAGTCTTTCCTGTTTTTGGGTCTATTTCAAGATCACATATTCCTATTCCAAAACCATTGCCTGCAGCAGATAAGTTTACAGAAGCAGTAGAAGTTACAGGGCCTCCTGTAGGATTAATTTTTGTTGCAAGTTCTTCTATATTCATACTCAAGTCAGATTTTTTTGAATAGAAGGTTCCATCGTCAAAAGATATCTCTTCTTCTGGCTCTTCCCAAAGAATTGAAACTCTTTTCTTCATTTCCTCAATTAGTTTTTTAGCAGCTTCCCAACCAGCATAGCCTGTAGCATATGTTGTTCTTGATCCACCAGTTGTAGCAGTGAATCCAATTGTATCTGTATCAGGTATCGATGGATGGATGTTTTCTACAGGTATTCCCAAGGTTTCAGCTACTTGCATTGAAATTGAAGTCCTTGTGCCCCCTATATCAGCAGATCCTTCATTTAATGCGATATTTCCATCATCTTGAAGTATTAGATCTACAGTAGATCGATTTCCTCCATTATGCCAGTATCCACAAGCAATACCTCTTCCATAAATTTTGTTCTCATCTTTTTTTTCTATTTTTGAGTTCCAATGGTCGCTATTTTTTGCAGCTTCAAGAGTTTCTATAAATCCAATTTTATGATACAAAACACCATCAGGTTTTCTTGTTCCTTCTTTGGATGCATTAGCAATTCTAAAATCAATTTTATCCCAAGTCATTTTTTCACATATTTCATCTATTACACTTTCTACAGCAAATGAAACTTGAGGAGATCCAGGGGCTCTATAAGCAGCACTTTTGGGCTTATTTACTAAAACATCATGTGCATCAACTCTTATGTTAGGGATATTGTAGCAAGCTAAACAGCAAACAGCTGCTGCTGGAATAGCTGAGCCAGGATACGCTCCTGCCTCTAATTTAATATCAACTGCTCCAGAATTGATTTTTCCATCATTTGTTACGCCTATCTTTACAATTATTTTTCCTCCAGGTGCTGGACCGGAACCCTGAAAAACTGAAATCCTATCCATTATCATTTTTACAGGTTTGTGGCCAGATTTTTTTGATAAGATAGCAGCCAAAGGAGGAAGATATACTTTTGTCTTTCCGCCAAATCCTCCACCAATTTCAACATAATTAGAGGTAACTTTAGAAATAGGAAGATCTAAAAAACCTGCAGTTAAGTCTCTTACTGCAAACATCCCTTGGGTGCTTGACCATAATGAAAGATGGTCATTTTCATCCCAATGTGCCGTTGCGTTATGAGGTTCAATATATCCCTGATGTACCATTTGTAGATTAAATTCTTTTTCAAGGACATAATCTGAATTTTTGAAATTTTCATCAGCATCTCCTAGTTCATGACGAAAATGTTTAGCTATATTAGTATTTTTTACAGTTTTTCCTAAATGATCTGCTTCGATATCCTCTAGAAGTATAGGGGCATTTTTTGCAATTGCTTCATCCACATTTTTAACAGGTTCCAGTATTTCATATTCTACTTCAATTAATTTACATGCTTCTTTTGCAGTATTTCTATCAGTTGCAGATACGGCTGCAACTGGATGACCTTTATAAAGAACCTTATCATTAGCAAGAATATTGTCGACATCTCGTTTTAGATTTACATTTAATATTCTTTTTTGAATTTCAGAAACATTTTTATCATCTCTATTATTATTTATAGGTATATCTTTTGAGGTAATTACTGCAAAAACCCCAAACATTTTTTCAGCTTTAGAGGTATCTATAGATTTTATTCTTGCATGAGCATAGGGGCTTCTTAAAACTTCTCCCCAAATCAGGCCTGGGAGCTTCACATCAGCACCATAAATCGCCCTTCCGGTAACTTTATCATACCCATCATGTCTAATTGGGTTGGTCCCGATCACATTATAATTTTTTTTAGAATCAAAATTTATTGTCATATTTTTATTACCTCTCCTGAAAATAAAAAACCGTGCTATTTAAATTTTATAATTAATTATTACAAAAATTAAGACACACGGTTTTTTAAATTAATCTTATTTTTTTTTAGTCAGAAATTTTTCCTAAAACATTAAGAATTCTTCCAGGTTTCATTGGAGCATCGTAGAATCTTTTTCCTACTGCATCATGTAATGCATCACCAATTGCTGCAATTGGAGGACAAATAGGCACTTCACCTACTCCTCTTACACCAAAAGGGTGACCAGGATTTGGCTTCTCTACCATTATTACATCAATGTTTGGCATATCTAATGCTGTAGGCATTCTATAGTCAAGATAAGATGTGTTTGCTTGGCTACCATCATCCTTCATAAAGTATTCTTCGTTTAGTCCCCATCCTATTCCTTGGACTACTCCACCTTGTATGTTTCCTCTACAGTATGCTGGATAAATAACAGTTCCAACATCTTGTACTGCAGTGTATCTTACAATGTCAGTTTTTCCTGTTTCAAGATCTACGTCTAAGTCAACTATGTGTGTACCAAAAGCGCCTCCTGCAGATTCTAAATCTACACTTCCACTTGAAGCAGCAGGTCCTCCTGTGCTATCAAGATTGGCTGCAAGTTCCTTGAACGTAAATTTAAGCTCAGGGTCTTTTGATGCAAAAAATGTTCCATTATCGAAATCTATGTCTTGTTTATCAAGAGACCAAATTATAGAACATCTTTCTTTTAGAACCTCAATTAAGTTTTCTGCTGCTTTCACAGCTGCAAAACCTGTTGCATATGTTGTTCGGGATCCACCAGTTACATCTGCATATCCTGCAGTTTCTGTATCTCCTACTGTTGGTCTAAAATCAGTAGCAGGAATTCCAAGTATCTCTGCAGCTTGCATAGAAATTGAAGTTCGTGTGCCACCAATATCAGTAGATCCTTCAACTAAAGCAATTGTACCATCAGTATTAACTGTTAGATTTACGGTAGATTTAAGTCCTACATTAAACCAGTAACCTGATGCAATTCCTCTTCCTCTAACTCTTCCTTTCATTGGAGTTCCAAGTTCAGATTTCCAATGATCACTAGATTTAGCTGCATCTAGAACCTCTTCATTTCCAACCACAGGGAAAACAACTCCGTCAGCTCTTCTAGTTCCCTCTTTTGAGGCATTCAAGATTCTGAAGTCAACTGGGTCCATTCCATGTAAATCAGCTAATTCATTAACAACTGTTTCAGATGCAAATGCAGCTTGAGGTGAACCAGGAGCTCTGTAAGCTGCTGATTTAGGTTTATTTACAACAATGTCATATCCATCAATTCTTGTATTTGCTATATCATATGGAGCAAAAATACATTGTACTGCAGCTCCAACGGCAGCTCCAGGGAATCCACCAGCTTCAAGCTTGATTGATGTGTCAGCTGCAATTAATTTCCCATTTTTATCAGTTCCCATCTTTACAGTTATTGTTCCGCCAGGAGCAGGCCCAGATGCTTGGAATACATTACTTCTTTCCATAACAGCTTTTACGGGTCTTCCTGATTTCTTTGATAATGTAGCACAAACAGGTTCAAGATAAATTGGAATTTTACCTCCAAATCCTCCACCAATTTCTAATGGAGTAACTTTAACTTTGGAAACATCCATATCTAGAATAGCTGCAGTAGAAGTTCTTACTGGGAAGGCTCCTTGAGTTGAAGTCCATACTTTTACGCGGCCTTCTTCATCCCAAGTTGCTGTAGCATTATGAGGCTCTATATATCCTTGATGAACCATCTGCAGAGTAAATGTTCTTTCTACCACATGTTCAGCATCTTTAAATGCCTTATCTGGGTCTCCAAATTCATGCCTAGTAACTGATGCTATATTAGTATTTTCTACTTTTTTACCTATATGATCTCCAACCAAATCCTCTAGCAGAATAGGTGCGCCTTCTTTTGTAGCATCTTCCACATTAGTAACTGATTCAAGAACTTCATATTCGACTTTTATCTTTGAAGCGGCATAATCTGCAACATATCTATCTCTTGCTGCAACGGCAGCAATAGCATGCCCTTTATACAAAACTTTTTTTGTTGCCATTATATTTTCGGATGACCAAGCAATATTTTCTGTTCCTTCTCCATGATCTATCCAGCTGTCAGCTAGATGAGGAAGGTCTTTTCCTGTCATTACGGCAAAAACTCCATCTACTTTTTCTGCAGCGGATGTGTCTACGCTTTTGATCACAGCGTGAGCATGTGGGCTTCTAACAATAGATGCCCATATAAGTCCAGGGAGCTTAATGTCAGCTCCATAAATTGCTCGACCTGTAACTTTGTCATAACCGTCATGACGTATTGGATTAGTACCTATAACTTTATAGTTTTTAGAGTCTGATACATTTACCATTTTTCGTTCTCCTTTTGTTTTGTTACTTTTTTATTTTATGAGTTTTTTGCAGCTTTTTTAACCGCTTTTACTATATTTTCATATCCTGTGCATCTGCATAAATTACCTGCTAGCCAGTGTCTTATTCTTTCTTCACTTGGTTCAGGTTCATTATCTAGCAATCCTTTTGATGCAACTAGGAAACCTGGTGTACATATACCACACTGAAGAGCTGCTTCTTCAAGAAATGCTTGTTGCAAAGGATGAAGACCGTCGGCAGTTGCCATTCCTTCTACAGTTCCAACATTTTGACCATCTACTTCTGCAGCTAGCACTAAGCATGAATCAACGATTCTTCCATTCACAGAAACAGTGCAAGCGCCACAATTTCCATCAAGACACCCTTCTTTACTTCCTGTTAGTCCAACTATTTCTCTTAATGCATCTAATAAACTAACGTAGGGATCAGTCAAAAATTCTTCTGGTCTACCGTTTATTGTTGTTTTTACGTGTATTTTTTCTGTAGCCATCCTATCCTCCAATTCTTTCTAGTGACTTGTTAAGCATTCTTACTGTCAAAACTTCAACTAAATGTTTTCTTTGATCAGCCGTTCCTCTCATATCTTCAATTGGAGAACATTCGCCTTTAGCTATTGCTGCAGCCTCTTTGAAAGCTGCTTCATTAGGCTCTTTTCCTTTGAGAAATTCTGATGCTTTTGTTGCAAATATAGGAGTAGGTCCTACGGATGCTAATGCTATTTTTGCTTCAGCAATTTTACCGTCAGATCCTAGTAAAATACTGGCTCCTACAGCGGCAACAGCAATATCCATTTCATTTCTTGGTATAAACCGTTCGTATGCGGCACCAAATTTATCGCCTTTATTTGGCATTGTGATTGAAACTAAAATTTCGCCCTTACCTAGTACGTTTGAACCGGGACCTGTGCAAAATTCTTCAACAGGCACAGCTCTGCTACCTGATTTTCCTTGAATATTTGCTACGGCAGAGTGCACAATAAGTGGAGCAATGCCATCAGCAGATGGAGTAGAGTTACATAAATTACCACCAAAGCCTGATCGTGATTGTATTTGAATACTGCCTATTAGTGAGGCAGCATCTATCAATCCTGGGTAACTTTCACTAATCCGTGGGTCATCATAAAGTTTGTGGCAAGGAACAGCAGCTCCCAGCACTAATTCATTGTTGCCATTGCTAATTTCATTTAGCTCAGGTATTTTTTTTATATCAACTACGGTATCTAAATCAAACCTCCCGCCTCTGATTTGAACAAGCAAGTCTGTTCCTCCAGCCATTGGTCTTGCCTTTTCTCCGTGCTTATCCAATATTTCTACGGCCTCTTTTATTGTAGTGGGCGCAGAATATGCAAATGGTTGCATAATCTCTCCTTTCGGACTCTCAATCTCTTAATTAATTATTCTCTTTGATAACATTTTATAAGTTATTCGTAAAGAGTAAAACTCTAAAATAAAAACTTTTCGCTATTTTTATCTTATTCTCAATAATTTAATACTTGTTATCACTCCTCCAATTATAATGATTGCAAGGCTAGATATGCCAATTACATTAAATGCAATTTTGATAGAAAAAAATTCAGCTAAATATCCGACAATAATTGCACCGATGGCAACTGAGCCCCAGCTTAACTGACTAATGCTCATGATTCTTCCTCTAAATTCTTCTTTTACATTTGATTGAATAATTGTTGTTCCCATGGTGTTAAAAAATCCTTTTGCAAACGATATCGTAGCAAAAAGAAAAAAAATATTAGTAATTCCAAAATTTGAACCCATTAGAATTAGCGTTATAGAAGATACAAGTCCAAATCCAAAGTAAAACAAGTATTGGTTTAATTTTTGACCAAACAATATCAATATGCTTGTGGATATTAATCCAGCAACTCCACCGTATAGTAATAATTTTCCATAAACTTCTGAATCACCATTTAAGAAATCTGTTGTTATTGCAGGTAATAGCACATCATAAGACCCTGCTGTAAGCCCAAAAAAGAAACCTATAAATACAACAATAAATATAATCGGAGTTTGAATTAAATAATTCCAACCTAATTTGAGTTCTTGTATTATACCAACTGACTTTGTTTTAATTGGTTCATGTAATTTATAGTTCATTTTTCTTAAGGTTGCAAAAGTAAATAAATAAGAAATTCCAATTATAAAAAAAAGCCCTTCTAATCCAATTATTTTCACTATTGGGTGAAACAATGAAGGGCCTATTATTCCAGAAATTCCAAAAACAATTGAATACATTGAAATGGCTACTGGTAAGTATTCCTTTCTTACTAATTTAGCGATCATTGAAGAACGTGATGGAATATCAAATGCTAGAAGAGTTCCTGTAACTAAAGATATCAATATCAATACTTGAGGATTTATCAATTTTAGAAAGATTAAAACTCCTGTTAGAAATGTCATAAAGCAAAAAAATAGCCTAGTGAGTCTTAAAATTCTTAATCTATTATATTTATCAGCTACGACTCCTCCAAATATACTTAGTAAAAGCACTGGCATTAAATTGGCACTAGATACTAATCCAAGCATGCCCTCCGAGTCTGTAAGGGTTCTCATTAACCAAAGTCGCCCATATATTAGAGCCCACATACCTATGTTAGAAAAAAAAGCAGCTATCCAAAATAACCTATATTCTTTAGATTTAAATAAATGAATAAACGGCTGATCAAGAAGTGTGCTCATATAAACTGAATTTCTGAATGGAACAAAGAATCTCCATTAAGGCTTTTGTTCAATAAAAGTTTTCTTGTCATAAGATGCAAGCCATAGTCCCAAGTAAATCCGATTGCTCCATGAAGTTGATGTGAAGTCCAGGCAATATTTGATAATTCTTCATCGCATTTTAATTTAGATAAAGAAACATATTTTTTCATTTTCTTGTCTTTAAAAGATAATTTTGAACAATACCTTATAAGTTCTCTTGTTTCTGATAACTTTATGTAAATATCTGAAGCTAAATGCTGTATTGCTTGAAAACTTCCAAGAGGCTTGTTAAATTGTTCTCTAGATTTTAAATATTCATTTGTCATACTTAGAATAGAACTTGCAATTCCAACAGATTCTGAGCATTTTGCTAATGTAAATAAAGTAACATAAGTTTCAACCAGATCGAGTTCTATACTATCTAAAATATGATTTTTTGTGATTTCAAATTTTTCTAAATTGATATCGTTTAATTTTTGTCCAGTTATAGTTCTATTTTCATTTACAATATCTATATTTTCTTTATTTAAAATGATTAATTTTTTTTCATTATCTAGTAAAGCTAATGTCAAAATATCTGTTGATTCATCTAAATAGGGTAAATTTTTTATTTCTCCATCTAAAAAATAATTATTATTTTTTTTGTGTATAACTGGTATGTTTTCTTTATTCAAAAATTGTTCACTTACGATATTTGTTATTATTTTTTTTGATCCAACAATATCCTGAATTATATTGTTTAAATTATTATCTTCTAACTGTTCTAAAATAAATATCAAAATAGAGTTTTCTATATATGGGCCATCACATAATTTGCTTCCCCAGCATTCTAGAGTTAAAGAAAAATCAAAAAAACTTAATCCTAAACCTCCGTTGCTTTCACTTGAAAGTATTCCCATAAATCCTAGTTTTTTTATCTCATCCCATCCATGATTATAATTTTCTATGCCTTCAGCTTTTTTATTTTCAATCCTGATGTCAAAAGTTTCATCTAGGCTCTTTTCTAGGCTAGATAAAATCATTTTCTGAGACTCATTCAATTCAAAATCAATCATTTAGGCAGCCCCAATCCTCTTTGTGCAATAATATTTTTTTGAATTTCAGTTGTTCCGCCTAGAATACCTCCAGAAATGAAGAAAAGGCGATTTTTTAGAATTCTTTTTGAAAAATCGTCATGATTATTATCTTTAATAGTTACTTTTTTACTTAAAACCTGAAAAGCGAATTCATGAATTTTAATATTTATTTCAGTTGCTAATAATTTACTCATGGAAGGTTCCATATGAATTTTTTCATCTTTAGTTTTTATCCATAATGCTTTATAGGTCATGATTTTTGCAGATTCTAAACTTGATCTTAATAAAGCAAGATTTATTTTTATATCGTCTCTTGAAAATATATTTATTTCTTTGCAATATTTTTCTATATCATCTAAGCATCTCTCAGCCCAACCAATATAATCTATACCTGATCTTTCAAAATTTAATAAATCTAAAGCAACCATCCAACCTTCATGTAACTTGCCGACTATATTTTTTCCAGAAGTTTTAACATTAGTTAATACAACTTCGTTAAATGATGACGAGCCGGATATATTTTTTATTGGATTAACTTTTACACCAGGGTCTTTCATATCAATTAATACTAAAGATAATCCCTTATGTCTTATACTATCTTGAAGAGTTCTAACTAAAATAAACATTCGGTCAGCTCTATGGCCTAAAGTTGTCCATACTTTAGTTCCATTAATTGTAAGGATGTCTTTTTCCTCGTCATATTCACCTTTAGATGTAACAGAAGCTAGATCTGAGCCTGAGTTTGGTTCTGAGTAACCTTGGCACCATTGTACGTCTCCATTGGTTATTTCTTTGAGATATTTTTCTTTTTGATATTCAGAGCCATATTTTAGTAAGGTTGGTCCAATCATTCTTACCCCAAATCGGTCGTTACCTGGAGACATTCTATAAGCAAACGTTTCAGATAAAATTATGGAACTTGAAATATCAAGATCTAAGCCTCCATATTCTTTGGGCCAAGATGGAGCAATCCATTTGTTTTTCGCTAACTCTTTTTTGATTTTTTTTGATAATTGCCAGTCTTCATCTAATCTTTCATCAGGATATTTTTGCCAATCTTTTGGTAAGAATTTGTCAATTAATGAATTTATTTCTTTTTTAAAATTTAGCTCTTCAGATGAAAACATAACTTCTTAAATTCTATAATTTTGATGGATGTTTTAATATTATGGTACATTAATATAATATTTGGATTATCTAGAATTCTAAAAAATTTAATAAACGATGAATATTAATTATTTAGAAGATATTTGAGAAAATTATATTGGGATCTCATTGTTTCTTTTTTCATATTCATCTAAAGAATTAATTCTTCTTGGGTTGTTTTTTGGAATTGTAACCCTATTTGGAACTTTCTCTTCATTTAGATCTTTTTTTAAGTCTTTTAATTCAAACCCAAATCGATCAAAAGATAATTGAGTTCTTTTTTTTGGAAAATTTTGAAAGGGGAACCCAGCTGTTCTAGCTAAAAGATTCAACAAAGTTTTTGAAGCTCCTCTAGGTTTATATAGTCCGTTTTCCCATTCGCTAATAGTTTGCTGCCTTACCCCTAGTTCTTTTGCGAGTTTGGTTTGAGAATTTCCAATGTGAGATCTTAGGGCTATTATTGTTTCAGAATTCCACTCAAAATTATTAATTTTATTTAAATTATTTATAACCATAAAAGAAATCATAATAAATTAAGTTTTTTAATAGGTAGTTAATTTAATTCCAGTTTTACCGAATAATCTAAATTAAATTAAAATCGTTATCATTAAATTTAAAGAAAAAACAAAATATGAATTTTTTAATTTCCAAATTGCATATAGAAAAAATAAAAAATAAATTTTTTCCATATAAGCTGGCTATATTATTTCTGTTTATTTTTTCTTTTGTACTTAGGCTAATAGGCATCAATTGGGATTCAGGTTATTTATTTCATCCAGATGAAAGAGCGATTTTGATGCATGGGTACGATTTGAGCTTTTATTCTTTGCGATCTTTAGATTTCTTTAATTCTGATTTAAGTACCCTTAATCCAAAATGGTTTAACTATGGAAGCTTTCCTGTTTATTTTGTAAAAATAATTAGCTTGATTTCAAATCTTTTTACAAACACTTCAATTTATGAATTAAGATTGCCTTTACGCGTATTTTCTGCATTAATTGATTCCATATCTGTAATTTTTATTTACAAACTTTCCTCAATTTTTCTCAATAAGAAATGGAGTTTACTTTGTGCTTTTTTTCTATCAATTTCTTTAATTAATATTCAAAATAGCCATTTCTTTACAACAGATATTTTTATTACTAATTTTTCTTTAGTGATAATATATTTTAGCTATTTAAATATAAAAGAAACTTCAAACTTTAAGTCTTTTATTTTAGGTTTATTTTTTGCTTTAGGGTTAGCATTTAAGTTTTCTTTTGTAATGCTAATAATACCAATATTTTTATCCTTTTATTTATCTAAAAAAAAGAATGAGTTAGATTACATTTCTTCTTTGAAATATATGCTTATTTTTATCATCAGTTTATTACTTTCATTGTTCTTATTTCAACCTTATATGTTTCTAGATTTCAATACCTATTTTTCACATATAAATGAGCAATCAAAAATGGTTAGAGGGGCGATAGATTTTCCATATACAAGGCAATACTATGAAACGGCTTCCTTTATTTATCCATTAACTCAAATATTTAAATGGGGCTTGGGTCCATTTATTTCAACTTTTTCTTTTTTGGGTGTGATTTATTTTTTATTTTTATCAATCAAAAAAAGATCTATTCTTGGGTTATTGATTTTTTCTTGGTTTATTCCTTATTTTGTTATCAATGCTTCCTTTCAAGTAAAATTTACTAGATATTTTCTACCTTTGATTCCTTTTTTAATATTTTTTTCTGTCATTTTCATAAAGTTAATAAACGACAAGATTTCTTCAAAATATAAAAATAAAAAAATAAATTATTTACTTTTCTTTTTATTATTAATTCCAACTATTCATTTTTCATTTTCATTTATAAATGGAATTTATTTTACTGAACATCCAGCATTTACTGCCTCGAAATGGTTAAATGAAAGAGCGAATTCAAACGAATTGATAATTCAAGATCACTGGGAAGAATCAATCCCCAGGCTCCAAAATTTGAATTTATCTCATGATCGATTAGAGCTATATAACCCTGATTCTTCAGAAAAATTTGAAAAAATCTTTAATCAATTAAGCGAATCAGAATATTATGTTATTTTTTCAAATAGGTTGTACGCAACAATCCCAAGAATGAGTGATAGATACCCTGCATCTACTTTGTTTTATGATAAATTATTTGAAGGGTCTTTAGGTTTTGAAATAGTAAATTTTCAAAAGCAATCAATGAATCTTTTTGGAATTAATTATTCAGAAAATTATTTTGAAAGAATAAATATAAAAAAACCTGAATTGATATCATCTTATGAAGAAAAATTCTTTTTAAACATTGACTTTGGATGGTCAGATGAAAGTTTTTCTGTTTATGATCATCCTAATGTGATTATCTTTCAAAACAAAGAAAAATTCTCTAAAGACGAATTAATAAAAATATTAGATTTTAATAAATATGATGACATTTCTTATTTTGATTTTTCTATAGAGCTTCCATATAAAACATACGATTTTAATTCATCTGAGGAAACGACAATTTATTCAGAACAATATTTTTTATCAGAAAAATCTATTTTTATTCAAACTTTTTTCTGGTTTATAGTTATCACCTTTTTAGGAATCATTTCTATTCCTATTTTTTATAAACTTTTTATCAACCTGCCTGATTTTGGATTTGGATTTTATAAATTTTTTGGTCTAATTATCTTCGGATTTTTAATTTGGATTTTAACATCCAACAATGTTATTCAATTTATGATATTTGAAATTACTTTAATGCTTTTTTTATTTTCAATGCTTTCAACTTATATTTTCATAAAAAATCGATCAGAAATTACTTTTTATATTTCAAAAGCTAAATTTAATATCCTAGCAATCGAAATAATATTTATGATCAGCTTTTTTAGTTTTTTGTTTATAAGGTTTTTGAATCCTGATTTATGGCATCCTTATAGAGGTGGAGAAAAGCCTATGGACTTTGCTTATTTGAATGCTATTTTACGCAGTGTTTCTTTTCCTCCATATGATCCTTGGTTTAGTGGATACACATTGAATTACTATTATTATGGACAGTATCTTGTAGCCTTGCTTACAAAACTTTCAGGAATACCTTCCCACATTTCATACAATTTAGCTATTCCAACATTTTTTGGTTATGCTTCTATTTTGGTATTTTCTTTTACATCTAATTTCACCTATTTATTTAGAAAAGCAAAAGGATTAAGTTTTGATTGGTATAAAATCCCATTAATTTCTGGGCTCTGTTCTATTTTATTTATCCTTATTTTTGGAAACTTTGATTCAATAATTCAAATTTATAAAATGACATTTGGAGAGCAAGAAGTTTTTGATTATTGGAGAAGCACTCGAATTATCTCTATGGTTTCTTCAGGTTTAGAGATAAATGAATTTCCATTTTTTACATTTCTTTTTTCTGATTTGCATGCACATTTATTAAGTATTCCGATGTTAGTTTCTTTGATATATTTGTCCTTTCTTCTTTATTACGAGAACTCATCTCAATTTATAAGATTTAAAGATATTCTTGTATTGTTCATTTTAGGGTTACTCACAGGATCAATTAAAGCAACAAACTCGTGGGATTACCCCCTCTCTTTGGTTGTAGTTTTTTTATCAATTAATTTATTAAGTCTGTATGGACCAGGAACAAGAATATTGAAACTCTCTAAGGTTTTATTTTATTTTTCTTTATACTTTATTTTTTCTAAAATATTATTTTTCAATTTTGACAATTCATTTATTATGCCTGAATTTGCATTGGCTTTTTCTCAATGGAAAACACCGCTATGGTCTATGTTACAAATTTTATTGTTACCAACACTTTTATCAGTACTTTATGTTTTTTTGTACGCATCAAATTTTAAAGTTAAGTTTAACTTGTTTTATCCATCTTTTTTATTTTCAAAAAATAAAAAAATAATTATTTTTACAATCATCTTCTTGCTGATAATCTTTTTTATTTTATTTTATGAATTATTAACTATTTTTTCTTTAATTTTAGGAATTTTATTTTTTGGTGCAATTTGTATTTTAAAGAGAAAATTTTTCGAGAATGACTCACAGTTATTTATATGGGTTGCTTTGTTATTTATACTAGGATTTTCCATTTCAGCTTTTACTGAACTTTTTGTTATTAAGAATGATATAAACAGAATGAATACATTTTTTAAGTTTAATTTTCAATCGTGGATTTTGTTAAATTTAGGATCAAGTATACTTATTCCTTTCATGATTAATGAAATAAATTCAAAATATAAAAAATATATTTTTATAATTACCATTACTACTCTAATAATTATAGGAATTTCATATCCTATTTATTCAATCAAGCCTAGAATTTCAGACAGATTTGATAATAGCCAATATTCATTAAATGGAATGGAATATATGCAATATAATCAATATTCACAGAAAGGGAATCTAATTAATCTTTCAGATTCATATAATGCATTGACTTGGATAAATCAAAATATTTCAGGAAATCCTATAATAGTTGAACATTCAACTGATTTATATAGTTGGTCTTCAAGAATTTCAATATATTCTGGGCTTCCTTCCGTTTTAGGATGGGACTGGCATCAAAAACAACAAAGATCCTTAGAATCAAATTCGGTAATATTGAGAAAAAAACAAATCGAAGAATTTTATTCAACAAATTCTATTGAATATATAAATGATTTTCTAGAATTTTATGACGTTGGATTAATAATTTATGGTAATGTTGAGTCTCAAAGTTTTCCTGATTTTCCAAATAGATTAGAATCTATGAATATACAGGGAATAAATAAAATTTACGATCAAAATAATTATAAGATTTATGAGTATAATGCAACCGATTAAAAATATTAAATATATATTTTTTGATATTTATGGCACTTTAGCTGGTTTTTATCCTGCAAGGGAACAAATTCAAAAAAAAATACTATCAAAAAATGGAATTTTTTTGTCTGAAGATCAAATTACATTTGGTTACAAATTTGCCGATGAATACATGGCATATCAAAAGCAGAATAAACCTTTGCGAAGTTTGACTAGTGAAGAAAAAAAAGATTTTTTCTCAAATTATCAATTAAAAATTATTGAATCTAACAAAATATTCATTGATAAAAAATTTGCATGGAAAATTTGGCAAGAGATTTCGAAAGAAAAGTATGAATTAAGAATTTTTGATGATGTTTTAGAAAATTTAAAATCTTTATCAGATTTAGGTTTTAAATTTGCAGGAATTACTAATATGGATATTACAGGTGATCTTTTGATAAAAAGCTTAGGTCTAGAAAATTCATTAGAATTTATAGTTACATCATTGGAATCTGGATCTGAAAAACCTGATTCTAAAATCTTTTTAGAATCAATAAGGAGAGCAAAGATCAGTGCATTTGAAAGTATGTATGTTGGGGATCAAATAGAATCTGATTACTTGGGATCACAAAAGATAGGCATGGTTCCTGTTCTAATAGATAGATATAAATATTATGAAGATTTTTCAGGTATTAAAATAAAAAACCTAGATGAAATTAAGAAATTATTTTAATTTAGTCTAGGTTTTTTTATTATTTATGCATCAAAAGATAGGTAGAACTCATATGGGTGAGGTCTTAACCTTATTGGGTCTACATCATTTTCACGTTTAAAATCAATCCAAGATTTTATTAAGTCTTCAGTGAAAACTCCTCCTTTTAGCAAGAAGTCATGGTCTTCTTCAAGAGCATCTAATGCCTCTTCTAAACTCGCAGGCACCTGCGGTAGCTTTGCTTGTTCTTCTAATGGTAATTCAAAAAGATCATGCTCAAGAGGTTCTCCTGGGTCATAACCGTTTTCTATACCGTCTAATCCAGCAAGTAACATTGCAGAAAATGTCAAATAAGGGTTACATGTAGGATCAGCAGATCTAAATTCAATTCTTTTGGCTGCTGGATTTTGGAAATACATAGGAACTCTACAAGCAGCAGATCTGTTTCTAGCAGAAAGAGCTAATATAGTAGGAGCTTCGTATCCCGGGGTAAGCCTTTTGTAGGAGTTTGTAGTTGGTGCAGCAAGGGCCATTAGTGCTTTACCGTGCTTTATTAAACCACCAGTATAGTGGAGCCCTAATTTTGAGAACCCCCCATAGCCGTCTCCAGCAAAAAGAGGCTTTCCGTCTTTCCAAATTGATTGATGGGTATGCATTCCTGTCCCATTATCTTCAAAAATTGGTTTCGGCATAAAAGTTGCAACTTTTCCATGTCTTTTAGCTACATTTTTTACTACATATTTATAAGCCATGACATTATCAGCTGTATCAAGAAGAGTGTTATAAACTATATCTATTTCTCCTTGTCCTGCTGTAGCAACTTCATGATGCTGTTTTTCAACTTTTATTCCAAATGAGTCTCTCATAATTCGAATCATTTCATTTCTCATATCTTGTTGTGTATCAACAGGAGAAACAGGAAAATAACCACCTTTATGCTTTGGTCTATGAGCCATATTTGGGGTTTCTCCATCTATCATATAAGGATTTCCTGAGTTCCATATTCCTTCATCAGAATCTACATAATGCATACTACTATTAGCAGAGTAGTCAAATTGAGCAGAATCAAAAACAAAAAATTCTACCTCAGGTCCCCAAAAAGAATTATCTCCAACTCCAGTGCTTTTTAGATAATCTTCCGCTTTTTTTGCAATATTTCTAGGGTCTTTAGAATATTTTTCTCCAGACATAGGGTCTTTGATATCTGCAATTACTGTTACTTGACCGTCTACAAATGGATCTATTTTGACTGTTGATGAATCAGGAACTAATAACATATCAGATTCATCAATAGTCTGAAATCCTCTTATGCTAGATCCATCAAAACCTGTTCCATTAGTGAAAAGCCCATCATCTACCTCGCTTATAGGAACAGATACATGTTGCCAAACACCAGGAAGATCAATAAATTTAATATCTAAAACGTCACATCCATTGTCTTTCATAAGTTTTAGAGCATCTTTTGATTCATTAGCCATACTAAACTCCTAGTAAAATATCATTAATTATAATTTTGTTATTTTATAATAACCATTAGGTGTTACAAAACTGTTAATTAATATGACTCAAGAAAAAAAAATAATTGATTTAGGAAAAGAATATCTAAATGACTGGATTTCTGAAAATCCAGAAAAAAGATTTGACCTAGAAGGATTAACATTTGAAAATGAAGATTTTTCAGGATGGCGACTTTCCAAAGCATTGATGAATAATTCTAAGTTTATTAATTGCAATTTTTCTGAAGCAGATCTTTCTGAAATATCTGCAATAAAAGCTGAATTTATCAATTCTAACTTTAGTAAAACCGCTCTTTATAGAGCAAACCTTTCAAGATCTTTTATAAAAAATTCAAACTTTGAAAATTCTTGGTTATATAGATGTGTTTTTTCTAATGCATTAATAGTTGATTGCAATTTTCATCTTGCTAAAGCACAAAAAGTAAGATGGCCCGAAGGATTTCATTTAGAATAAATTATTTTATACTTTTTTTCTAACTGTAAAATAAGTTCCAATTGTAAGAAGAAAAATAGACAGAAAAAGAGCTAAACTTAAGCTTTCATCAAGCAGAAACCAGGATATGAAAATCCCAATTATAGGTTGAAATAAATTAAAAAATGTAACTTTCCCTGGCAGATAACTTCTTAGTAAATAAGTTTGAAGAATTATTCCCATTCCTGCAATCAATATTCCTTGATAAGCCATTGAAAGTATAAGTTTTAGGGAAATATTTAGAAATATATTTTCAAAGAATATAGCTAAAAATAATGACATTATAGACCCAACTACTGCTTCGGATAAAATAACTTGAGATTGACCAACTCTCTGGGTAATATGAGAAACCCAAATTAGCCTTGCCCCTAAAAGCATTGCTGAAATAAGCATTAATATGTCCCCAAATAAATATTCTGTAAAATTTTGATTTATTGAATCCCAAAATAAAACTACGACTCCTGAGTAAGCGGTTATTAGTCCAAGAGTTCGAGATAAGTTTAGCCGATCATTAGGGGTGAAAAAATGAGAAAAAATTGCAGCCCACAGCGGAAATGTAACTATCATTATTATTCCGTGACTTGCAAGAGTATGAGCCTGTCCGATATTATAAAAACCTATCTGTGCTGCAGGGAATAGTCCTGCTAAAATAATAGGAATAATATTATCCCTTTTTATTTTTAGAGAGTCTTTTTTATAAATAGCCCAAATTAATGCAATTATTCCGCCTAATGTAAATCTTAAGAACCCAACTAAAAAAGGAGTAGTATATTTCAGGCTAATTTTTACTGATGTTGGATTTCCTGACCATAAAAGGGCAACAAGTATAGATAAAAAATAACCTTTGTTATCTAGTTTCTTTCTAATGTCTTTATTATCGGCCATTTTTAAGAATTACAATTATTGATAAATTTTTTTATTTTATCAATATCTTTCTTTCCATCAGTTTCTACTCCTGAAGAAACATCAACACCCCAGGGATTATGCAAGTTCACAATTTTAGATACGTTATTGTGATTTAATCCTCCTGCTACAAAAACTTTTTTTGAAAATAGGGAAGAATATTTCTCCCAATTAAATACCTCTCCAGTTCCTCCAGAAGATTTTTTTGAAAAGGTATCAAGAATTATATATTCACATTTCGATAAATATTTATTTATTTTTGCCTCAACCTCTTGAATATTATGAGATGGTTTGATGTGAATTACTTTTAATACTTTAGTATTTATTGAATTAATATATTCTACAGATTCTTTTCCACATAGTTGAACAAAGTCAAGATTAATTAATTCTGTTATTTTATTTACATGATTAATCTCATGGTCTTGAAACAAACCTACAAGATTGATTTTATTATTGGTTAAATGTAATAGTTTTGATATTTCTAATGCAGTATCTTTTTGAATATATCTTTTTGAATTTTCAATAAAATTTAGTCCCAAAAAATCAATTTCCAGCTTACTTATTTTTTCAATAATATTTGTATCTCTTATTCCACAAATTTTAATTTTTGTTTCATTTTTATTCATTTAAACTTATTTCTTTGATAATTTTAGTTCGATCTTTAGATCTCATTATTGATTCTCCTACCAACAAACCATTAGCTCCAGCTTCAATCATTCGTTTTGCATCTAAAGAATTTTTAATTCCACTTTCAGCTATCTTAAATATATTGCCAGGTACTAAGTTAGAGATTTTTTCAAAATTTTCTAATTCTGTTTTTAGAGTGTCTAAATTTCTATTATTTATTCCTAAAATCTTAATATCTGTTTCTAATGCAAAATCTAACTCTTTTTGATCAAAAATCTCAACTATTACACTTAATCCTATTGAACTAGCTAATTTGTAAAAATCAATATATTGTTCTCGACTCAAAATTCTAGTTATTAGTAATATACAATCAGCGCCTAAATTTTTTGCAAGATATATTTGATATTCATCAATAATGAAATCTTTTTGAAGTACTGGAACTTTTTTGTTTTTTGAAATTTTTAAAACTTTATTTAAATCGTTATTATGACCCTTAAAAAAATCTTCTTCTGTCAGTACTGATATTGCGTCTGAACCAGATCGAATATACATTTCTGCCTGTTCTTTAGGGTCTAAATCTTGGTCTAAACTTCCTCCTGATGGAGATTGTCTTTTCATTTCAGAAATTAAGATGTTTTTTGAATTAAGTAAGTTTTCTAAAGGGAAAAAATTATCATAAATAAGTTTTTTATTTTTCAATGATTCTAAAGAAAGGATTTTTTTTTGATTTTTTATCCTGTCTTTTTTAGCAGATATTATTTTATCTAATATGCCCATTAGTTTTTATTAGTTATTTCTCTAAGTTGTATTAATTTTTTCAGAGCGTTTCCGTTAAATATATTTTCTTTTGCTTCTTCAAAACATTCTTCATTGCTTTTTTTCTCATCTGCTAATCTTAGAGCGATAGATGTGTTTATAAGAATTGAATTAAGTATAGATGTTTTTTCTAAATTATCTTCATTTCCCTTCATATTAAAACAATCAATTATTTTATTTGCAGATTCTTTTGGTGAATTTACAATGAGAAATTTCGAATCTCCTGTATTATTAGGCTTTATTATTGTTTCAGAGAAATTATTTTTTGAATCATAAATAATAGTATTTTTATCGAGTTCAATTTCATCTGCACCAGACTCTCCGCTAATAGTTATAATTCTTTCTGATCCTAATTTTTTACCAGCCAAAGCAATTTTTTTTGCATAAGCCTTATTAGGAGTCCCTATAACCTGTTTTTTTACAGAAGCGGGGTTTGTTAGTGGCCCCAAAAAGTTAAAAATTGTTCTTATTCCAATTTCTTTCCTGTGAGGTGCTGCAAATTTCATAGACGGATGAAAAGATTGAGCAAAAATAAATGTTAAGTCTATTTCGTGTAAACATTTTTCTACTTTGTCAGGTTGAATTAATATATTTATTCCAAGCTCTTCTAGTACATCAGCAGAACCGCTGTTTCCTGAAGCTGCTCTATTACCATGCTTAGCTACAGGTATGCCACAAGCAGAAACAAGTATAGCTGAAGCAGTTGATATATTGAACCACATTAATCCGCTTCCTCCTGTCCCGCAAACATCAATAGCATCATCTTTCCCTTGTATTTTTACAGAATACTCTCTCATTACTGAAGCCATTCCTGCTATTTCTTCTGAGGTCTCGCCTTTCATAGCTAAAGAAGTCATTATCGCGCCAAATTGAGAAGGGAGTAAATTTCCTGACATTATTTCATCCATACAGTAAGCAGATTCTTCAAAGCTTAAATCTTCTTTAGCAGAGACTTTTTTTATGATATCTGTAATATTCATTTGATCTTTAGAAAATTATTTAATATTTCTTTCCCATGCTCAGTTTCAATTGATTCAGGGTGGAATTGAACCCCTTCTAAGGATAATTTTTTGTGCCTAATTCCTTGGATTATACCCGACTCACTTCTTGCTGAAATTTCAAACTCATCAGAAAGTGAATTTTCATCAATTATTAATGAATGATATCTTACGGCTTTAAATGGGTTTGGTATATTTTGAAATATTCCTTTTTCATCATGAGTTATTTGTGAAATTTTTCCATGCATAATTTCTTTAGCTTGAATTATTTTTGCTCCAAATGAGTTCCCTAAACATTGATGACCCAAACAAACTCCAAGAACAGGAATTTTTTCAGAAAAATATTTAATTGCCTCATTTGAAATCCCAGCATTTTCAGGATTAGAAGGTCCAGGAGATATAACTAAATGACTTGGAGAGAGGTTTTCGATTTTTTCTGTTGATGTCTCGTCATTTCTAATAACAGATACATCAACTCCAAGTTCTGATAAATATTGGAATAAATTATAAGTAAATGAATCATAATTATCTAAAAGAACAATCATTTTAAATTTCTTTCTGCATCATCAACAGATTTTACTAATGCCATCATTTTATTTAATGTCTCTTCATACTCATAATCTACCTTTGAGTCTGCAACAATTCCTCCTCCTGCTTGGAGAAATACAGTTTTATCTTTAAGCATCAATGTTCTTATAGCTATGCAAGTATCCATATTACCATTGTAAGAAAAATAACCTACACCTCCTGAATAAGGGCCTCTTTGTTCAGGCTCAAGTTCAGATATTAGTTGCATAGCACGAACCTTAGGAGCGCCAGAAACTGTACCTGCAGGAAATGCTGCTCTGAGAGCATCAAACTCGTCATATTGTTTATCAAGAGTACCTGTTACATTGGAAACAATATGCATAATGTGAGAATATTTTTCAATTTCCATTTTTTGATTAACGTTTACTGTTCCGGGTTTAGAGACTCTCCCAACATCATTTCTTCCTAAATCTAGTAACATTAGGTGTTCAGCTAATTCCTTCTCATCAGAAATTAGTTCGTTTGCAATTTGATCATCTTCTTCTATGTTATTTCCTCTAGGTCTAGTGCCTGCTATGGGATGAACAGCAATTTCTTTGTCAGTAGATTTTACTAATAGCTCTGGAGAAGCTCCTAATATTTCAAAATCTTTAAAATTTAAAAGAAACATATAAGGAGATGGATTTATAGTTCTAAGGCATCTATAAATATCTAATGCTGAAGCATTAGTTTTTTTTGTTAACCTCTGAGAAAAAACTATCTGAATAATTTCTCCGGAGTAAATATTTTCAATACATTTTTCTATAGCAACTTTATATTCTTCTTTTGACATATTTTTTTTATATTGATCAATTAATTCTTCTTTTGTTTTTTCGTCATCATTTGAGATCGAAGAAATTTTATTATATTCATCGGGAATAGGTTTTTTAATTAAGTCATATATTTCTTGAATCTTTTTTAAAGAATTTTCATATGTTTCATTTAAGTTTTCTGAATCGTTTATCTTTGCATAATTTACTATAAAAATTGTTTGCTTTACGTGGTCAAAAACTACTATCGAGTCAGTAATCATAAAAATTGACTCGGGGACATCTAAATTAGATGTTTTATTCTTTGGGACACTTTTTTCAAAGTAAGAGATTGTCTCATATGAGAGATAACCAACTGCACCTCCAGTGAATATAGGAAGCTCTTTTATTTCAGGTACTTTATATGAGTTGATTTCATCTTTTATAATTTCTAAAGGGTCAACTTCTCCAAATTCTTCATTTTTTCCAGTTTTTATAATTTTTTTGGGATTAGTTCCAATAATTGAATATCTTGCTAGATTTTCTCCTCCGGTTATTGATTCCAAAAGAAAAGAATAATTGTCTTGAGATAATTTTAAGTAAATAGATAAAGGTGTATCTAAGTCTGCTCTGATTTCTCTATAAATGGGAATCAGATTATATTCTTTAGATTTTTTAATAAAGTCTTCAAGTTCAGCTTTATTGCTCATTTTTACCAAATTTTCTTATAAGTTGAGACTTTCATTTTATCACGAACAAGTTCCATCGTTTCATTTGCAGATTTTCTTGCGTTTTCTACGCCTTTATCTAAAGCTTCTTCAACTAAATTCATATTTGATTGGAAGTACTCCCTTCTTTCTCTGATAGGTTCTAAGAAATCATTAAGTATATTTGCAAGATAATTCTTAATTTCTACGTCTCCAATATTACCTTCTCTATATCTTTTTTTGAAATCTTCAACATTTTTATCTTCTGATGTGAATGCATCAAGATATTGAAAAACTGGATTACCTTCTACTTTGCCAGGAATGTCCGCTCTTACCCTATTGGGATCTGTGTACATTCCTCTTACTTTTTTTTCCACAGACTCTTTCGTGTCGGATAACAGAATAACATTTCCTTGGCTTTTGCTCATTTTTCCCTTACCATCAGTACCTGACAATCTGCCAACTTTTCCTATTAATGTTTCTGGTTCTGGAAATACTTCTCCATACATCCTGTTAAATTTCCTAGCTATTTCTCGTGACATTTCAAGATGTGGAGCTTGATCTTCACCTACGGGTACCAAATGAGCTCTTGGTAGCAATATATCTGCTATTTGACTAATAGGATAATTATAAAAACCTGCACTTCTTCTCTCTACAGGAAGGGAGTCAAGTTCTCCTTTTAGTGTTGGGTTTCTTTCTAACATTCCCAAAGGTGTTATAAATGATAAAAGCATTGATAATTCCGCATGCTCTGGTACGTAGCTTTGAATTACAAAATTTGATTTTTCTGGATCTAATCCAACAGATAGCCAATCTAATGTGACATCAATAACAGATTTTTTAATTAGATCAATCTCATGAAAATGATCGCTCAGTGCTTGATAGTCAGCAATTAAAAAATTACAGTCATATTCATCTTGAAGAGATATCCAGTTATGAAGAGCTCCAACATAATGACCTAAATGCAAAGCGCCAGTTGGTCTTATTCCGGTAAGGATTCTTTTTTTATTTGCCATGTTTTTATGTATTTAAATTATTAAGTTAATTGTCTCCAATTATTATCTAATTTTTCATAGACATTCTCATACTGATTAATAAGATTTTTATAACTATCTAGATTTTTTTTCATGTAATTAAGGTTTTCTTCAACGTGATTAAGGCTCTTTGAGCCAATGATTATTACATTGATTTCATTTTTAGAAAGTGCAAATGCCATAGACATTTCTATTGGATCAATTTCGTTGACATTTATATCAATTTCTTTTGTCATTTTCATTACACGATCAAAATATTCATCATAAGCACTTCCAAAATGTTCATGTGTTTCATCATTTGTATGATTTTTAACCCCTAAAAGAGCTGCATTTCCTATAGGTCTTTTTGCTATTATGCCTAAATTTCTTTTTTTTGCTTCACTTAGAATATTTTTTGTTCTTGCCCTTTGATCTGCGATGCTATAACTGGTTTGTAAAGTATCAAATAAATTAGACCTTACAGCCCAGTCGGCAGCTTCATTATCTCCAGAATATCCCATAAATTTTATTTTTCCTTCAAGTTTACAATCTTGCAAGGCTCTTATAACATCCCCTTGTTCAAGAAGGTGTGTTTCACATGAATGCAATTGAACTAAATCAATAACTTCTGTTTTAAGGCTCACCAAGCTATTTTCAACAGAATCTTTTATTTTTTTATAAGTCCATTCAGAATCCGGTGAAGTAGTCCTTCCTGTGCCAGCTTTAGTAGCAAGAAAATATTCTTCTCTTCTATGTCCAACAGCATTTCCTACAATGGATTCACTATCCATATACATTGCGGCGGTGTCTAAAAAATTAATTCCGTTATCCAAAGCGGTGTTTAAAATTTTTTCAGCTGTTTTAAATTCCTCATTTCCTAATTGAAACCCTACCTGAGCTAAACCTAGCCCTAGTTTACTCACCTCTATATTAGTTTTTCCGAAAGTATTATTTTCCATAACTTCTCCTTAAACAAAATTGCAAAAAAAACTTTCGTTCTTTTTGCAATTTCGACTTTATATAAAAAATATATAAATATAAACTATGAAGCTTTACCAATCTTGAACATCTTAGTTCCACACACAGGACAAACACCTTGTGTAGCAGGTCTGCCGTTTTTCATAGTTATTTGTTGGGGATTACTCATATTTTGCTTCCCCTTGCATTTCATGCAATACGCTTCCATATTTCCTCCGGTTCATGAACCTTAGTTTTATTTGGATATCTACTTTATATACTATTCAAAACAAAAATTCCATATTTATTGTCTGCACATTTACTCTAAAAATGAGTATGAATACTTTTTTTCTTGAAATTATAAAAAATAAACTGATTTTATTTAAATTGTTAAAATATAATTTATACTGAAATAAATAATATTTAATTAAATTGAAAAATACTGAATCTCTACTAAAGAATATAGAAAATCTAGAAAAATCAGCATCAAATGAGTTGAAAAAATATACTGATCTGAATGATTTGGAAGATTGGAGAATTAAATTTCTTGGCCGAAATGGTGAATTATCAGAGATGATGAAGGTAATGAAAGATATTTCCCCAGAAGACAAAAGACTAATTGGGCCGAAATTGAATCAACTTAAAGATAATTTAAACAAATTATTTGAAAATTCAAAAATATCTTTATCAGATAATCAAAGTAATGAAGATGCTTTTGACATAACTTTGCCAGGTAGGAATCTATCATATGGTTCATTGCATCCAACTACACTTATAATAAGAGAAATTTGTGAAGCTTTTAGATCAATGGGGTTTCAAATTTATGAAGGCAACGAAATTGAAACTGAAAAATATAATTTTGATCTTTTGAATATACCTGCAGATCATCCTGCAAGAGATCAGTGGGACACAATATGGCTAGATTTAAAAAACAGTAATGATAAATATCTTCTAAGAACTCATACTTCTCCTATGCAAGCTAGAATTATGGAGAAAAATGAACCACCTATAAGAGTTGTGGTTCCTGGAAAATGTTACAGATATGAAGCAACTGACGCGACTCATGAATGGGAATTTCATCAGATAGAAGGTTTAGCAATTGATAAGAATATTTCATTTTCAGAACTAAAAGGAACTCTTTATCAGATGGCTAGAAAAATATTTGGATCAGATCAAAAAGTTAGATTTAGATGTGATTTTTTTCCTTTTGTTGAACCAGGAGTAGACATGTCTATTCTTTGGGAAGGTAAATGGATAGAAATTTTGGGAGCGGGTATGGTTCATCCAAAAGTACTTCAAGGAGTAGGTTATGATCCTGAAAAGTATAGTGGATTTGCTTTTGGAATTGGCCCAGAAAGAGTATCTATGCTAAAAAATAAAATTAAAGATATTAGAAATTTTCATGCAAACGATTTGAGATTTCTAAGTCAATTTGTAAATTAAAATATGAAATTATCAATCAGTTGGCTAAAAGAATATGTTGGATTCAATAAATCTGTAAAAGAAATTTCTGAGAACTTGACAATGATAGGAAATGAAGTTGAATCTATTGATACTACAGGTGATATCCCTGGAGTTATTGTAGCTGAAATTAAAGAAATATCTTCTCACCCCAACGCAGATAAACTTAAATTAGCAAAAGTATTTGATGGAAATAAATCCTATAATATCGTTTGTGGTGCACCTAATATTGAAGAAGGGCAGAAGATTTTTTTAGCAACGGTGGGTTCAAAACTGCCAGATCCTTCTAATGATTCTCTTTTTGAAATCAAGAAATCTAAAATTAGAGGAGAAATTTCTGAGGGAATGATTTGCTCAGAAAAAGAACTTGGTATCAGTGAAAATCATGAAGGAATTATGGTTTTATCAAGTGATCATATTTTAGGAGAGCCTTTAGGTAAATATTTCTCTGAAACAGTTTTAGATATTGACGTAACCCCAAATAGAGTGGATTGTTTGTCAATTGTAGGATTAGCAAGAGATCTTTCGGCAAAGTTTTCATCAAAACTTAATTATACCTATTCTGTAAATTATGAATTAAATGAAAAAAATAAAATTGTAGAAATACAAGACCCGGACCTTTGCCCTAGGTATACTGGGGTAACAATAGATTCAGTAACTATAGGAGAGTCTCCTAAGTGGCTAAAAGAGCGTTTAATATCTATAGGAGAAAGGCCTATTAACAATGTTGTTGATATAACTAACTACGTTATGTTTGAGTTAGGTCAACCACTCCATGCTTTTGATTTAGGTAAAATTCAAGGTGGAAAAATTATAGTTAGAGAATCTAAAGATAAAGAAAAGATTAAAACTTTAGATGGTATTGAAAGAGAACTACCCAGAAGCTCTATAGTAATATCTGACGAAGAAAATAATACAATAGGTTTAGCAGGAATCATGGGTGGAAATAACTCTGAGATAGAATCTTCTACAACTACTGTTTTTTTAGAATCTGGAAATTGGAACCCTTCATTAATTCGAAACACATCAAAGCAATTAGGATTATCAACTGAAGCATCAATAAGGTTTGAAAGAAACTTAAATCCTGAATTAGCCATTTATGGACTTTCCAGAGCCACCGATCTAATTCTTCAAATTGCAGGAGGAAATATTCGTGATGGAATTGAAGATAATTACCCTGGTAAAAAGGAAACTATTGAAAAAATAACTCTTGATAGAGAAAATTTAAAAAAACATTTAGGTTTGGAGATTCCAAATGAAACAGTCTCAAAAACATTATCGAATTTAAATTTTCAATATGATTTTAATGAAGAAAAAGAAATTTGGAAAATTTCTAAACCATTTTGGAGAAGTGATATTGAAATTCCTGAAGACATACATGAAGAAATAGCTAGAATTATAGGATACGATGAAATTCCATTATCTTATCTTTCTGGTAGTGTTCCAAAATGGGAACCCAATGTATCTCTAGATAAAAAAAATATGGCTCAAGACATATTAGTTGGGGCAGGGTTAAGTGAAACTATTTCTTATTCTGCTGTATCAGAGAAATTATTTTCTTTTACTCCTGAGATTTTCAACAAAGGAAATAATATTACGCTTCAAAATCCTATATCAAATGAATATTCAATTTTGAGAAAAAGCTTAATTCCCTCTTTGATTTCTGCTGCATCTAGAAACTCAAATAATTGGAAAGGGCCTATAAAATTATTTGAAATAGGGAATGTTTTTTGTGAAATTGATTCTAAAGTAGTAGAAAAAACTATGATAGCAGGAATCATCACAGGTCCAAGAGAAGAACTTTCCTTAGAGTCTGATAACTCAAAAATAGGTTTCTTTGATATCAAGGGAGTTGTAGAGCTTTTAGCAAGAACATTAAATTTTAATTTCCAATCTAAAGGTTATAAAGATAAAACATTTTCTCAACAAAGATCAGCTTTAATATTTAATAAAAACATCAATGATTCAGTCGGTTTTATGGCTGAATTATCTAAGCAAACACTAAGTGATAATGATTTTTCTACAACTGAGGCAGCTGTTTTTGAAATTGATTTACAAAAAATCATTAGCTCTCAAAAAAGTTTTATTTACAAGGATTTTTCACAATATCCTCAAGCCCATAGAGATTTGTCGCTTATATTGGATAAATCAATTAATTTTTCAGAAATTGAAGAAATCATATATTCCGAAAACTTAGTAGAAAATTGTTTTGTATTTGATATTTATCAAGGAGATGAAATTCCTGAGAATAAACATAGTATTTCTTTAAGAATAAATTACCAATCTTTATATGAGACCTTATCATCTAAAAGATTAGATAAAATTGAAAAAAATATACTTAAAAATCTAGAAAAAAAATTAGGTATATTTATTAGAGAGCAATAAATGGCTAAGAAAAAGAAATCTCATTATCATGCAGATATGCTTACTGTTGAAGAGGCAAGAGAAAAAATACTTTCTCAATTTAATCCCTTAGATGAAGTAAGTTTAGATATAGATAATGCTTTAGGATGTGTGATTTCTAAAGATATTATTTCAACTTTTAGTGTTCCTCCTTGGAATAACTCGGCAATGGATGGATATGCCATAATTCATCAAGATGTCAAAAATGCATCTGAAGAAAATCTAATTTATTTAAAAGTTATAGAAGAAATTGCTGCAGGAGAATTGCCGGAAAAAAAAATAAGCTCTGGTTTAGCTTCTAGAATTATGACGGGTGCCCCAATTCCAGAAGGAGCAGATGCAGTCATTCCTTTTGAAGATACAAATGAACTTAACTCTAAATCACCTGAATTAATAGGAATAAAAATAGATGCAGAAAAATTTGAGAATATCAGAAAAAAAGGAGAAGATATTTCTCAGGGAGAAGTAGTTATAAGTAATGGAAATGAAATTACTCCAGCAGTAGTGGGGGTATTAGCTTCAATGGGTCTATCTAAGGTGGATGTTTATAGAAGGCCTAAAATAGGAATATTATCAACAGGCAATGAACTATTAGAACCAGGTCAAAGTTTAGAAAAAGGAAAAATTTATAACTCAAATACCCACACTATTTTATCTTTGACAAAAATATATGGTGCGGATCCAGAAACTCAGACCCATTCAAAAGATACGATTGAAGACTTAGAAAATAAACTTAATAATTTTGAGCATGTGGACATGATTGTAACTTCAGCAGGTGTTTCTAAGGGTGATTATGATGTTGTTAAAGACGTCTTGAATAAAAATGGTGATATGAATTTCTGGTCAGTAAATATGAGACCAGCTAAACCTCTTGCTTTTGGAAAAATCAATATTAATGGAAGAAATATTCCTTTATTAGGATTGCCCGGAAATCCTGTTAGCTCAATGATTGCATTTGAAAAATTTGGCAGATATGCAATAGATAAAATGATGGGAAAGCAAATCAGGCATAGACCTATCATCAAAGCGATATTACAAGAAGATATTCCGAATCATGATGGAAGGCGGCTATATGCAAGAGTAAAGGTTGAAAAATCTAAAGATTCATCTGAAATTATTGCCATTCCATTAAAAAATCAAAGTTCAGGAGTTCTAACGTCAATGTTTTTATCAAATGGATTAGCAATTTGTCCTTCAGGTACTGATATACTTAATAAAGGTCAAGAGATTGATGTTGAAATGTTTGGCTGGAATGAAGAAATTTCCAAGATAATTAATAAGGATTAATATGGCTACAAAAAGTAATGAAAATATAAAAACCGATGAAAAATTTGTGATTGATTTTGAATCTTTTGAAAAATCAGAATTGTCTCTAAATTTTTTGATTATTGATAAGTTTTTTGATGTTTCTGATAGAAAAGATTTATTATCTTTATCTGTCTCTGAATTATTAAAGAAAATTTCTGAAATTGAAAAAGATTTGGAAGAAAAACCAGAAAATCACCTTTTGAAAAAATTTGTTCTTCCTGGAACATCTCTTATCGAAGCCGTTTTTAGAATTTTGATTCTTAATGGAAATAAAGGCATGTCTATAGCTGAAATGGAAGAACAACTAAAAATTGCTTGGGCCACAGTGATTTATCTAAAATCATACACTCAAGAGACTATTTCTGAAATGCTTATATCAGAGAATGAGTACTTTATAGTAAAAGAAGATTAGGGTATATATTTTCTTGAATTTTTAGTTTGTTCTGAAGACCACTTGAAAAATAAAACAGTTAATGTTCCTAGAAAAATCGTATTTCCTGGTAACCACATTATCAACCCCCCTATTTTCTGATCTTCTATAGCTTCTATACCAAATAACCTTTGAATATTTTCTCCGTATATCACACCGTCTGATAATGTTATAAAAGCCGCTACAACAGATGTGGGAGTAACTGCCAATAGAAGATAAGCAATTCTCATGGGAAGGCTTATTCTTTTTGATCCCAAATTTACTCCTATTAGTGGCCACCAAAATAAAAAACCACTTAATAGAAATGAAAAATGTTCAAAATAATGAATTGTATTAAGCTCCAACGCATAGTTGAAAAATACTGGTAAGTGCCAAGTCCATAAGCAAGCAATATAAAATATCAAAGTAAATTTTGGAGATGTTAGTTTTGATAAAAATTTTCTAAAATAACTTTTTGGCCTTACAAAATCAGCCATTCCTATTCGAATAATTCTAGGAAAAAACCAAATGTTTGCTGAAAAAAATAAACCAGATAAAAACAATGGGGGTACAACCATTATCATTAGTAAATGTTGTATCATGTGTACCCAAAATGTTTCATCATATCTACCAAAAGGCCCTATGAATGCAGTAATAAGAAAAAGATAAGCTAATAATCCCCTAAAGAATTTTATTACCAAAACTTTTGATTTGCTGTTCCGAATTAACCTGTAAGATCCTACCGTATAAACAAATAAAGCAATTATTAAAATATAAAATAAATTGGTATCAAGACCCCAGTCTAGAAAAAAATCAATTATTGTTATGTCATTATTCAAATTAAGATTTTAAATTTAGTTTCCATAGCCATGAAAAGCAGATAAAAGAATGAATAAAGAAAAGATAAACACGCCTATAACCATACAAGTTACAAATATGTATGAGAATAGCTTGTGGTCAAATCTCAAGTGCATAAAAAATGCTACAACTAAAACAAATTTTACTAAAGAAAAACCTAGCATGGCAGGTACCAATATATATCTCAAGCCTTCTTGATCAAACCACCAAACTTCAACTAGTGTTATAGCTCCTAATATCGCTGCTATTGCCCAATAATAACCTGGGCCAGCATGCCCTTTACCTGAAGTCATCCAAACCATAAAACCTTTTGCTCTTTTTACAAAATCTCCAAATGGATGCTCACTTTTTGGATTTGGCTCAGCTTCTGATGTTTTTGGTATTTTCCACCAACCGTTTCCATCATGTTCAAATAAATCTTTTAAGAATGACAAATCATACTCCTATCTAATGGGCTCCTTCCCAAGGTATTCCTCCAGGAGGAACTCCATCTCCAGCTGTTATTAAATATAATAATCCAAAAATAAGAATCCACACAATATCGACAAAGTGCCAATATAATCCAGCAATTTCTAGATCAACCGCATTATCACTTGTTAGGTTTCCATTAAATTCGTTATAAAGTAAAAAAATTAGCCAGAGTATTCCTAGCGATACATGAGCTCCATGTAAACTAGTTAAGGTGAAAAATGTAGATCCAAACAAGTTTACTTGTGGAGTCATTCCAATATGAGCAAAATGACTAAACTCGTAAACCTGAAAACCCATAAATATTAACCCCATTATTATAACGGCAAATAACCAAAGCTTAGCTAATCCCATTTTAGATTCTTTTAGATAATGTAATGCAAGTACTATTCCTAGTGAGCTCATTAATAATACAAATGTACTAACTGTTGTGATTGGAATGTCTAATGTGTCTGCTGGATATGGACCGTTAAGGCTTTTATTTCTATAAGCCATAAATGTTCCAATAAATGTTCCGAAGAACATTACATCTGAACCAAGAAAAGCCCACATTAATAATTTTTTATTACTAACTCCTGTAGAGTTATTAATTTCTTCTCCATGGTGTACTGTTATATTATCGCTTGACATTATTCCTCTTTCTAATGATGATCTTGGCCAGGTTCATTTACGGGTTCAGTCGACCAACCTATTGATCCCCAAAATACTAGTATTAATCCTATTGCTACCAAAGCATATGTGTACATAACTCCTAATGCTGCTAATGAAAGACCTATTCCTATAAACAAAGGATAATAAGATAAATCAGGCAAATGAATATCAGATTCATTTACTTTAGAGGTGTCTTCTACTTTAGCCTTAGGAGTTAAATCTCCTTTTGGGCTTCCTTCTAAAAGGCTTGGATATTTTTTATACCACCAATCGTCTATATGTGATACTTCAGGAAGTTTTGCAAAATTATAATGAGGAGGAGGTGAAGAAATTGACCATTCTAAAGTTCTCCCATCCCATGGGTCACCTGGAGCTAATTTTTTATTTCTCATAGAATAAATTACATTTATCATGAATGAAGCAACCGCTATAGCAATAGTGAAACCACCGATTGTAGCTGCTAAGTTAGATAACTCCCATCCCATATTGTCGGCATATGTATAAATTCTTCTAGGCATTCCGTTCAAGCCAAGCCAATGCATTGGAGCAAACTGAAGGTTAAATCCTATCATCATTAATATAAAGCTTATTTTTCCTAATCTTTCACTTAAGAAATATCCAAAAAATTTAGGCCACCAAAAGAACATCCCTGCAAAAATCGCAAATATTGCTCCTCCAAAAAGTACATAATGAAAATGAGCAACAATATAATATGTATCTTGTTGTTGAGCATCTGAGGGAGAAACAGCATGTGTTACACCAGATAAACCTCCTATGGTAAACATAGCTATAAATCCAATTGAAAATAGCATAGCTGTTGTTAATCTAATAGAGCCTCCCCATAATGTAGCCATCCAGTTAAATATTTTTACGCCTGTAGGAACGGCAATGAACATTGTGGATATTGTGAATGCTGTGTTAGCTGCAGGTCCTAGCCCTACAGTGAACATATGATGACTCCAAACAAACCAACCCATAAATCCAATTCCAGCTCCTGAAAAAATTATAAAGCTATATCCAAATAAAGGCTTTCTAGCAAATGTTGGTAAAATTTCAGAAACAATACCCATGGCAGGCAAGATTAATATGTATACTTCTGGGTGCCCAAACAGCCAAAAAATATGTTGCCAAAAAATAGGGTCTCCTCCAGCCTCAGAATTGAAGAAATTAGTACCATAAACTCTATCAGCAGTCATTTGAATTCCTGCTACACCAAGTATTGGTAGTGCTAGCACTATAAGAATAGATGTAATGAAGGTCATCCAAGTGAATACAGGCATTCTCATAAAAGACATTCCTGGTGCTCTCATATTTATTATTGTTACAATGAAATTTAATCCTGCAGCTATTGATGCTACCCCAAGAACGTTAAGCCCCATTACCCAGTAAGTCATTCCATTTCCGGGATTAAATTGAACCGTAGAGTTTGGAGGATATCCAAACCATCCTCCATTGGGAGCGCCTCCAGTAAACCAACTAATATTCATTAGGATAGAACCAAACACAAATACCCATAAACTAAGTGCATTTAGTCTTGGAAAAGCAACATCTCTTGCTCCAATTTGCAAAGGTATTAGCCAATTGAAAAAAGCTGCGGATAAAGGCATAACAACCAAAAATACCATAGTTGTACCATGCATAGTAAACAGCTGATTATATAATTCTGGATCAATAATATCTGCTTCAGCATGAGAAAGTTGAAGTCTGATTAATAGGGCTTCTATTCCGCCCATAATAAACCAAAAAAATGAAACTATACCATACATAGTTCCAATTTTTTTGTGATCAACAGTTCCGACCCAAGACCAAATTCCATAATGACTCATAGGTCTAGGAAATAACCTTGGAAGACCGAATTGTTTTGGTTTACTTATTGTACTCAATTTATACCTCTTCTACTTATTATATGTAGCCGAACTTTCTGACGAAGGCTTTAGGCTTAATAAATATTTTGCTATTTGTTCTATTTGTTCTGTTGATAGTTGATTTTCTTCTTTGTATATTACAGCATGGTTTTTCATTCTTGTCCCAAGCTTAATTTTGTCAGGGTTTTCAATCCACTTAACTAGATTATCGTAGTTGTTTTCTTTTATTCCTGCACCAAGTGTAATTCTGTTACCGAAATGGGTTAAGTTTGGCGCTGAGACAATAGCAGAATTTTCTTTATCTTTTTTCCATTCTTCCCAACGATTATATTGAGCATCTATTTCTTTAGTGTATGCTCCCTTTTTATAAGAATCATATGTGTGACACATGCTACAATTTCCAACAAATAGTTTTCGCCCTTCGTCTTCATCCGAGCCACTAGCCAACTTAGCAGGAGGAGTCCTCATATCATTTAGCCAGTCTTGATAGTCTTCTTGGGGGTGAACAATAACTCTAAATCTCATCATTGCATGAACAATACCGCAAAATTCTGCACACTGTCCATAATATAACCCAGGATCATCTGCTTTTATATATAATTGGTTCTCATGATTAGGAACCATGTCTAATTTTCCTGCGATTTTTGGTATCCAAAATGAATGCAATACATCCTGAGAAGTGATTTTTACAATAACATCAGTGTCTTCAGGTAGATGCAGTTCATTAGCAGTAACGACTTCTTCTGTTGGATATTTGAATTCGAACCACCATTGATGGCCAGTTGCTTCAATTACTAATGATTCTTCTTCATTGGGCATTACTTGAGTCTCCCAAATCGCTAAAACTGTAGGTATAGCTATTATTACAACTATGATTGCTGGAATTATTGTCCAAGTTATTTCTAACTTTAAATTTCCATGAGTTTGAACTGGTAGCTTGTCATCCTTTTTTCTGTATTTAAATGTCAGAAAAATTATTCCACCTTCAACAATAATAAATACCACTACCGCGATCCAAAATGTAAATAGGAATAGATTTTTTTGTAGTTCTGCTACTGGCCCATGAGTTCCAAATGTTGATTGAGGACTTTCAGGGCTACAAGCCATAGCAAATAGCAACAGCGCAAATATAATACTAGCTCTAATTACAGACTTCATTCTCTTCTTTATCATATAATTTTTGAAATAGATCAAATAAAAAATTAATTTAATCTAAATACATTGTAAGTTTTTTTACTGTTTTAGACACCAAGAATTATAGCATTTATTGAGATTTATTGTAATTATCAGAAAAAAGCAAAATTAAAAAAATATTTTATGAAAGTTTTAGTAGCTACAACGAACTTAGGAAAAATTAAAGAATTTGAAGGGATTTTTCCAAAAAATATCGAAATATTGACTCTTAGAGATTTCAATATAGATATAGATGTTGAAGAAACAGGTAAAACCTTTCATCAAAATGCATTTTTGAAGGCAAATGAATATTATAAACTGTCTAATATTCCCACAATATCTGAAGATTCAGGTTTAGAGGTGAGTGAATTAAAAGGAGAACCGGGTATTTACTCAGCTAGATATGGAGGAGAAAACCTGAATGATCAGGACAGGGTTGATCTAATATTAAAAAAATTATTGCCTGTACCGAATAACAAACGTCAAGCAAGGTTCATTTCAGTCATTTGTGGAGTTGGATTCACTAGTAAACCAATTTATTCAGAGGGGCTTCTTGAAGGATTTATTTCGGAACATAAAGAAGGTAAAAATGGATTTGGATATGATCCAATTTTTATACCACTCGGAAGTAACAAAACAACAGCTTCAATGTCAAAAGATGAAAAAAACAATATTTCTCATAGAAGAAAGTCTATAGATAATTTTCTTAAAATACTTATAACGGATAAAATAATTTAAACAATGAAAAATATTTTTGATAAATTTAATAGGCCTGTAAAAGATCTAAGGATTTCAGTTACTGATAGGTGTAATTTTAGATGTACTTATTGTATGCCAAAAGAAGTGTATGGAGAAGCTTTCAAATTTTTACCTAAGGAAGAGCTTCTTGATTTTGATGAGATAGAAAAAATTGCAAAAACTTTTGCTTCTATTGGGGTAACAAAAATAAGATTAACTGGCGGAGAACCTTTAGTTAGAAAAAATATAGAAGATTTAATTCGCAGACTTTCTAAAATTGAAGGGATTGAAGATATAGCCATGACAACAAACGGATATTTGTTGGAGTCTAAGCTAGATTCTCTAATTGAATCAGGACTGAATAGAATTACAGTATCTCTTGATGCGATTGATGAAAAAACATTCAAAAAAATGAGTGATCAAAATTTTGATGTAAACAAAGTATTATCTGCAATTAATATGGCAAATAAGAAAGGTTTTGAACAGATAAAAGTTAATTGTGTCGTTCAAAAGGGAGTTAATGAGCATTCAATACTAAGCCTGTTAGATTATTTTAAGGAATCTAATAATATTGTTAGATTTATCGAATATATGGATGTTGGTAACTTAAACGGTTGGGAATTGTCTCAAGTTTTATCTATTGAAGATATTTTAGAAATTATTGAACAAGAATATAAGGTTCAACCTTTGGATGAAAATTATCCTGGAGAAGTAGCTAAAAGATATTTATTAGAAGATTATTCATCGGAATTTGGATTCATTAGTTCAGTTTCAAAACCTTTTTGCACTTCATGTACTAGAGCCAGAATAACAATGGATGGCAAATTAGTAACATGCTTATTTGCAAATAATGGATTGGATTTACGAAAACCATTAAGAAATGGTTGTACTCAGGAAGAACTTGATGAAATAATTTCCAAAGTATGGACAAATAGATCCGATAGATATTCTGAAATTCGTCATAAACTTTCTGCTTCTAAAAATCATAAAAAAATCGAGATGTTTCAGATTGGTGGTTAGAAAATTATGTTAGAAGAGATAACAATTTTTTCTGATGGTTCTTCACTTGGAAACCCGGGACCTGGAGGTTTTGGAGTTATTATGAGATGGAAAGATAAGGAAATAAAAATTTCTGAAGGTTTTAGAAAAACCACTAATAATAGAATGGAGCTTTTAGGCCCAATAACTGCTTTGAAAAAACTGAAAAACCCTCAAAATGTCTTAATTACAACTGATTCAAGGTATGTTATAGACGGCATTGAAAAAGGCTGGGCAAAAAAATGGAAGCAAAATAACTGGATGAGAGATAAGAAAAATAAGGCTCTTAATTCTGATCTATGGGAATTACTAATAAACCAATGCGATTATCATCTTAGTGTAAAGTTTAAATGGGTAAAAGGGCATAAAGGTCATGCTGAAAATGAGGAATGTGATTTGTTAGCCAAAGAAGCTGCAATGTCTAGTGATCTTAAAATCGATGAAATTTTTGAGTTGAAGGAATTAGAATAATGGAACAAAATAAATTTTCACATCTTGATAAGGATGGATCAGCAAATATGGTTGATATATCAGAAAAAAATATAACTTCTAGATCTGCCTTTGCATCATGCACAGTATTTCTTTCTGAAAAAGCTTACCAACTAGTAAAACAAAATCAAATTGAAAAAGGCAATGTGTTAAATATAGCTAAGATCGCTGCAATATCAGCATCAAAAAAAACTCATGATTTAATTCCTCTTTGCCATCAAATCCCTCTTAGTAAAGTTGATATTGATTTTATATTGAATGATGAAAAGAATACTATTCATATCCAAGGCACTGCTTTAACTGATTGGAAAACTGGTGTTGAAATGGAAGCTTTGACAGCAGTTTCAATTGCATCTTTAACAATTTATGACATGTGTAAATCTGTAGATAAAAGTATTCGAATAACTGATATTCAACTGGATAAAAAAACCGGAGGAAAATCTGGTAATTACACTAGAAAATGAAAATTTAATTGACTCATATTTCTAATGTTTTTTATATAACAGTTATATAGGTAACATGTTAAACTAGTTGTTAATAAATATGGCTACGTAGCTCAGGGGTTAGAGCGAGCGCTTCATAAGCGTTA
>CETI01124498.1_pt1 | contig 51853 bp, 43 predicted proteins | sample 361441 | NCBI WGS metagenome assembly CETI01 (sample SAMEA2622478, study PRJEB7988) | marine metagenome | biome: marine biome (ENVO:00000447); feature: deep chlorophyll maximum layer (ENVO:xxxxxxxx); material: "saline water (ENVO:00002010), including plankton (ENVO:xxxxxxxx)" | depth 90 m | reverse complement strand
ATGGTTTTGCAGACCACTGCCTAGCCACTCGGCCATCCGACCTTAATAAAGAATGCAAACATAATAAAAAGTTGGCAAACAAAAATACTATTCCTATTTATTGGGGCGAGCTCTTTCTATTTTGTATTCTACCGAATTAGCATAAACATTCATTGGGGGACTTGGTTTTTTAATTACCAATCCAGCAAAATCCACATCTGGAAAAACAACAAAAATCTTGGAAATAATTCTGTCTGAAACATGCTCTATTAATTTTGATGGGGTAGACATTTCTTGTTGAACAATATCTGCAAGCTTAACATAATCCACCGTATCTGAAAGCTTATCCGCCTTTTCAGCAGAAGAAAAGTCTCCCCTAACCCATACGTCTAAGCTATATTCTGCCCCAATCTGCCTTTCTTCAATAAAGCACCCATGACAAGCATAAACAGTTATATCGCGCAATGTTATAGTTCCCATCAACCCAGTTTTTTTATTGCTAGCGTTATCCGCTCTTTCATTTTTTCCTTTCCAATTAGGGCTAGCGTTTCAAACATAGAAGGACCGGCCAATTTTCCTGTAATTGCAATTCTTAACATTGGCATCATTTTGCCAAAACTTAAGCCGGATTTAGAAAGGTAGTCTTTAAAGCTTGTTTCAATATGTCTATTTGAAAAGTTTTTTATGCTAAAAAGTTGACCTAATAGTTCTGTTAAGTTTTTTGTCAATTCGGGGTCCCATTTTTTACTGATAGAGCTTGTATCAAATGCGACATCATCAAAAAAGAAGCACCGCCCCTCTAATAAAATGTCTGACTCGAAAGTAGCTCTTTCCCGAACCAAGGAAATTACAGATAGTATATATTCTTTTGTGTGGCAATCAAGAAGCTCCTTGTTTAAAGAAATCAAATCCTCAAATACATTGTGGTCCGGCTTCAATCGCAAATGCTGCTGGTTGAACCATTTTGTTTTTGAAAAATCATACTTCGATCCAGATTTACCAACCCTTTCTAAAGAAAACTCCGAAATCAGCTCGGATAGACTAAAAATCTCTCTTTCAGAGCCTGGATTCCAGCCCAAGAATGCCAACATATTAACAAACGCCTCGGGCATAAAGCCCTGCTCCCGGTATCCAGAAAAAATGTCTTTGCCATCATTACTTCTCCACTCAACTGGGAAAACTGGAAAACCTAACCGATCCCCATCCCGCTTACTGAGTTTTCCATGGCCGTCCGGCTTCAAAATTAAAGGTAAATGAGCAAAGGCGGGCATAGAGTCAAGCCACCCAAAACACTCATATAAATATACGTGTAGTGGAGCTGAAGGAAGCCACTCCTCTCCCCTTATCACATGTGATATTTTCATTAAATAGTCATCTACCACATTAGCAAGATGATAGGTCGGCATCCCGTCGGATTTATAAATAACCTTGTCGTCAATATTGTTTGAATTCACATTAACCCATCCTCGGACTTTATCCTCAAATTTTATTTCCTGATTTCTAGGCATCTTTATTCTCACGACATACTTTTCCCCTGCCCCAAGAAGGGATTGAACCTCTTCAGCTGGCAATGTTAAAGAGTTTTTCATATTCGCCCTTGTGATGCTATTATATGTTGGGGATTGAACGCCCGACTCTTTCATTTTTTTTCTCATTTCATCTAGTTCTTCCGGTGTATCAAACGCATAATAAGCATGCCCAGACTCTAACAGTTGTTGAACAAAAGATGAATACATAGATTTTCTTTCTGATTGCCTATATGGCCCATATTCGCCCCCTATTTCTGGCCCTTCGTCAGGGGTGAGGCCGCACCACCCCAAAGAATCAAAAATATACCTTTCTGCGCCAAACACAAACCGCTTTTGGTCTGTGTCTTCAATTCTAAGTATAAATTTTCCTCCGTGTTTTCGGGCAAACAAAAAGTTATATAGTGCCGTCCTAACTCCACCAATATGTAGGGGCCCTGTTGGGCTAGGGGCAAAACGAACTCTTATTGGCTTATGTGTTGTTTCCATATACATTATTAGAAAAGCAAATATAATTAAATCATCTCATCCTAAATTTGTCTTTATTATTATTTTTGCCTTATGCAAACAAGCTATCAGACATTAATTCAAAAATTGAACAAATTCATTAGAGAATATTATAAAAACCTAATTATAAGGGGTGTAATATACTCCTCCTTGTCTTTAGTGTCAATTCTAATAATCCTAGTGACTGTTGAGCATTTTAATTTTTTTAATAGAGTCGTTCGAGGGGCCCTATTTTGGTCATACTCTTTAGTAGCTCTTTTTTTCGTGGCTCGATTTATAATTATACCTGCAATTAAAATGTTTCGCCTCTCTGCGGGGCTCACACACGATGATGCGGCAAAAATAATCGGAAAACACTTTAGTGAGGTTGCAGATAAATTAACAAACATACTAGAGCTTAATGAGAAAACTGAGGGCAACGAAGACTTAATTAGGGCTAGTATTGACCAGAAAATTAAACAAATTGAAGGAACGACCTTCACCGCAGCAATAGACTGGGCCAAGACAATTTATTATTCAAAATACCTGCTAATTCCAGTGGGCATTATTTTAATTATTATTATCTCTGGAAATCATGGTCTAATTACTGACAGCACATTTAGAATCATAAAATATAACACTCACTTTCAAAAACCTGCTCCATTTTATTTTACGGTAGCAAACGACTCGCTTGTTGCTATAGAAAAGGAAAGTTTTACTCTGCGGGTGTCTGTTGATGGCACTGAACTCCCAAGGGAGGCGTATATCAACTATAAAAACCAAACTAAAAAAATGACCAAGGAGTCGGCCACAACATATAGTTATGGTTTTAAAAATATTCAAAAAAACACCGCCTTTCATTTGTCTGCAAATAACGAGCGATCAAAAGAGTATATTTTGTCGATTCTTGGACGGCCTGAGATTGAGAATATGGAAATTATGATTACGCCCCCACTGTATACCAATCTAAAAAAAAGAACAATTCAGAACACTGGGTCCATTAATGTTCCCAAAGGAAGTCAAATATTGTGGAAAATCAGGGCTAACAAATCCGACACATTGGGCTTTAATATTAATGGGGAAAGGTCTCTTATAAAAAACCAAATAGATGGTCAGTTTCAAGTCAAAAAAACAATTGAAAAAGACAGCAAGTATGAAATCTCCCTTGCAAACAAAAATGTTTCTTTCATTGACACTATTTTTTATAATATTAAAACAATTCCAGACGCCCACCCAACAATCAGTCTTAGCGTTGATAGCATTGGGGCCAAAAACAATATATTGATCAGAGGATTAATTGGTGACGACTATGGGCTGTGGGACCTTCGGTCAGTTAAACGAATTTATGGAGAAAAAAAAGACACTACATTTATAACAAATATTGATCTAAATAAAGGCTTGCGGTCTCAGTCTTTTTTGGAAAAATTAACACAAAATGACTCTATTCTTGGCCCTGGTGATTCGATGGAAATTTATTTTGTTGTTCGAGACAATGACTCTAGCGGGGGATATAAATCAACACAAAGCGAAACCCTGTCTATTAATGCTCCTACAAAAAAAGAAATTTTAGACGATTATGAGAAACAAAATAATGCAATAAAAACAACCCTGACAGCAGAGATAGAAATCCTAAAAGACCTAGAAAAAGAACTTTTAGGTTTTCAAAAAGAACTAATAGAAAAAGACTCCTTAGACTGGAGAGACAAAAAAAGACTGGAGGAGATTCTCGAAAAACAAAAAGATTTAGAATCTAAAATTAACACCATAAAAACAACATCTAGATCTAATTTCGAGCAATTGAATGTTTCGTCTCCCCCATCAGAAGAAATACTAAAAAAACAGCAAGCTCTTGAAAAACTTTTCAACGAAATAATGCCAGAGGAAATGAAAGAGCTATATCAAGAACTCAACGAGCTAAAGGAAGAGTTAAACAAAAACGAACTACAACAAAAACTAAAAGATCTACAACTCTCTAATGAAGACCTCGAAAAGGAGCTGGACCGAAACTTAGAGATTCTCAAACAAATTGAATTTGATCAAAAGCTAGAAACTATTATAGATAAAATTGATAAATTAAAAAAATCTCAACTGTCAATGGCAAATGAAAAAGAAAAGAGTGTTCAGGAAAAAATTGAAAACCAAAAAAAAGACCTGAAAGAATTTCAAGAAATTCAAGATGAAATTTTGGACATGAAAAAGCTAAACCAAGAACTAGAAAATAAAAATAAAATACCGGAAACAAAAAACCTGCAGACAGAGATCGAGGCGGGACTGAATGATGGAAAAGAAAACCTTGAAAAAAAGAACAAGAAAAAGGCATCCAAATCACAAAAAGAAACTAGTGAAAAATTAAGTGAGCTGTCGGCCTTTCTTAAGAATATGCAGGAAGAAAATAATGAAAATCAACACTATGAAGACATGGATGTCTTGAGACAAATTCTTGAAAACCTTGTTTACTTTTCAATTGAAGAGGAAAGGATTCTACTAGAGTTTGAGCAGCTTGACAAAAACGACCCAAAATATGTTGAACTTATGCACACGCAACAAGCCTTACGAGATGCTGCAAGAATAATAGAAGACTCCCTGTTTGCATTAAGTAAGCGTGTGCCACAGGTTTCTTCAAAGATAAATAGAGAAATTAACGCCATTGATAGCAAGGCCGCATCTGCCATAGACAATCTAAGGGAAAGATTAACGCTCAAAGCTATTCAAGACCAACAATTTATTATGACATCTGCGAATAACTTAGCTGTGCTTTTGTCTGGCATTTTAGAGGACATGCAAGAAGACATGGCTAGCGATATGCCTAGCACCCAACAGTGCGAAAAACCAGGAAAGGGAGCGCCAAAACCAGGAGATTTAAAGAAAATGCAAGAAGAGTTGGGGCGGCACCTCAAAGAGATGCAAGAAAAAATGAAAAATGGGCAAAACAACAACAATGGTCAAACGGGAATGTCTAAAAAACTTGTTGAAATGCTAGCAAAACAAGAACTTATTCGACAGTCTTTAGAGGAGCTAAAAGGGGAAATGAAAGATAAAAACGGACTAAAATCCCTACAAGATGCAATCGAAGAAATGAAAAAAACGGAAGAAGATATTGCAAACAAACAACTAACCCTAGAATCACTGTCAAGACAAAAAAATATTTTAACTCGAATGCTTGAGGTTGAAGAATCAATGAGAGAGCAGGGGGAAGATGAGGAAAGAGAGTCCCGGTCCGCCGATGATGAATATAATAGAGTTGTTCAGGATGAATATGAAAAATATAACCTTGAAAAGTTAAAACAAGTGGAAATGTTAAAAACCGCCCCCCCCTCACTAAACATGTTCTACAAAAACAAAGTAGATCGATATTTTAAGCTAATGTTAGAATAAGCAAAAATGGTGAGAATAAATTATTTTTTTGAAAAAACCACCCCTTTTAAGCGCGCTCTCCCTACAAAAAAATGGATACTTAACTGCCTCTATAAAGAAGGGTGGGGGGCCGGAAACATAAACTTTATTTTTTGCTCTGACGGTTACCTTCAAAAAATCAACAAACAATACCTTGGAAAGACAACCCTAACAGATGTGATCTCCTTTGAATTGCCCCCCCCCGGATTTAAGCAAATCCCCGAAAAACCCTTGGTTTTTGGGGATGTTTTTATAAGTATTGACCGAATAAAAGAAAACCATAAACGATATAAAACTATATTTGCAAAAGAATTAAAGAGAGTAATGATTCACGGGGTTCTTCATTTAATTGGATTCAACGACAAATCAAACGAAGAAAAATTGTTAATGAGACAGAAGGAAAACACATATATAGACCTTAAATAAACAATGTTTAAAAGATCATATGACATTATCGTTGTTGGCGGTGGGCACGCTGGCTGTGAGGCCGCTGCGGCATCGGCCAATATGGGAAAGCGAGTGTTACTTGTTACAATGAATATGCAAACAATTGGGCAAATGTCCTGCAACCCTGCAATGGGGGGAATTGCAAAGGGTCAAATTATAAGAGAAATTGATGCTTTAGGGGGCTACTCTGGAGAAATCACCGACAAAACAATGATTCAGTTCAAAATGCTGAATAAGTCGAAAGGGCCAGCAATGTGGAGCCCGAGAGCCCAAAGTGACCGGATGAAATTTGCTGAAGAGTGGAGGTTTAGGCTAGAGCAGACCAACAACGTTGATTTTTGGCAAGACATGGTTGTGGATTTAATTATTGAGAGAAAAAGGGTTGTCGGTGTCGTGACAGCTATCGGAATGAAAATTCAGGCTAAATGCGTAATCTTAACAAACGGCACTTTTTTAAATGGAAAAATACATGTTGGAGCAAAACAGTTTAAAGGCGGGAGATCTGGAGAGTCTGCATCATACGGGATATCTGAGTCGCTAAAAACACTTGGTTTTGAAACGGGGAGAATGAAAACCGGCACCCCCCCAAGAGTCGATGGAAGAACAATTAATTTTAATCTGCTAGAAAAAGATGAGGGAGACAAAAACCCTAAACAGTTTAGCTTTCTACAGGGCACCCCTTTAAAAAAACAAGCCCCATGCTACCTTTGCTACACCAACAAAACTGTACATCAAATTCTTGAAAAAAGTTTTAAAAAATCTCCTCTTTTCAATGGCTCAATAACGGCTACTGGGCCGCGATATTGCCCGTCTATTGAGGATAAAATAAGCCGATTTAGAGAGAGGGGCCGCCATCAAGTTTTTGTTGAACCAGAGGGCCTACGGACCTGTGAGATATACGTAAATGGGTTTTCAACCTCACTGCCTGAGGACGTTCAAGAAAGAGCACTAAAAGCAATTCCTGGATTTGAAAAAGTAAAACTTTTTCGACCAGGCTATGCAATAGAATACGATTACTTTCCACCAACACAACTACTTCATTCGCTAGAGACAAAACTCGTAAAAAACTTATTTTTTGCAGGACAAATAAACGGAACAACTGGCTATGAGGAAGCCGCCTGCCAAGGACTTATTGCCGGCATTAATGCATCGCACTTAATTGATAAAAAATCACCGTTTGTAATTAAGCGAAATGAGGGATATATTGGTGTCTTAATAGATGACCTAATAACAAAAGGAACAGACGAGCCATACAGAATGTTTACTTCTCGAGCAGAGTATCGAATTTTATTAAGACAAGATAATGCGGATATTAGGCTAACCCCAATTGGTGAGAAAATAGGACTAATAAAAAACAGCCGAGTTGATCGACTGAGGTTTAAAATGGACTATATTAAAGAGCTTACCCGCATCATAAAATCTAAGAATATCACGCCAAGTGAAATAAACCCGAGATTAGAAAAGCTACAAGAAAGCACTATAGACAGAAACACAAGGCTTTCAAAAATCCTCTCCCGGCCCAATATTTCATTTAATGATATTTCTCAGGCAGCATCCCTAGACTCGTTTTTCAAAAAAAACCCAATAGATAAAGAATCAATAGAGCAGGTGGAAATTAGCTTAAAGTATGAAGGATATATTGAAAAAGAAAAGGAGAGTGTAGCCAAGTTTAACCGACTTGAAGACATCAAGATTCCAAAAAGCTTTAACTACAATAAAATAAAAGCCATCTCAAGCGAAGGAAGAGAAAAACTCACAAAAATCAAACCAACAACAATCGGCCAGGCGTCAAGGGTTTCGGGAGTGTCACCATCCGACATCAATGTAATACTCGTGCATATGGGCCGATAAGTTCCACGTGGAAATATTTTTATAAACCCCTGACTATAAGCGTGTTATGCTTTATTTTGTTTTTTGGTCTCAGCTTCGCTTTTTTGTCCGACCGATAGTATGGGCGCCATCGCGGACCGATTCGCTGTTAGGGGCTTTAAAATTGGGTCTATTTTGGATTTGCGTGATTTTACTTATTGGGTGATTGTTATTTTTTGAAAAAATGCGCCACCGACAGCATCGACAGCCAACAAATAAACTCCAGAAGAAAATTTAGAAACATCAATCTCTTTAATTGTGTTATTCTGTCTCCCGGCACAAGACGGACAGGAATAAACAGGTCTTCCGGCAAAATCATAAAGAGTTACCGAAAGAATCATTTGAGAAGACATAATTATATTAAGGGTGCTAGACGCGGGGCTTGGAAACGCCGCAATATAGTCGGACGGCACACCCGCATCATTAAAAACGCCCGTGTTATCACAGAAAACTAAACAATCATCAAGTGTCATATATTGCCCCGCCTGATTCTCAACACAGTCGCCATCTACACAATCATATTTAAGCTGAGCCTCATTAATTTGAATATTGACATATAAACACTCTAAAACGCCCTCGAAATTATATTGACTTAGCACAATCTGCCCTTCACCAGAGCCAAAATTCCACTGAATAGCAACTGTATTGTCCAAAGAGGACGTAAATAGAATCTCTCCGCCGCTCACTGACCACTCTGATGTATTGGTAAACTCTGAAGGAAATGTGTATTGCCAAATAGACCCCCCATCCACAACTGATGGCCCAACAATTTCTTCTGTTGGAACAGACTCACACGCATTAAAGTGGGCAATAATAGTTAGTCCGGATGTTAAATCAAACACAATGTCCGGGTTAGCTGGATCATCTAAAACTAAGTCGCCATCTACAACCTCCCAATAAAAATTAAACGCGCCGTTTTCTAGGGAACTAGCAGAGAGCTGAATCGGTAAACCAGAATAGTATGTCCCTGTCCATGGGCTGTTTTCCGGCACAAGATCTATGGAGTTAACCTGAACCTCCCCGTCACCCTCTATAATCACAGTAACATCCATCGCTTCAACATCATAACACTCCTCCATTCCCTCAACAAACTCATCCGAACACCTTTCTAAAATAAAATCTCTAAGCTCTTGTACATTATCCTCCCAACCTGAGACGGTACCACCCCATCGTGCAACCTGCCCTGGCATTTCAGGGGCAATAATATCAACCAAACTATCTAAATGATTAATCATGAAATCGCAACTAAAAATCGTATTTGATAGATCTGCATAGCGATTAATGTAATCGGCAGCAAATTCATCATTATCAAATAAAGAGTTTAAAATTGGCACGTGACCTTGGCCGCCAGGATCGCCTAATGACTCTGGGTCACAAGGGTCTGCTCCAGCGCCGGTGTCCGGAATTCCGGTATAGTTTATATAGTGCCCAAATGAAGCATCTAAGTCCCATAAAATATAGCGCCACTTCCTTTTATCTCCCTGGGGATTCTTTCCTCTCCACCACCCCGTGTTCCAATTTAACCAATCCATACATACAGCATAAGAGTTTAGTATAAAATAATCTATTAAGCTACCTGTGTTATATACACTTTTGACATAATCATAGTTTGTTTGATCAGACATGTCATTTTGCGTAATAAAGTCAACTAGATCATCCCACTCATCGACAGTAGTATTGTCACCAAACTCAACCCAAGTGCCCCCCCATGTTTTTAAAAAGTCAACATAACCATCCGGTTGATCATAGTAATAATCCAAAAAATCCAAATCATCCACCTTTTCCCGAACATCATACACTCCCCAGTATTCACCGTTTACATATAGCACACAAGACTCATGTGATCTTTCATCCATTCGTAAATCACCTATTTGAGACAAGGAGTGTAGATATGAGTCCCTTATATGTGCGGGAGAGCCCGGAGCATCGGTATAGTTATCATTGGCTGCCGCTTTTAAAATTAACCTTTGAAATGACCCCCTATCTTTCGTTGTAAATAAATCATCTCTTATTGCATAATTATATCCATACTGATCTCTGGTAATATAATCAAAGCCACGCTGATCATAGGCCCAAGAATCATTCCCGTGCTCATTAAACTCACCAACAGCCTCATCAATTAAAACTCCCGACTGATCAAAAACCTCAAATGAGCCAACAGGCCTCATCCACCCATTGCCGTTAAGTAGGTTGTCAACATCTTCTCCCGAAACTGAAACAACCATTATAGTGTGAAAGTCATTAATAAAATAGGTGTTTGTTTCAATAAAGCTCGTTAAGAGAGCTGGATTGGATGTATACGCGATTGCTCGCATTACGGTTGTTTCTGATATTGAAATCCATTCATCGTTAGCATATGTTGTGTTTCCCACTGCATCGACGCTAGCATATAGTGTTGAGTTGTTTGTGGGGGCAGACCCATCGAGAGTATAATAAATTTCAACCTCATACGCATCACATTCAATTGTTAGGTCAATGTCGTCAGAATAAAGGCCCGCATCAAGATTAAAATACGGGGTTGGAACATACCCTAAATATGCCATTTCATTTTCATTTGGCTCTCCTGGAGTCTGACTAGTAAAAACCGACCATTCCGCCGCACCGTCAGCAACCCGTCCAACCGAGTGCGTAACTTGATGATTCTGCATCTTTTTATAATCAACCACGCTGAAATTTGGATCAGACAAAATAATATATTCTGAATCTTTTGTCTGACTTAATTTGAAGCTAAGCTCGTCCTCAGATATTTCTAGGTCTGGATTTAGGCCCGACGCATACACAATAACATGTTCCCCTGGCTGAACAACCCATGAGCTAGGGAATTGCCACTTAAAAATATTATCGACTTTGTCGCTCAAATAATATCCCTCCAAATCGATCGGGGCAGCAGAATTATTATAAATCTCAACCCAATCCTCATAATCTCCACAATCACTACCATCGGCATCGCAATTTGATGCCGAATACTCATTAATCATTAGTCCCGAAAAAGCTTCAAAAACACAAGAGCCATCCTCAATAGTTGCCGCGACATTATAATTTATAGCATTTAAACTTGTACAACCCTCAATGAGCAGACAACTTTGGTTAAGTTCTCCAGGGGTAGGGCACAAGGTAAGCTCCCACCCCACACTATATGGCTCCCCGTCTGGAAAAGATGCAAAAGAAACATCTTCGATTTGGGGTCCGTATGTAACATTGATAATGGTGTCTCCCTCTGTATTGACTCCAATAATTGTTTCTCCGCTATTGTTGAGCTTTGCATCTATATGTAAAGGCCCCTGCTCCGGGTCCTCGTCAAACCAAAAAAGCAAAACGCCCCCACCGCTCACTGTTGTTAATTGAGGGAACCCTGAGGGGATCACGCTTCCTCCATTTTCATCGCCAAAATAATAGCCAGCAAGATCTATTGGGGCACTTCCTAGGTTTATAACCTCCACAAAGTCTTCCGTTTCCAAGGAGTCGTCCAAACAACAATCTCCGTTGTCAGCAAATATTTCGTTCACCTGTATTTGAGAAAAGGTAAATAGTGGTGCTATTAAAATAAATATGTATATAAATCTTTTTTTCATGAATTTTATTCTAAGTGATTTGATCTAGGAAAACTAGGTTTAAACGATTTTTTTTCAGCACCATCTTTTTTTGCGACCGTATTTTCTTTTGCCTCTGAGTCTTTTTTAATTGGGGAAAAGTCTAGCTGGGTAGACGAAAAACAACTAACAGTATCTTCTTTTTCCAACCTCTTTCTTAGTTTTTCTTCAATCCTTTTGCTTGACTTATCGTATTTTTTTATTTTTTGAGCAATTTTTTTATCCCAGCTCTGTTGAGGCTTTTTGTTTTTCATTTTTCCTTTAGTCGGATTCCAGGCTGTCTCCGTTAAGTATAGTTTGCTTGTTTGAAAACACTCTTTTTTTATGTCGTTGAGAATAGACCAAGCTGTCAATAGAGATTCACTATTACAAGCCAACTTTTCTTTATTTAATGCGATCTCTAGCTCTTTTGTGTACCACTCGACAATATCAAATTGTCGTTGCATTGTGTTTAAAATGATCGGCTTTGTTTTTGTTGGAATATCTTCATTTGACCAAAAAGAATGGTCCTCTCTAAGGATTGCGTTTGCATCAAATAATATTATTCCCCCAACACACTCACAAGAAAGAGCTATGTCTGTTGTGATTGTCGCAGGGTTTTTTAGCCTTTTTCTCTCCTTTTCTGTTAATCGCTGCTGCTTTTGAAAATTTTCCATTTTTAAGACAAATGGCTCCCAAGACAACTCGTCTTTATATGGAGAGGTTATGCGACCCTGGTAAACCCCGTTGATAAAATTGCCTATTAAATGGTTTTTTTCAATTACTTTGTGTTTGCCATATCTCACCTCCCTGAAATAAACCTGCTCGCCCTCGCCACAAGGCGCGCCATTTTCCCAACTGCCATCATAAAATATTTCTTGCATGTATTTTGTGTCTTCAAATACAGCTGTTCCAGGGCCGTGCCTTTGACCCTGGGCAAACGCTCCCTCATATTTAAGCGTTTTTTTTATTGTCTCAACTCCTTGCCCAGACTTTATCCCGTTTTCCCAAAATCCATTATATGAGTACCCTCGCTTTGTCACAAACTCTCCTTCGCCACTAATTTCTCCACCAACAAATTCTCCAACATAAATGCCGTTTTTAAATTTATATTCACCCTTCCCATTCTGACAATCTCCATCAAGACATTGAGAAAAAGCCAACATTGGGAAGATGGCAAACAATAACAAAAACACTCTTTTCATAAAAAATTTTAATAACCCTCTAATTTACAAAGAAATTATATTCTTTTATGTAAAATTGATTTGAAAGTCGGAAAAGAAAAAAATAGTTTTTTGATAAAAAATATGTCTAAAACTGATGCCCCCGCCCCTCAACAAACTGTGTTTTATTTAATTGGATATTTTTTTTCTACTGTTCCATCACTATATATGTATAGAAAAACCCCCTCTTTTGAATTTGGATTAACCTCTCTTCCAATTAGGTCGGTAACTTTTATGAGTTCTTTTGAAGTGGAAAGAAATAATTATAATACCGTGCTGGGAACGTTTAATAAATTCCTAATAAAGGAGAGTGACCCTGGCAGGATTCGAACCTGCAACCAGCAGAGCCGAAATCTGCCATTCTATCCAGTTGAACTACAGGGCCTAGATACAGGAATCAAAAATACCAAAATACTATGGATATTCGTTATATTTAAAAAATAGTTTATATATGATTCGGTTTGTTTTTCTTTTACTTGGTTGTAGTTTTTACATTCAGTCTAGTGCTCAATACACAAAAATTGGAGAGTGGTCAATGCATTTGAATTATACTAACATTAATGTAATAATTAATGAAAATCAGACGATTTATGTTGGAACACAGTCTGGATTATTTTTGTACAATGAAACTGACAACAGCGTAACTAGATTTTCAAAGCTAGACGGACTTTCTTCTTTAAATGTTACTGCTTTAGATTATGAAGACGGGAAACTGGTCGTTGGATACAATGATGGGAATATTGATATTATTTCAGGATCCCGGGTTTCAAACATTCCACATATAGCATCGGCAAATATATTGGGAAATAAAAAAATCAACCACCTTCTTATTAATGGTGATATAGCCTACGCCTCATGTCCATTTGGAATTGTCGTTATTAATGTCGCTACAGAGGAGATTAAAGAAACATATTACCTGTCAAACGACGGAACAAACACAGAAGTATTCGAAACATATGTGTTTGATGAAGGCGTGTATTTTAATCAAGACTCTTTTCTTTCTAATAAGATATTTGCAGCAACTGAAAAGGGGCTTTTTTATGCCAACAAATATGATAACCTTTTGGATTATATGTCTTGGAAAAATGACTGCCAAATATCTTTATCTCAAGAAGCTGGGTTATATACTTATCCTCTTGAAGGAACAATTGTTTCTGGGCTAATTGGCTTTGACAAAAAAGCAGATGGGGGAAAGGGGTTAATGGTAATTGCCCAAATAGAATATGCTTCTCTTGTGACCCCTTGGGCTGGAGACACTAAATATAATTTATTTATGCTCCACAGCCCAAAAATTCAGACAGGCCAGCAAAACATATTCACTGTTAACAATGAGGTTCCCGGAGAAATTATTGATGCACAATATAATAGCGATGCTGGTGCGTCTATTATTGTATCAAATGATAACTTTACTGAAAAAATTATCATCTTAAATAATGATTATAAAAATATTCTTTCTGTGAATTGTTCCGATATTAACGGGGCTAGCGATTTGTCAATAACTGCTGCGACTCTTTTGGGTAATTATGGTGAATCAAGTCATTTGTTTTTGGGGGACTCTAAAAAGGGGGTGTTTTTATCAAAAAAAAACAGTTTTGATATTGATATTGTAGAGCCCATCGCTCCAAACGGGCCGTCGGGTATAAATATTGGGTCTATTACAAATAATGGGGATTACGTTGTTTTTACTCATGGGGGGAAAACGCAACCATGGAACAATTTATACAACTATGATGAAGTTTCATTTTTTAAAGACAACTATTGGTCAAAATCTTCCCAGTTAATCGATTTAGGTATTTATGATTTGGTAAGTGTTTCCGCTGGGGCATTAAAAGATCAGTTTTTTGTGGGAACATGGAATAATGGTTTGTTAGAGTTTTTGGGCGACTCTTTAGTTGTGTGGCACAACTCTGAAAACACTAACAATCAAATTGAAATGATTCCGGGGACCAAAAATACTCGTATTGGGGGTATTGATATAGACAATACTAATTCCCTTTGGCTAACAAACAGTCAGGCGAACAGACCTCTTGTTAAATTTGCAGAAAACACATGGACATCATTTACGGTGCCCAACCTTTCAACAAACACGATGATAGGAAAAATTTTATGCACAACAAGCGGACAAAAATGGATTCAATTACGAGAAGAGGGTATTTTAGTTGCAAAAGAAAATAAAGGGGGGATGATTTCAAGAAGGCTTGGGTCTGGGAATGGGCTTCCTAGTAACACCGTCAATTGTTTTGTTGAAGATGAAAATGGGTCTATTTGGGTTGGCACGTCTGGAGGGCTTTGTGTTTTTTATTTTCCAGAACAAGTGTTTAACAACTCGTCTTATGGTGGGGAATATGTTTTAATTGAAACCGATGACGGTTATGTTGAGCGACTATTTGACAACACTGAAATTCTAGATATTAAGGTTGATGGGGGAAATAGAAAGTGGGTGGCAACTAAAGGAAATGGAGTGTTTTTGATTTCTGAGGATGGAGCAACGCAAATATATAACTTTACGAAAGAAAATAGTTTTCTTTTAGACAATACTGTTTATGAGATTAGCATCAATGCGTCTTCTGGAGAAGTTTTTTTCTCAACAACAAGGGGGCTTTGCTCTTATCGATCAAACTCAACCGGGTCGGAAAATACATTTTCTAATGTCTTGATTTTTCCTAACCCTGTTCGAAAAAATTACTCTGGAGACATAGCGATATCGGGCCTGAAAGATGAAACTAGTGTAAAGATTACAGATATCTCCGGGAACCTTGTTTTTGAAACATCCTCTATTGGCGGAACAGCCACCTGGGACGGAAGGAGCTTTGATGGGGAGCGTGTAAGCACGGGGGTATACCTCTTCTTATGTACATCTCCCGACTTTGAAGAGTCTATTGTGAAAAAAGTGCTTTTTTATAATTAAATTATGTTTATTAACACCCCCGGTCTTGTTTTAAATGTTTATCCGTTCCGAGACAAAAAGATAATTTCAAAAATATTCACAAAAGAATCGGGGATTGTATCATTTATTGTCACTAGTAACATAAAGCAAAAGCCTCTTTCACAAATACTAACCATTGCTGAAATTACATATAAAAAATCTGCCAATAGGTCTCTATTTTATGTTAAAGATGTAGCTGTTGATCATTTTTATCGAAGCTTAACAACAAACGCAAAAAAAATTCAAGTAGCGATGGTTTTGTGTGAAATTTTAAATAAGTGCCTAAAAGAGAAAAACCCAGACCTATATGATTTTGTGATCTCTGCATTTAAATACTTAGACTCCAACTGTGTTTTTGTGGGGTTTGATACCCTTTTCTTAATAAAGTTGTGTGATGTGACAGGAATAAGCCCGTTTCACAATTTGTTATCAGAGCCGATCGGCGCGGTTTTAAATATTCAAGATGGCTGTTTTTCTGCATCCGAAAAACATATAAAAAAAGAGATGCTTGTTCCTCTAAAAGAAAGCCTAGTGCTATATCGCCTGTCTAAGCTTAGTTTCCAAGAAGCTAGTTTAAAAAAAATTTCTACTGAGTTAAATGAACGGTTATTTGATTATATGACCCTATATGTATCGGAACACCTAGCGGATTTAACAAAATTAAAATCAACACAAGTATTAAAAGAGCTTGAATAATACGATATTTGGTATGATATTTGTGCTTAATAAAATAAATTTAAACTAGAGTGATTCGGGGCTATCTTTTTATATTTATATTCTTTCCCTTATTTGGTTTTTCGCAAGAAGTGGTTGTTATTGATAATGAAAAAAACCCAATCCCAAACGTGTCTGCATTTAATCAAACAAAAACAAAAAGCGTCTTGTCAGACAATGATGGGGTAATTAATTTAAGTCGATTCTTGGCCTCTGATACTATTTTATTTCAACACCCTAACTATGAACTGAAAGAGATAAAAAAATCTAGTATTAAAAAGTCTGTGGAGCTTAACATAAAGTATGGAATGCTGGAAAGTATTGTAATTATTGATCAAAAGAATATTGATAATATTAATAATGTTGCAGAAAAAAAAATCTACATCACTAAGTCTGAAATCTCTGAATTAAACTCTACAACACCGGCAGAAATACTAGAAAAAAGCGGGGGTGTAAGTGTCCAAAGAAGTCAGTTGGGGGGGGGGAGTCCAAATATTCGTGGATTCGAAGCAAATAAGGTTTTACTTGTTCTAGATGGAGTTAGATTAAACAATGCAATTTACAGGTCCGGTCACCTCCAAAACATAATTACAATAGATGAATTTATATTAGAAGATATCGAGATTGTTTTTGGGCCAAGCTCTGTCTTGTTTGGAAGCGATGCGCTAGGAGGTACTGTTAACATGAAAACACTGGAGCTATACTTTAGGCCTGAGCCAACTTGGGGTGGGCGAGTTTCATCAAGCTATCACTCTGCGTATAGCGGTTTTAAGGATAATGTTTACCTTTCTTTTGAATCTAGTAAATACTCTTCTATCAGCAGCTTTTCTTTTAAGCGTTTTGGGGACTTGAAAATGGGGGAGTGGAGGCCGCATGGATACACAGACTGGGGGCTTGTAAATCATTATATTGACCCCACAAATGGTGTAGTTTGTAACTCTAACCCAAACATACAAAGGGGGGTTGGTTATTCACAATATGATTTTTTTAATAAAATGATTTTCAAGATAAACGATCACTCCCGAATTACATCTAATATTCAGTATTCAACTTCTACAAACATACCTCGATTTGATAAGCTTAATGACGGCGACAGAGCCTGCTCTATTAATGAAGATGGGGTTTGTGATATGACTAGTGACTTGGAGCATAGCTTGAAATTTCATTCTTATTATTACGGGCCTCAAGATCGCTTTTTTAGTAGTCTAAAGTTTTCTGTGTTTGATGGAGAAAATTATGCCAATCTCTTTGATGTCGGAGATTTTATTTTAGCCTATCAACAAATTAAAGAGTCCCGACACAAGTGGTATCTGTCTGATTTTGAAGATTGGATAAATGGCGATGATGACCCCAATGACCCTATTCATCAAAATGAGCGAGTGGATGTATTTAGCTTAAACACTAATTTTCGAAAAGGCCCTTGGCATTTTGGTTCTGAAACAATTTATAATTACGTTTCTTCTTCCTCATCTCTAGGAGAAGAAGAAACTGCTCTTGGTGATACTCGATATCCAAGTGGGGGGTCAGATTTATTTAGTTCTGCCTATTATGTAAATCGATTGGTGCCGATTTCTCACAAGATACAATTAGAGGGGGGGCTTAGATTTACCTTTTCTCACATAAAAGGTTTTTTTGCTGATAGTATCGACCGTGATGTTTTGGGCATTGAAGACCAGGTGTTTTCAGAAACATGGCCAGTTCTATCTGGTAATTTGAAGTTTGTTTATTATCCAAATGATAGCTGGAAATTAAGCGCCGTTACTGCGCGTGGATTTCACTCGCCTAATGTAGATGACCTGCTTAAGGTGTTTCCAAAAGGCAACAACCTAACAAGACCAAACCCCGAACTGATGCCTGAGCATTCTTTTTCTCAAGAAATATCAGCCACAAAAAACATCTCTAACAATATTTCCATTTATGGGGTTGGTTTTTTTACCCAACTGAACAATGCTATTATAAAAGACTCTTTACCTGTGAACATAAATCCCGATCCAAACGATGATCCATTTTATGCTTATCAGGTGCTCTATAATGAAGAGTATTTGTGGTATTTTGGAAATCAAAACTATAGTAACAAGATTAACATTTATGGGTTTAGTCTAGGGTTTAACGCAATGATTTCTAACACACAAATAAAAGCCGATTTTAATATAACACGTGCAAGCTCTCCTCAAGAAAAAACTTTAACAATAGCTCATATCCCACCCATTTTTGGGAGAATAGAGGTTCTGAAGAAAATAAATCGACTTAAATTGCGAATGCTTTGCGTTTATTCTGGGCCAAAGCCTGCAGAGCAATTTGATGTCGCAGGAGTTGACAACTTAGATGAAACGCCTTTTTTAGGTGAAGATCCTGACACAGGTGAAGGTCTTTGGGCTGGCCTGCCCTCTTGGTACACAATAAATCTGTCCGCACAGTACAAGCTGTTTGAAAATACTGAGATTAGTTTCGGTGTTGAAAATATGCTTGACGCTCATTATAAAACATTTGGCTCTGGTATTAGTGCGCCTGGCAGAAACTTGATTTGTAGTTTAAGTTATAAGTTTTAGTGTTAAAATATAATTGTGTTTACCACCGCATCGAGTTGAAGAAGTGGAAGGTTTTTTCTTTCCCCGGGAGCATAAAGATATGTATAAATTAAAACTGGATCTTTTTCCAAATAAAAGTAATATATATTAAAAATTCCACCCATAAAATCATTTTCCATTTTCCAGAGAGACTGTATTTTTAGTGCTGTAAATTCGGCTATTTTAATCTCTTCTATTTTTATTGGCGCATCTTTTTCGTGGGTCATATATGAATTTTTTACTGGCCCCAGAATATGTGATCCAACTATAGAGTCAACATATTCTATGATTAAATCGGTCGAGTTAGGATGGTGGTTTTTCTCTGGGCCAACAACTAAAATCCCCTGGCTCAACTTAGGCGTTTCTCTTCTTACCCAAGTAACTGTAGAGTCAGAATATGCGAAAAAAAAGTCTTTTGGTATTTTTAAAGATATTTTATGGGTCTCTTGAATTCTTTTTTCAATATCTTGGTTTGAATAGGCGGTAAACTTTAATGACAACCTATTTGTTTCAATATTTTTTATTTGTTTAACGAGAGAAATAATTTGGTTTTTATTATTGAGTAACTCTTCAATTGATGGAGATTGTATAAAAAAAACCACCTGGTCAAGGGCAAATACATTTCGTTGAAAACTAATGCTAAATTGTTCTGACTTAGATGTTATTAATATATTTTGGTGTCGCTTAAGAATCCCTTTAAAGCCACTATTATTAACCTCCGATATGTTCAGTGTGTTTTCTGTTTGAGGGGATGGACCAATTGTGGTTGTTAAAAGTTGTTTAAGTGTTTTGAAAAATGGTTCATTAAAACCTTTTAAATCTTTAACCAATATCAATTCTAGAGGGTCCCCTATAGCTGGCGGCAAATCAGAACTATCCCCTTTTTGTGTTGTAAGAAAAAGAGAGGTAAATAGAACAACTATAATAATGATAATCGTCTTTTGATTTTTTGTCACGGCCCACTAATTAACGTTCTTATAAATATTTAACCTTTGCCCAACTTTAATACTATGGCTCTTTAGGTCATTCCAAAGCATAATATCCTTGATTGTGCATTTGTGTTTTTTTGCAATCTTTCCTAAGTAATCCCCGCTCTTTACTCTGTACCTTATTTTTTCAATGTCGGTGAATTCAGGGTACTTCGTTTGTTCTTCCCGTTCCATTTCTTCTGCCTGTTTATATATATTTTCTTCATTCATAATGAATAGTCCAACCTTGTTTTCCGGCAAAGCAATAGAGAATCGTTCTGTGTCTAGACTAGGAACAAGCTTATTTCTATATACTGGGTTTAATTCTGCTAAAAGAATAGAGTCAATACTTAAGAGCTTAGACAGATGTGCTATTTTCATTGGCCGCTGTAAATAAACAGAATCAATTTGATGGGACTTAAAAAGATAATTTGTGTCTGGATAAATCCCGTGCTCTTCGGCAAAGGTCATGACATAAACTGCCGCAATAAATGCAGGGATATAATTGCTTGTTTGTTTTGGCAAAAAAGGTCTAAGCTCCCAATAATTAAGCTTGCCCCCAGACCTCCTAATAGCTTTGGTAATATTCCCTCGGCCAGCATTATATGAAGAAAGAGCTAGGTCCCAATCATTGAAAACCTTATGCGCCTTAATCAAATAGTCACATGCGGCCTGTGTTGATTTATAAATATCTTTTCTTTCGTCTAAATATGAATTTATTCTTAGCCCATATTCTTTAGCAGTTGGATACATAAATTGCCACAATCCCACTGCGCCAGCATAAGATCTTGCGTTTGGGTTTAGTGACGATTCTATTACTGGTAAATGTTTTAGTTCTAGTGGCAAGTTGTTTTTATCTAAATATTCTTCGAAAATTGGATAATAGTATTCTGAAAGGGCCAACAACTTACCTACCTGCTCTTTTCTTTGTAATAAATAAAATTTTATATTTTGCAATACCGACGTGTTGTAAACTAAATTCATCGGCGTTAATCTATTTAATTGTGATAGCCGTCTTTCTATGTTTTCTTCATCAAGAATAAACCCCTGTCTAGCTGTATTTTTTGTTAAAATTTCTTTTTGAAACATTGTGTCATATAACAACACATTATCCTCTTTCCATGTTGGTGTTTCTGTTTGTGAAAATAAAGCGGTTGTTAAAAACAATAATATTAAAAAAGCTGCGCGCATAACACCGAGTTAATTAGAAATAATACTACTTGCCGTTCCAAGCATATCTTGTTCAGAAAAATAAGGTCCAATAATTTGAGCGGACGAAAAAAACTGGTTTTTGGTTTTTTTTATTGGCAAAGCAAGGGCGGGGTGACCAGATAAGTTTGCTTGAACAGTAAAAACATCTTGATTATATAGTTCTGTCGGTTCTTTTTTATGACCTATCTTAAATGGTAGATCCGGTGTGGTTGGCAGTAAAATGTAGTTGTGTTTTGATAAAATTGATTCTGTTTCGTTCTTAATCAGTCGTCTCACTTTTTGAGCTTTTGAATAATAGGATTCATAATAGCCGGCACTTAACACAAACGTTCCAAGCAATATCCTTCGCTTCACCTCAGCGCCAAAACCATCTGTTCTTGTATTTTGAATTAATTGATCAATGTTTTTTCCTGATTTTTGATGCCCATATTTAACTCCATCATATCTAGAAAGGTTAGACGATGCTTCCGCTGTTGTTAATATATAATATGCTGGAACCAAATAGTCTAATAGCGGTATGTCGACGTACTCAACTGTGTGTCCAAGGAGTTTTATTTTTTTTACAAGTTGATTGAAATGTGTTTTAATTTCTGGGTCTATCTTTGGAAAATTAACTGCCTGATTAACAATAGCAAACTTTTTTGGCCCTTTGTTTGGTGACTTTTTTTGTTGGTTTATTTTTTTGGCAACACAAGTGCCGTCAAAATCATCCGGCCCAGAAATAATCGCCGTTATGAGTTGAAGATCTTCGATCGATTTCGTAATTGGCCCAATCTGGTCAAAAGATGAAGCATAGGCTATTAGGCCATGTCTCGAAACAAGGCCATAGGTTGGTTTTAGCCCAAAAACTCCACAGAATGCAGCGGGTTGTCGAATAGAGCCGCCAGTATCTGTTCCCAGTGTTGCGTGACACAGATTTGCTTGAACTGCTGCTGCAGATCCACCCGAGGACCCCCCTGGAACAAAGTTAGGGTTCAGGGGGTTTCTTGTTGGCCCATAAACTGAGCTTTCTGTTGTTGATCCCATAGCAAATTCATCACAATTTAATCTGCCTATAATAATTGCGTCTTCATTAATTAATTTTTCAACAACTGTTGCAGAATATGTTGACTTAAAGCTATTAAGTATTTTTGATCCTGCTGTTGCGGGGTGTGATTTATAACAGATGTTGTCCTTAATGCCAACTACTAGCCCTGCTAATTTTCCTGCGGTTTTGTTTTTAATTTTTTTATCAATAATAGATGCTTTGGATGATGCATCTGATTGGTAGGTTTCAATGAATGCGTTTAAATGTTTGTTTTTTTCTATGTTCTGTAAGTAGTTCTCAACTAATTCTTTACAGGTAAGTCTATTTTTAGAAATGTCCTCTTGGATTTCTTTTAAAGAATTATACTGTTTCAAAATTAATTATTCTTTTTTGTCTCTTTTAGTGTCTATTGCATCGTTGGATGCATCTTTGGACGCGTCTTTGAATTCTTTAATTCCAGATCCAAGACCCCTCATTAATTCAGGTATTTTTCTTCCGCCAAATAACAATAAAATAATAATTCCAATAATGATAATTTCTTGTGAACCAATAAAAAGTAGTGTGTTTAATTTCATAATTCAAATGTAATTAAAATTATAAACATTTTTTTATTTTCTTAACGAGAAATCCAATGCAGTGGATTTAGTTTTTCTCGTTCACGCCAAATTTGAAATCCAAGAATATTGTTTTTGTTGCTCTCTACATCTTGAAGTTGGCCCACTTTTTCTTTTGTTTTAACTTTTTGCCCCACCTTAACACTCACAAAATTGAGATTTGAATACACCGAAAAGTATTCACCATGCCTAACGATTATGACCTTGAATCCTGTTGGAAGGACAATAACTTTGCTCACCTCTCCATCAAAAACAGATCTCACAATGTTTGTTTCTGATGCAATTTCAACGCCATTATTAATGATTTTTATTCCTGGTAAAATAGGGTGGGGAACTGTTCCAAATTTACTAACAACAACTCCGGCTGACACGGGCCAGGGCAGTCGCCCCCGATTAGACGAGAAGTTTTTTGAAATTAATGCTAGCTCCGGTGTTAGATTTTCTTTTTTCTGGTTATTTTTCTCTAAAGTTTTTAATATTTCTTCTGTAATTTTTTTTGTTTCTGCGTCCTTTATTTTAATTGCACGAACCAATGAGTCTTCTTTGTTTTGTAGGCTTCTAATTATTTTCTCCTGTGAGAGTTTAGTTTTTTTTAACCCCTCTATTTTCTTATTTTTAAGAAATGTTAAATCCGCCTGTTCTGCCTTTTTTTGAGTTATCGTTTTTTTCTGAAACAGAATATTTTCCCGCAATAAATTAATCTCTAAGTACTTATTCCGTCTATTTGTTTCTATTTTTTTAAAGTGGTATAGCCTTCTAATTAGCTGATTAAAATTTGCAGCCGACAAAAAAAACAAAAGCTTATTATAGCCTCTTCTGTATTTGTCTGCCGCTTGTATTAGTTTAGTATAATTTTCTTTCAACGCCTCCAATTCTATTAAAAGGGTATCTAGTGTATTTTTTAGGTGTGCTTCCTGAGATTTTAATATCGATGCTTCTTCCCCTAAAACATCTAGAAGCTTATCTTGTAGATCAATTTGGCTATTGATTATTTTTAATTCTTCTAGGCTGTTTTTTTGAATTGACTGTGTTTCTAACAAAGACTTATTAAGTGAGTTTGAGTCCTTAATTAAGTTGTTTTTTTTCTTTATTAGATCATTGTAATCTTGGGACCAAACAAAACAACAAAACATAAAAACTAAAACCGCGTATATATGCTTTTGTTTCATAAATCTTTTTTTATTGACTTATATTCGACACTAATATTAGCTTTGATTTTTGAACCCGCCTGATTAGGGCTATAAAGACAAGTTATTTTTTTTGGGAAAAACCCACCCTCCATGGCCAAATAATCTCTAAAAACAAGCTTAATTATATTGTTTTTATATATACTTGAGTCTTGTTTTAGTTTTGGAGAAACTAGTGATTTTTTTAATCTATTTAATTTATCTCCTCCCGTTTTATAAGTTATTTTTTCGTTGTTTGTTAGACTGCTTTTTATTTCCAATCTGTCCTCTGTAATTAAAAGCCTTCCGAGCTCTATTCCTAAAAGGGGGTGATATCCTAAAATAGAAATAGAGTCTCTTGATATCTTAATCTTGGTTTTTATTTTTGATGTTTTTTGGTTCGCAAATTCTAAATCTACATCTGAATAAATAATTAACTGCGCAGAACCATTTTTTGTGGTCGTTTTTTTAATATTAAAAACTTGACAGCTAAAAAAACAAAAAATAAAACACGCTGTGAGAAATTTATTCATTAATCATTAATTTCTTTTTTATTTCAGTATTTTCTGTGTCAAGCTCATGTGCTTTTTTCCACTCTGATTTCGCATCAGTTAAAAAACCAAGCTTATATAATATGTCTCCATAGTGATCTAAAAGAACTGGGTTGTTGGCTTGTATCGCTATTGCTTTTTCAATTTCCACTTTTGCCTGCTCATATTCTCCTAGCTTATATAAAATCCAAGCATATGTGTCTAGGAAAGAAGAGTTTGGTTTGTTTTTAGTGAGCTCTAGGCATTTTATGATCATTGTTTTTGCAAATGTTAATTTTTCAGATCTAAGAGAGAGGTAATAGCTGTAATTATTTAAAACGTGGGTGTTTTCAGGATTGTATTGAATGGCCAAATCATATGCGTTGTCAGATGATGTGTGAATGTTAAGTTCATGGTACGAGTTGCCAATAATAGCATAAAAGTCTGATACAAGTAAATTATTATCAATGATAAAATCTTTCCCTTTTAATAGCGCGTCTACGCATAGTTGATGCTCCCCTTTTTCAAAAAAAGCTAGCGCTTTGTAGTAATAAAATGTTGGCGTAAAGGGAAATTTTTCTATTGCCTCAATAGCTAGCTCTAAAATCGCATTGGAGTCCCCTTTTTTCCAATAAATTTCTATTAGCTTAAGGTATATGTAATCATCTTTGATTACACCTGAGTTTAGGGATAAATGGTAGTGTTCTATTGCTGATGGGTAGTTTTCTTCTTTTGTATATATGTCTCCTAAAATTAAATTAAATAGAGGCTCTGTTTCATGAAGGGTAATTGCCTGTTTAATGATTTTTTTAAATATTGAGTAATCTTTGTACTTGTTGTTTAATACTAAATTATAGAAAATATCTTTCTTGATTTCTAAATTAATTTCCCTGCTCTCTGCGATATTTAATAAAAAAAGCTCTTGATTTTTTATATCATTTTTATTGGAATAAATCTTATATAGTGCAACAATTGCATGTGGATTGTCTGTGTCTACTTTCAATAGTTTATGATAGGCCATAATTGCTTTTTCATAATCATTAAAATGCATATATGTTTCTGCTAAATTCTTGAAAAACATTGGGGATCTTTCCGTTAGCTTTTTTCCTATTCTTTCTGCTTCTCTAAAATTATCCTGAGCCAAATAAATCTCTTTTAGGGACAATAGTAGCTCATTACTAATTTCTGTTTTTTTCTCTTTTTTTTTGATAAATCTTATTGCTTGCTTATATTCTTTTAGTTCGATTAATATCTTAATTGCCTCAAGAGAATAAAACTTGTTTTCGGGGTCAAGGTTAATTAGATTATAGTATGTGTTTAACTGCTCTTTTAGGTTGTTTTGAATGGCGTAAATAGATAAGAGTTCATAGTGATACCATTCGTTTTCGGGACTCAGGGAAATCGCCTCTTTGATATGATATTCCGCATTATCTGTGTTATGAAAAACATAAAAGTATAATTTTGCCATCTGATAATATGGCGATGGCTCATCGGGTATTAAATGAGTGCATTTTTCATATGCATCTAGTGCCTCTGAATACTCCTCAAGAAGTGAGTGCTTTTCTGCCTTAAAGTAAGTGTCTATAAATTTTTGCTCATTTTCTGACACCTGTCTTTCTTTGGTCTCATTCAACTCCTTAGAAGATAGGTTTTGGGCGCTTAGTAGATTTAAAAAAAAGAGGTTTAAAAAAAATACTATAAGTGTTTTTTTAATTTTAATCATATTATTTAAGATTCGTATAGTCGCCAATATTTACGCTCCTATGGTTTTTATTATATTCTACATTGCTCCCAATTATTGATTCATCAAAATTTGCGCCGATTATTTTTGTGTTCCGCTGTATGATAGTGTTCTTAATCTTGGATGAATCAATAATTGTCCCAGAACCAACACTAACATTCGGACCAATGATAGAGTTTGTTATCTGCACATTGTCCGAAATATAGCAAGGTGGATAAATTTGTGTGTTTTTAAATTTGGGGAGTTTTATTTCTTGTTTGGTTAGTATTTTTGCGTGTGAGCTTAATAGATTGGTTGGGGTTCCAAAATCAAACCACTTTTTGATTTTGCGTGAAACAAATTTTTGATTTTTATTTTTTAAGTTTTCAAGTGCTGTTGTTATTTGATATTCTCCTTTGATTTTGATGTTTTTTTCTAAAATTTCTTTCAGTTCTTTTTCGAGGATAATCCCGTTTTTAAAATAATAAATTCCAACAATAGCTAAATTAGAAATATTGGTTTCTGGTTTTTCAACAAACTCTTTAATATGACCATTTTTAGCCAACGTAACAACACCATAGCTGCTTGGATCATCCACCTCTTTAACAAAGACACAGCCATCAGCATCTTGTGGGAATTTTAACTCTGCATCGAATAGGGTGTCTGCAAAAATAATTAGGGTCTGGGATGTTAACAGCTTTCTTGCACAATAGATCGCGTGCGCTGTTCCTTTTGGCTCATGTTGATAAAAAACTTGGGTTTTTGTTTTTGTTCTATGGCCAACATCTCTCAGCATCTTTTCTGTTTCTTCGTTTTTTTGCTCAATTATAAATCCTATATTTTCTATCTTATTTGACGATGAGGATAAAACAATATCAACTATTCTCTCAATAATTGTTTTTCCTGCTATTTCTATTAGCGGTTTGGGTGTTGATAGTGTGTGTGGGCGCAATCTTGTTCCTTTGCCCGCCATTGGGATTATTAAATTCATGTTTTAGTTTATTCCTGTGCTTCCAAAACCACCCTCTCCTCGCTTCGTTTTTGTTAATTTAATCGTTTTTTCCCAGATAATATTTTCTACTCGAGAAAAAACTATTTGAGCAATCCTGTCTCCTATGTTAATTTTGAATTCGCTATCTGATAAATTAATAAGAATAACTAGTATTTCTCCCCTGTAGTCGGAGTCTATGGTTCCTGGGGTGTTTAACACTGTGATTCCGTGTTTTATTGCCAATCCACTTCTAGGTCGGATTTGAGCCTCTATTCCTTTGGGGATTTCAAGATAAATACCTGTTGGGACAGCCCATCTTTCTCCGGGAGAAAGTTTAATGTTGTCATTTGCCCTCAAATCCATTCCTGACGACCCTGGAGTTTTATATGTCGGTAGTGAGTTTTTTGATTTGTTTATTATCCCAATCTTCATTAATAGAAATTATTATTATTTTTTATTTTTTTTACCTGCGTATACATAAAGATAATGTATAATCCGAAGAATATCGTATTATCAATTTGAATATTCATATATGTTTTATCTCCAGAAATTATGCTCGCAAAAAATAAAACAAATGCAACCAAAAAATAAGAACAAATAGAATATATATTATACTTTATTTTAAATTTTTGTTGCCCCAGATAAAATGAAATTGCCATCATTAAAAAATAACATATCAGTGTTGCCCAGGCGGAACCAATATATCCATACACTGGAATAAATATAATATTTAAAAAAACCGTTACAAATGCTCCAATTGATGAAATAATTGCCGCATACTTTGTTTTATTGGTAACCTTATACCAAACAGATAGATTATAATAAATCCCTAAAAAAATATTTGCTAATAATACTATAGGCACAATTATAATTCCTTCGTGGTACAGGCTGTTTGGTATAATTAATTTAATTAGGTCAATATAAAGGGTAACGAAAAGAAACACAGACAAAGCAAACAAAACAAAAAATTGAAGCATGAGAGAGTATGTTTTTTTTGCATTTGGTTTTGAAAATTGATTAAAGAAAAAGGGCTCCGCCGCAAAACGATAAGACTGAACAAATAGGGTCATAAAAATAGACAACTTATAGCATGCAGAATAAATCCCCATCTCCCTCATGGCTATACCTTTTGGTAATAAATATTTAATTAAAACTTTATCTGCAGACTCATTAATCATAAACGCAAGCCCCGCAATCCAAATAGGCCAAGAATAATTAATCATTTTTTTGAATAATTTATAATTCGGGGGGGCCAAGTTTTTTATTGTTTCAGGGGCAAGTATTATAACTGTTATCATGCTTGCTATGAGATTGGATATGAAAACATAGGCAACAGAAATATCCGGATTATAAAGCTGTTCAATAAATGTTTTTGAGATCCCATTGACCTCTAAATAGGGGCAAACAACAAGAAAGAAAATATTGAAAAATATATTTATTGCTATGTTTATTATTTTGATTGTTGCAAATTTAACGGCTTTATTTTTCTGTCTCAATAATGAGAATGGAATGATAGTAATTAGATCTAAAAAAATAATGCCTAGAAAAATTAAAACATACTCTGGGTGATTTTCATATTCAATAATAGATGATGTTTTTTTATAAAAAACTAATCCTAAACCAAGTATTAAGGTTGCATTTGCCAGTAAAAAAGTATATGCCGTCGAAAAAACGCTCGCCTTGGATGATTGGCCGGATCCTGTAAACCTAAAAAATGCTGTCTCCATCCCAAAAGAGCCAATAATTATAAAAAGTGCCGCATAAACATACATCTCTGTTACTACTGCGTATTCTGATGGAATAAATTTTGAAGTATAGAGGGGGACTAGTAAAAAATTAAGAACCCGAGCAACTACACTGCTCAGTCCATATATAATCGTTTGTCCAAAAAGCTGACGTATCTCACTCATTTATTAAAGTTTGGGCGTCTTTTTTCTAAAAATGCTGAAACGCCTTCTGTAAAGTTTTCTGTTTCAAAGAGTTTTCCAAATTCGGTGGTTTCAAGACTGTCCCCTGTGTTCATAAAACAAGCATTAATGGACTTTATTGCCGACTCTAAAGATTCTGGGGACGTGTTTTTAAAAGATTTTGCAAGCCCTAAACACTTATCTATTAAATTTTCTGGCTCAACAATATAATTTACCAAACCGATCCTATGAGCTTCTTCCGAAGAAATCATCTTTCCTGTAAGTATCATTTCCATTGCTCTCCCTACGCCTATAATTTTTGCAAGGTTTTGTGTCCCTCCATATCCCGGAATAAGACCAAGGGTGCACTCGGGCAAACCCATTTTAGCATTAGTAGAAGCAAGTCTTATTTGAGAAGATAGTGCTAGCTCTAACCCCCCCCCTAGTGCATACCCATTAATTGCTGAAATTACTGGTTTTTTGAAATTTGAAATTTTATTAAATAGTATATCCTTTCCTGATTTACTAAGATCAGTAGCCTCGTTTTCTTTAAAGTTTTGAAATTCTTTAATGTCTGCACCTGCAATAAAAGCCTTTGAGCCTTCTCCAGTAATAATTACTGACCTTGTTTTCTTGTCTTCCTCTATGTTCGTTAAAACCTCGCTCAAAGATAAAATAACCTCTTTGTTCAAGGCGTTTAGTTGTTCTTCTCTAGATATTTTAATGATGACAGCAAGACTTTCGGTGTCGTGCCTGTATAAAATACTTTTTCCATTTTTTAACCAGTTTTTTTTCATTTTATTTTAATTTTTAAAAGGAATCGTAAATTCAAATGTCGTTCCTGATGATGATGTTGTATAATTAATTTTCCCTTTTCGGTCGTTTATAATTTTTTTGACCATCGCTAACCCTAGTCCCATTCCACTATTTTTTGTTGTAAAGTTTGGCTCAAAAATTTTCGCCTTTATCTCTGTTGGAATGCCGACCCCGTTGTCTTTTACTGTAACTACATAATCTGCTTGCATTTTTTTTAACTGTACCAATACCTCTATTGGCACATCCTTGTTTTCTGCTTGCAATGAGTTTTTTATTAAATTGTTTAAAACTCTTGTTAGGTGACTCTTATCCATAACCGTGTTTGTAGAGTCATTTGGGTTGATCGTAGATTTAAATTGCACATTATTATTTTTAAATAAATGAACGATTCGTTCTATTTCTTCTTTTAGACAAAAGGTTTCTTCAGATTGTATGTTTAGGTTTGCGAAATCGGAGAATGAGTTCGCAATTTTAGTTAGGGTGTCTATTTGTTGAATCATTGTGTTGGAAAAAGAGTTAAGTTTTTCTTTCCATGCGTCCGAATATAAGCCAACCCCATCTCCGTCATTAAACGATTTTAATAAATATTGTACATTTAGTCTCATCGGAGTAAGGGGGTTTTTTATTTCATGTGCAATTTGTTTGGCCATTTTTTTCCAAGCCCCCTCTTTTTCACTTTTTATTAACTGTTTTGTTCTCAATTCTAACTCAACCATTAGTTTGTTATAATCTTCTATTAAATGCCCTATTTCATCTTTAACTGGCCAAGTCAGTGGTTTAGATTTTTTTTCAGAATGCGCTAAAGAAAGATGCCTAGAAATAGATCTTAGTGGTCGTGTAATTTGTTGAAGTAATAAGTATGCAAAAACCGAAGCAAAAAGAAGCAGTAAAATATAAATTTGTATTATTTTTTTAATTTGTTGGTTAGTTTTTATTATAATATCCTCTTGTGTACTTTTATCATAAATCACATCTAAGACACAGAACGGTTCGTTAGTTATTATTGGAGAAGACGAAAAAAGAGATTTTTGATCTTTATCTTGATACAAGATTCTATATGTTCCAAAATATTGCCCTTTTTCATATTTTATTTTTTTATCCGGGACAACAAAACATGAATCAAGTATGTTTTTAGAAATTGGACTTACAATAATACTGTCTTTTAATAGGGTTGAGTCTGAAGAACATACAAATTTTCCGTCAAGGTTATATATATTAATTTTTAAGTTATGAATATATCCAACATCTTTTAAAATGGGTTTAAATGTTGTTTGAAGATCAACATGGTTTTGTGGGGTAATATTAATAATAGACTCTATTGATTTTGCAACTGCACGATCTTTTCTTGCTAATCTCTCTATGTTGTATTGTGTCGTTTCTTGTTTAATTTGTTTAATATTTATAATCGAAACAATAAGAAGAGCAAAGGTTACCAGCGCAATCATTGATAAAAAAATCTGCAGACGTAATGTTATTTTTTTAATAAACATAAAGTGTCAAATATATAAAATTGATGGACGATAAAATTATTGATGTTAATAACTTTTATGCTCCCTTAAGGGCTTCTGCTCCTGCAACAATCTCTAGTATTTCGTTAGTGATTGCTGCTTGTCGCTGCCTATTGTATGTTAAAGTCAAGCCCTGTTTTAGCTCTTCCGCATTATCTGTGGCCTTGTGCATTGCTGTCATTCTTGCGCCGTGTTCTGATGCAATGGAATTTAAAATAGCTTCAAAAAGCTGAGTGTGTATTTGTTGAGGAATTAAATTGTTAATAATTTCTGGCTTGTCTGGCTCAAAAATATAATCTTTTCTTTCCAAAGAATCCTCTTTGTTTGTTTTTATTGTGATTGGCAGTATTTTTTCTGCGACAGTCTTTTGGGTTGCGGCATTTTTAAATTGGTTATATACCAAAAAAACCTCCGACCATTTCCCTTGCAAAAAACCCTCTATAATAAATTTAGATATTTCTCTACCGCTTTTAGCTGTTGGTTTATCGAGTATGTCTATCTCTTTTGTGATTATATTGGCTCCATGCCTGTTTAGGTTCTCTGTTGACTTTTTACCAATAGAAATAATCTCTGTATTCGCTTTTATATGCTCTTTTGCTTTTTTAAAAACATTTGCATTAAACCCGCCACAAAGACCTCTATTGGAGCTTATCGAAACAATTAAGGTTTTATCTTCCGCTGAAAAACTTGATAATAGCTTAATGTCTGAAATATTAATATTTGGCAAAAGGTTTTGAATTGAGTTTTGAAGCGCCATTGAGTATGGTTTAATGTTTTGCATACTATCTTGTGCTTTTTTTAATTTCGCAGCCGAAACCATTTTCATCGCACTCGTAATTTTCATTGTCGATGAAATAGAAGAAATTCTTGACCTTATTTCTTTTAAATTTGACATTCTATTTAGCTATAATTTTTTAAAACCTGTTTTAGCGCCTCTTTTATTGAGTTTGTTATTTCTTCTGTTATTTTCCCCTCTCCTAATAATGTTAATGTTTCTGAAAAATCTTTTTTCATTAACCGAATTAGATCTTCTTCACATTCTTTTATTTTATCAACCGGAACATCATTTAACAAACCATTAACCCCACAATAAATAATAGCGATCTGCTCTTCAACTCTCATTGGCTTATTAAGTCCTTGTTTTAAAATCTCTACGTTTCGTTTTCCTTTTTCTAGAACCGCGGTAGTCGCAGAATCTAAATCTGAGCCAAACTTAGCAAAAGCTTCTAACTCTCTATATTGAGCCTGGTCTAGTTTTAATGTTCCTGAAACTTTTTTCATGGATTTCACTTGCGCACTACCACCAACCCTTGAAACTGAAATTCCAACATTAATGGCGGGACGTACACCAGAATTAAATAAATCTGATTCTAAAAATATCTGGCCATCTGTTATTGATATAACGTTTGTGGGAATATATGCAGAAACATCTCCCGCTTGTGTTTCTATAATGGGTAAAGCTGTAAGCGATCCACCTCCTTTTACAAGTGGTTTAATTGATGTGGGCAAATCATTCATTGAAGCCGCAATTTCATCAGAGTTATTTATTTTTGCAGCACGCTCTAAAAGTCTTGAGTGCAAATAGAATACATCTCCCGGATAAGCCTCTCTGCCTGGAGGTCTTCTTAAAAGTAGTGAAACCTCTCTGTATGAAACCGCTTGTTTTGATAGGTCGTCATAAATTATAAGTGCGTGTCTTCCTGTGTCTCGAAAAAACTCCCCTATTGACGCACCGGTAAAAGGAGAATAAAATTGCATTGGCGCCGGATCCGAAGATGAGGCCGCAACAATCACTGTGTATGCCAGAGCGCCATTATCATGTAGCATTTTGGTAATATTTGCAATTGTTGATCCCTTTTGTGCCGTTGCAACATATATACAGTATACTGGGTTTCCGTTTTCGTAAAATTCTTTTTGATTAATAATTGTGTCAATTGCAACAGATGTTTTTCCTGTTTGTCTATCTCCAATAATAAGCTCCCTTTGCCCCCTTCCTATTGGTATCATCGCATCAATTGCTTTTATCCCTGTTTGCAGAGGCTCGTTAACAGGTTGTCGATATATAACCCCTGGGGCTTTTCTTTCTAGTGGCATTTCATATGTTTCGCCCTGTATTGGGCCCTTTCCATCAATGGGTTCTCCAAGGGCATTGACAACTCGCCCTAACATGCCTTCCCCCACATTAATAGAGGCAATTTTTTTTGTTCTTTTTACAATATCTCCTTCTTTGATCTTTGTAGATGAGCCTAAGAGTACTGCTCCCACATTATCTTCTTCTAAGTTTAGTACAATTGCTTGTTGGTTCTTGTCATCGTTAAACTCTATTAGCTCCCCTGATTCTACATTACTTAAGCCATAAAGCCTAGCAATTCCATCACCAACAGCCAAAACTGTTCCCGTTTCCTCTAAGGACGATTGAGTGTCTAGGTTTGTTAATTCTGATTTTAAGATTTGTGATACCTCTGATGGTTTTATTTGTGTCATTTTTAAAAGTATTTATAGTTTAAATGCTCTCTTAGCACTGTTTATTTTTTTTCTTATACTTGCGTCATATTGTAGATCCCCTCGTTTTATTACGAGTCCCCCTATTAATTTTTTATCTATTTTCTCTTTTAGGAGAATCTCCCCGCCATTAACCCTAGCCTTTTCTTTTATTGTTTCTTTTATTTCTGTTGGAATTGGCTCCGCAGAGACAACCTCCACAACACTTATGTTTTTGTCTATATTATAAATGTCCTCGTATTTTTCAATAATATCTAACAAGCATGATGCTCTCCCCTTTGCAATAACTAAATTGAGAAATTTCATGGTAACAGAGCCCACATCCCTAGAAAATAAACCTGTAAACACGCTCTGTTTTGTGTTCTTTTTTATGGTTGGATTAACAACCATTTTAAATAGTTTTTCTTCTCTTTTAATAGTTGAAGAGACTATTTGTAATTCTTTTAACACATGCTCGGAGCTGTTGTTAGAAGATGATAGCTGAAACAATGCTTTTGCATATCTAGTGGAAACTGTTGTTTTACCCATGGCTAATTTAACTCTAAATCTTCTACGTTATTTTTTATTAGTTCATTGTGGGCGCTCTGGTCTCTTAATTCTTTTTTAATAATTTTTTCAGCAATCTCTATTGAGAGTTCTGCGACCTTATTTTTTAACTCACTAACGGCGGCTCTTTTTTGTTGCTCTATTTCTTCTTTTACAGTCTGCATCTGGAGGGCTATTTGAGTATTTATTTTTTGTTGCTCCCCATTCTTATACTCCATTAATTCTTCTTTTGCTAGTTTCATGAGGGCCTCCTTTTCTGCTTTTCCTTCAGACAGCATTTGCTCTACTTTTGAGGCCGCTTCCGCTATTTCCTTTTTTGCGCCCTCTGCACCATCAAGCGCCTCTTGAATGCCCCGCTCCCTTTCATGCAGGGCTGCCAAGATTGGCCCCCAAGCATACTTTTTCATAAGAAAAAGTAGAATAATAAAGCACGTTGTCATCCAAAACAACAGCCCTATGTCTGGTTTGACTAATTCCATATTAAAATAATTTTATTTTTTCGTAAGTATACTTTTCTTCTCTACTTATTTAAATAGTGAAAATTACAAGCAGACCAATAACCATTGCAAAAAATGCCGCCCCCTCTACTAAGGCCGCCATAAGAATCATGTTTGCTCTTAAGTCGTTGATTGCTTCAGGTTGCCTTGCCATTGCTTGCATTGCCGCGCTGCCAATCTGTCCAATTCCAACGCCCGCTCCTAATGCCGCCACTCCCGCTGCTAGTGCAGCAATCCCATAACCTGTAACATCTGTTGCTAATAATACTGATAATAATTCCATTTTATATAAATTTTGAGTTAATATTCATTTAAAAAATCTTTATTCTAATGCTCTTCAACCGCCATTCCAAAATACATTGCTGCCAACAAAGTAAAAACATATGCCTGTAAAAAAGCGACCAATAATTCTAGGGTCATCATAAATACAACAAAAAGACCAGAGAAAATAGACGCCCCATACCCTGCCAGGGGGCTCATTTCTCCAAATATAAAAATCATGCTCAAAAAAGACAAAATAATTATGTGTCCCGCCGTAATATTTGCAAACAACCTAATCATTAATACTAGGGGTTTTAAGAAAACCCCAAAAATCTCTATTGGCGTTAATATTAGCAACACCGGTTTTGGTACTCCTGGCATTGCAAAAATATGTTTCCAATAATATTTTTTCCCACTTAATGTAGTTATAATAAAGACCATTGCCGCCATAACCATTGGCACAGCAATATTGCCTGTTAAGTTTGCTCCCCCCGGAAAAAAGGGAACGAGCCCTAGTAAATTGTTGAGGAATATGAAAAAGAAAACCGTTAAAAGAAAAGGCAAGTATTTTTTATAGTCTTTTTCGCCTATCGCAGATTTAGCAATATCATCTCTTACAAAAATGATGATTGGCTCGAGAAGAGATTGTGCCCCTTTTGGTGCTATATTTTTATTTCTTTTATACCTGTTGCTAATTGTTGTGAAAACTGACAGCAAAATTACAATGCTTAAAAGAAGAGAGAAAACATTTTTGGTGATTGAAAGATCCCATATTTTTTCTGTTTCAATTTTATTTTTTGTTCCATCTGCATTCACAGAAACAATATGCCCGTGATCCATTTTATAACCCTTATAATTCGAGTGCCCGTGATTAAATTTAGAGGAAAAAAATATACTAACCCCCTTACCTTCGTGAAAAAGAATAATTGGTAGAGGAATCGAGACCGACTTCCCTTTCCAATCTAAAATATGCCACTCATGTGCATCTAAGATATGATGCATAATCATATCTCCTGGTTGAAATTTTTCGTCTTTTGTTGGTTCGCCGGCGATTATTGATGAACATAGTATAGTGCTTAAAAACAAAAAACTAATGAATAATTTTCGCAGCATAATATAGCGATTATATAGGCTTTTTAAATCGAAAACAAAAGTAGTTAATTTATAATTAAAAACAACCTATTCTTAGATGCTTTTTTGTTTTTATTTTTGTTTATTAACATCTCTGATTAATACCAAAAGGGATGTGAAAATTGAAAGAACCGAACAGAATAGGGTTATTGTATGTTTTTCATGGTGAAAAAATTTATCTATTTGATAGCCTATAAACACTGATGCCAAAACAGTGAGCGCGACCTGTGTTCCCACAAAATAATACTTTAATGGGTTTTTTTTTCGCATGTTATTTAGAAAAATTGTTTTTAATGTTCATTATTAAATACACAAAGTATAGTATTGTAAAGAAGAGTGTGAATTGAATTTTTTGGTAGATTGTTTCCGACTCGGAAAATAGCAGGTGGTAGAAAATTAAAAATAGTGCTGATGCAATCATTTTGAAAACAGCTGTAAAATTATATGCCGCAACAAATCTTGTGGGGCTCGTTCCAATTTTCATTAAACAAAAAGACTGAATAATGCATATCAAAAAGAAAAAGCCGACAGAGCAATAATAATGTGCGGGAACAGTGTGCTTGCTAATAATAGAGAATAGAAGCAGTAAAAAAACAACACTCAACGATAGGGTTAGGTTGCTTCTTAATTGTTTTTTTGATATCAACAAATCGTTATGCTGTTTTTTCTTGTGACGCAGACCCCTTTGTATTGTCTTGTTTGTTTATGTTTTTTATAACTGGTCCCATGCTGCATTTACCAGAAAAAACGGCCCCTGGTTCAATTGCTAACTTTCCAGCAACAATTTCTCCTGAAAGTTTTGCTGTAGACTTGAGTGTTAGCAGGTCTTCAGATGTAATTGTTGCTTTCAATTCCCCCCCAATTATCGCACTTTGACAATGAACAATTCCTTCAACAACACCCTCTTCTCCCAAAACTAGGCGGCCATCTGTTTTTATAGACCCGTTTAGCTCTCCATCAACCCTTACATCACTCTTCGAAACCAAGTCCCCATCAATTCTAGATCCTGCAGAAATAGAGTTTATTTCGTTGTTTTTTTCCATTGATTTTAACATAGCTTTTTAATAATTAGTTTCCGTGGTTAATTTAGTAAATAAATTTCATTAAAATATTGAATATATTCATTAATATTTTTTCTGCTCAATAATTTTTGATAGTTATTTTGACTAATTATGAATGGCTTGATATTTTTGTTTAAAATAGTTTCTTTTGTGAGAGTATGCTCTCTTATAAGGCTATAATATGCGCTCGCTGTTTTTTTATTATTAAAATTTCCCACCCTTAATAGTTGTAATTCTTTTGTTAATAAAAGATTAATTGTTTCTAGGCTGTCTAGTTTGTGGGTTTGTGTGTTAAATTTTGATATTGTTGATTGTGTCTCAGGCAGGTTGATAGATAAATCTTCTATTGTTATTATAAAATAATGATCTGTGTCAAATTCATTTGAATATATTTCGTGTGTTGCAAGGGCGGCCTCCCCTTTAAGCACTAAAAGCATGCTATCCACCTTGTTTGCTGCTTGTGTAGATGGGTGTTTTTTTCTAAACGCTTCTAGCTGACCAATAAACTCATTTTTTTCTAATTTTTTTGCTCCACAAAACGTATACATTAATTCAATTTGCGCAACAAAGACATTGTCCTGAGATTCGTTAACAATTTGTTTTAGTTTGATGCAGGATTCCTCTGAAGACTCAACATATAAGTTGTGCGCGGTCCGATATACTTCTTTATCTTTTTCTAGTTTTTTGTTTTTTGGCTTTTTTCCACTTAAAATGTCTAAATAGTCACTATCAGGATATTCCTTTTCTATTTTTAGCAAGTATCTATTTGCGTTAATTGTGTCTCCTTTTAAAACATATACGCCGTACAAATCGAAATATATTAGTTGCCTATAGTCAGTTTTTGGAAATCTTTCTGTTAATGCGTTATATGTAGCAATCGCTTGAGGGTAGTCTTCAACTTCATCCTTAAATAAAACTCCAAGGTCATAATATGCCGCCTCAACTTTAGCTAAGAGAGCTAGCTGATCTTCTTCTTTTAGCGGTAGTTGCTCTAAATAATAGTCCCTATTGTATTTCTCCTCTTTTGTCGGCTCTAAGGATGGGGCGTCTAGGCCTAGCTCCTCTTCAAGATTGGCCTGGTTTTTATTTTTTCTTCTCCAATTGTCTTCTAGTTTTCGGTTTCCCCACCTGGATAAAAACTCAGAATAACCCAAACTCATTGCAGAGGGATTGTAAAAATACCAGCCCCCGCCCGAGGTGATACTCATACTGTTTTGGCTTTGTCTATTATATTCATATGAGTTGAAATTACTTTGCGGCGACGTCTCTGTGTTTATTTTTTCTTCTACATCTTTTTGTTTTAATGAGTCTATATAGTTGTCGATAATTGATATTCTTTCCTTTTCTGGTAGTTTCGCTAGCGAAACTACACTGTCATTATAATTAATAATTATGTATTTGCTGGCAATTTTTTTAGAGCTTCTAAGCATTTTTTTTATTTCACTATAATTCGGAGATTTTTTTTCTGTTAATTGGTAGGCAGAGTCACAGTGATTATACGCCTTTATATAGTTTTGTTGGTCCCAAAACAATAATGCTAAAAGAAAATGTGATGCTAATTTTTGATTATTGTTGCTTATGTGGTTTTTTGTAGATAATTGTAGCGACTCTATCCCTGAAATAGTGTCTTTATTTTTTAGTTGGAGTTGAGCTAGTGTAAAATAAATTTGATCTTTATATTCTGCGTTTTTTGTGTCTTTGATCATTTTTTGAAGGTCCCTGCTCAAATATGTAAAGCTCTCCTGGTTAGAAACATATGTTTTGGTTCTCATTAGTTTAGCATTAAAAACCATTTCATATTCTGGATTACTTTTTATAACCTGATTAAAATAATTTAGTGCGGATTGTGGCTCATTTAACAATAAGCTTAATTGGCCTAAAATATAGTTTATTCTTGTTTTTTTTGATTTGGAATTAATATTTTTTAGTGATTTTATTAGGTGTTGTTGCGCCTCTAAGTAATACCCTTCCGAAATGGCAACCTCTCCTTCTATTTCGTGTAATATTGATTCTTGTGTTTTGTTTAAAAAGTACTCTTCTTTCAGTATTCTAATATTTTTTCTTAACACCTCCTTGTTTTGTAGTGCATAATGGCAGCGGGTTGTCCAAATAAGAGCGTCTGTTCTCAGTTCTTCGTTTTTAGATTTTCTAACAATGTAATTAAATGTTTTTAGTGCGAGAGAATAGTCTTTTTTATAAAAGTTTGCCTGACCAATAATCATATAATTTTGATCTATTAGTTTATTTTTTTCCTCACCATCAATATCCATCGAATGTTTTTGTATTGCTAGTGTGCTTTTTTCAATTGCTTTGTCAAAAGAGGATTGGGCCGCTTTAGCTCCCTCCATGCTGCTGTATTTGTTAATAAAAAGAGTTTCTTTATAATTGTCTTCGTGGGACTTTTCCACTTTTCTAACTCCCTCTTTTAAATACTGTTCAGCGTAAAAAAGACCATTATATTTTGTGTTTATTTGGTGATATATTCTGTTCGCAGCAGAGTCTTTTTGTGTAGAGCAGCCGACAAAACAAAGAAATAAAAAAATATAAATTTTTAATACTGTTAGTATTTTTAGCTTATTGTTCATTTTTGTATTTATAAATATAAACGCCTATAAAATTATTTTATTTTTTTGAGTATAGGCGTGTTTTGAGAATACTATTTCCGATATTTGTTTAAGAAGGTGTTTAAAAATGATTAATTCTAAAAACCCATATTGGGAAAACTTTAAAAGTTTTTTTTTCAAATCTTATAAAATCTCTTCAGTTAGTTCATCTTCTTTGAAAGACAAAACCATCGGTTTTTTTAAGGGTTCTCAACTTATTAGTTATTTTGTTTATTTTTTTTGTGTTTTTGGTTTAATGTTTTTCTTATTAATTGCATATGGTCCTTTGCAGCACTTATTGCCAAAATCAACATATTTTGAAAAATCTGAACTAATTGAATTGATTTTAACCGTTGATTCTCTAGAGTCAGAATTAGCATTAAAGTCCGAATATGTTTTTGTGATAAAAAAATTACTTTCTGGTGAATTGATTGACAGTTTAATGGTAATTCAAAATGATAGTTCAATTCTTTTCCAAAACATTGACCTGCAAAAATCAAAAGAAGATTCATTACTTAGAGAGTTAGTTCAAACTGAAGATTTATATAATATTCCGCTTTCATATGCATCCACAAAACCCGGCTTAGAGGATTTTGTTTTTTTTAAGCCTGTTGATGGGATTGTGACAAGCGATTTTGATGTTTCTGAAGGGCACTTCGGTGTTGATGTTGTTACCAACACTAACTCTCCTGTTAAGGCCGCGCTGGATGGGGTTGTTATTTTTTCTGATTGGTCTATTTCAAGTGGACACACAGTAATTATTCAACATGCCGAAAATATTGTTTCTGTTTATATGCACAGCTCATCTATAACAAAAAAAAATAATGATCTTGTGAAGGCTGGAGAGGTTATTGGTATTGTTGGTGATAGTGGGGAAAGTTCGTCTGGGCCTCATCTTCATTTTGAGTTGTGGCAAAACGGCTCTCCTGTCAACCCTATAGAATATATTGATTTTTAGATTATGGGGATTTCTTCTTTTATTATAAAGACTCTTGCTCGGAAAACGTTTAAGCGTGTTATTAGGGAGCAGTCTCTAGCAATTTCTAATCAAAACGACCTGTTTAAAAAAATTGTTTCTAGAGGATTTAGCTCTCTTTTTGGTAAAAATTTAGATATTAAGGCTAACCTTGATTATGGCTCGTTTTCTAAACTTATTCCTATTTCTACATACGAGGACTACCGTGAGTATATTTCTCTCGTTTCTCTTGGAAAAAAAAACATATTAACCAATGGTCGACCAATGTATTTTGCAATAACCTCTGGAACCACTTCTGGAACAAAATATATTCCTCTAACAAAAGAAATGTGGAGGCACCAGTCTAACTCAATAAAAGATCTGTTGCTTTTATATGCGCATCAAACATCGAATTATGATTATGTTCGTTCAGGAATGATGTTTGTCCAGGGATCACCCGAACTAAAATACTTTAATCAAGTGCCTTTTGGAAGGCTTTCTGGAATTGCGGCTCGACATATTCCATTTTTTCTTAAAAATAATAGATATCCATCTATGGCGACCAATAAAATACCCAATTGGAGCGATAAAATTAATGCTATTGTTTCTGAAACCTATAATAAAAACATGAAGATAATTGGGGGAATCCCACCATGGGTTATGACTTATTTTGATTGCCTGTTGGAATATACGGGCAAACACCATGTTAAAGAGGTTTTTCCTGGCCTCTCTCTTTACATTCATGGCGGAACATCATTCGGCGCTTACAGAAAAACATTTTTGAATATGTGTGGGCCGATTGACACCCTAGAGGTTTATCCTGCATCAGAAGGTTTTTTTGCTTTTCAAAACAACTTGTATGATGAGAGCCTTTTATTGTTAACAAATCGTGGAGTTTTTTATGAATTTATCACTCTTTCTAATTTTCAAAAGAAAAAAATGGAAAGAATACCGTTAGAGGGGGTTGAGTTAAATATAGATTATGTTTTAATTGTTACTACGGTGGCTGGGCTGTGGGCTTATAATACTGGTGATACTGTTCGTTTTGTTTCGAAAAATCCTTATAAAATTATTTTTAGTGGGCGAGCATCGCAATTCTGTTCTGCTTTTGGTGAACATGTTATTGAAAAAGAAATACAAACCGCCCTAAAACTCGCTATTAACACTGTTGGTGGCACAGTTTCCGAGTTTAGTGTTTGTCCTAAAGTGGGATTGGGCCGGGAAACCTCTAGACATGATTGGTTTATTGAGTTTTTAGAAAAACCTAAAAGTATTGCTGATTTTGAGGCCGTGTTGCAAAATAGTATGAAAAAACAAAATATTTATTACAAAGACTTGTTTGATTCTGGTGTTATTGGTGTGTTAAAAATTATATTAGTAAAAAAAGGTGGGTTTTCTTCTTATATGAAATCTATTGGTAAATTTGGGGGACAAAACAAGTGTCCGCATCTATTAAATGATAGGCGTATTGCTGATTTTTTATTAAACAAATATGTTGAAAATTAAAAAAAAACTTGCAATTCTTGGTTCAACTGGATCAATCGGCAAACAGGCTTTGAGTATTATTAAAACAAAGCCCGATCTATTTAGTGTTTTTCTTTTAAGTTGTAATAGTAATTATATGCTCATCTTAGAGCAAGCGAATCAATTTTCCCCAAAACATGTTGTTATAAATACAATGGAGGGTTATCGTTTTTTAAAAAAAGAGCTGCCAAGGTCTATTAGTGTTTCTTTTGGCTTGGATTCTTTGTGCGATTTGCTCAAGGATGGTGATATTAATTTGGTTTTGTCTGCAATTATGGGCAGTGCGGGTCTAATGCCTACCGTGGCCGCAATATTGGGTAAAAAAAATATAGCAATTGCAAACAAAGAGTCTTTGGTTGTGGCGGGAGAATTAATTATGGGGCTAGCGAAAAAACACAATGTTTCTATATTGCCTGTAGACTCTGAGCATTCCGCAATTTTTCAATGTTTGGTTGGAGAAAAACATGACAAAATTAATCGACTAATTTTAACAGCATCTGGTGGACCATTTTTAAAAAAACCAAAACATAAATTTAAAGACATAACAGTAAAAGAGGCTTTAAAACACCCAAATTGGTCTATGGGTAATAAAATTACTATTGATTCTGCAACATTAATGAACAAAGGGTTTGAGTTAATAGAGGCTTTTTGGCTTTTTGGTTTGTCTGAAAAAAAAATAGATATCATTATCCACCCTGAATCCATTATTCATAGCTTGGTTGAGTTTGTGGATGGGTCTGTAAAAGCTCAGCTAGGTGTTCCTGATATGACAATACCTATCCTGTATGCACTTGGCTTTCCAAGTAGAATTAATTATCCGTTTAAGCCATTAAGTTTGGTTGATTGTAATCGTTTGAACTTTTCTAAACCTGATAAAAAAAAGTTTCCCCACTTACAGTTGGCTTATAACTGTTTAGAAAAAGGGCGGGGGGCAACTTGTGTGCTTAATGCCGCCAACGAGGTTGCTGTTGATGCTTTTTTAAAACAAAAGATTTCTTTTTTAAATATGTTTAATTTAATCGAAATGTCATTAGAAAAATCTATTTTTGTCAACAATCCAAAACTAGAAGATTACTTATATTTAGACTCCGAAACAAGAAAAATTACATCAGAATTAATTTCTAAATTATGATACAAGCGATCCAGTTACTTTTAAGTTTATCCATTTTAGTTGTGTTACATGAGTTTGGACACTATATAACTGCAAAAATGTTTGGTTGTCGGGTAGAGAAATTTTATTTATTTATGGATTGGAAGTTTTCTTTGTTTAAAAAGAAAATTGGGGAAACTGAATTTGGAGTTGGGTGGCTGCCGCTTGGTGGTTATGTGAAAATTTCTGGAATTATTGATGAGTCTTTAGATTTGAATGGAATTGAGTCTGAGCCTAAACCTTGGGAGCTTCGAGCTAAACCAGCTTGGCAAAGATTGATTGTTATGCTTGGGGGGATAATTGTAAATATTTTGCTTGCCTGGTTTATTTACAGTATGATATTATTTACTTATGGAGAGAAGTATAGTCCGATGAGTTCACTAAAAGATGGTTTTAGTTTTAATGAAGGGGGAGAGTTGTTGGGTTTTGTGGATGGAGATATTTTAACCTCAATTGACGGAGAAGAGTTGTTAGAGTATGATCGGACACAAATTCTCAGTATTATTTTTAATAATGTTAAAGAGGTGGGGGTAATCCGAGATGGTAGGGAAATGTTAATAAAAATAAAAAAAGAAAACACTAATAAAGTTATCAGTAACATAACTAATTATTCTGGGGATCTGATTGAACCAAATATTCGTTTTATCGTAGGTGATTTTTTACCAAAATCTGTTGCCAAAAAACATGGCCTACTTAAAGGGGATCGAATTATATCAATAAACAATAGAAAAACCCCGTTTTTTAATTCTGATGTGATTGATTATTTGAAGTCCCAGAAAAATAAACGTGTAGTGTTACTGGTTGAAAGAGGTAGCGATATTAAAGAAATTACTATTCCGTTATTGAGTGATGGTTTGCTTGGTGTTGTTCCGTCTCAAGAGGAATATCAAAAATTGAGATCATATTCTTTTTTAGGCTCAATTCCTGCTGGACTAAAAAAAACCAATGCGACCATGAAAATGTATTGGGGACAAGTAAAAACGATTTTTAATCCTCAAACTGGTGGATATAAACATGTTGGGGGGGTAATTACTATTGGAAAATTGTTTCCAAATGAATGGAATTGGGTTTGGTTTTGGTCAATAACTGCCCTATTGTCTATTATTTTAGCTATTATGAATTTGCTTCCTATTCCAGCCTTAGATGGTGGGCATGCAGTTATTGCGATTGTAGAAATGGTAAGTGGGAAAAAAATACCCATTAATGTTTTAATGCCACTACAGGTAGCTGGCATGATTATTCTTTTTGCTTTATTGATTTATGCAAATGGTATGGATGTAGTTAGATTATTTAATTAAAAAAACCTAAAAATGGAAAGTATTTTAAAAAACCTTGGTATCAATGAAACTCATTCCGGAACATCAACTGGACAAGATTGGATGGGCTCAATGGGGTCACTTTTAAGGTCAGAGTCGCCAGTGGATGGTGGTGTTATTGGCTCTATATATCCAACTTCCTTGGAGGATTATAATCGCGTTATGGATAGCGCTGAAGCCGCATTTAAAGTTTGGAGAATTATGCCGGCTCCAAAAAGGGGAGAGATTGTAAGACAGTTCGGAGATGAGTTAAGAAAAAATAAAACAAATCTTGGGAAATTGGTTTCATGTGAAATGGGGAAATCTTATCAAGAGGGATTGGGTGAGGTGCAAGAAATGATTGATATTTGTGATTTTGCAGTTGGGTTATCAAGACAGCTTTGTGGTATTACTCTTCATTCTGAAAGAAGTCAACATAGAATGTATGAGCAATATCATCCTCTTGGGGTTGTTGGAATAATTTCTGCTTTTAATTTTCCGGTTGCTGTTTGGGCTTGGAATGCTGCTTTAGCTTGGGTTTGTGGTGATGTGTGTGTTTGGAAACCTTCTGAAAAAACCCCTTTTTGTGCTGTTGCTTGTCAAAAAATTATGTCAAAAGTGTTAGAAAAAAACAACCTCCCTGAAGGTATTTCTTGTTTGATTAATGGTGATTATCGTGTTGGTGAGTGGCTAACTAATGACCGACGAGCTCCTCTTATTTCTGCAACAGGGTCAACTAGAATGGGGAGAATTGTGGGCGCTACTGTTGCTGAGAGGTTTGGAAAAACTATTTTAGAGCTTGGCGGTAATAATGCTATGATTATTACGCCAGATGCGGATTTAAATATTGCAACAGTTGGTGTTGTTTTTGGCGCTGTTGGTACGGCTGGACAAAGGTGTACAACAACACGAAGATTAATTATTCATAATTCTGTTTATGATCGTGTTAAGGAAAATCTTATTAAGGCTTATGGTCAAATAAAAATAGGTAACCCTTTAGATGAAAAAAACCACATGGGCCCGCTTATTGACAAAGATGCTGTTAATATATATTTAAATGCTTTGTCGGAAATTGAAAAATGTGGTAATATTATTGTTGCTGGTGGGCTTTTATCTGGATTAGGATATGAGTCTGGTTGTTATGTAAAACCTGTTATTGCAGAAGTTTCCAATGATATGGATATTGTTCAAACAGAAACGTTTGCGCCTATATTATATTTAATGAAATACGAAACCTTGGAGGAGGCTATAGATATTCAAAACAATGTTCCCCAAGGACTTTCCTCTGCAATTATGACAAATAGTGTTCGTGAGGCAGAGCGATTTTTGTCTCATTCTGGCTCTGATTGTGGTATTGCTAATGTAAATATTGGGACTTCTGGGGCCGAAATTGGGGGCGCTTTTGGTGGAGAAAAAGAAACTGGAGGGGGAAGAGAGTCTGGATCAGATGCGTGGAAAGTTTATATGAGAAGACAGACCAATACTATTAATTATTCTGAGGATCTCCCGTTAGCACAAGGTATAAAGTTCGACTTTTAATATCTGTTTAAATTAAAGTCATTTTTTTTATCTACCCTTGGTCGATTCTCTGAATTAGCTAGTTCCCATGCGGTGTAAAAAATTAGTTTAGCTATTTTTTCCACCTTCTCGTAAACCAACTTGTCCATTGTGTCTGTGTGTTTATGATAATCTTCATGTACGCCACTAAAATAAAATATTGATGGAATATTCTTTTTTGCAAAATTATAGTGGTCTGATCTATAATAAAACCTATTTGGATCATTAGGGTCGTTGAATGTGTAATCTAAATCTAGATTAACATATTTTTTGTTAGCGTATTTCGATATATTATCAAGGTCTGTGCTAAGTTTGTCCGATCCAATTAAGTAAACATAGTTGCTATCATTTGGATGAAACTCATCCATCCTTCCTATCATGTCAACATTTAAACAGGCTATTGTGTTTTTGATTGGAAACTCTGGGTTTTCAACATAATAATAAGATCCAAGCAACCCTTTTTCTTCCGCAGAATTAGGCAAACATAAAATACTTCTTTTAAAATCAACTCCTGATTTTTTTGCAAATTGAAATGCTGACGCTATTTCTAATAGTGCGGCCGTTCCTGTTGCATTATCATCTGCTCCATTATGAATAAGATTGTCAATTATTCCAATATGGTCGTAGTGGGCTGTAATTACAATTATTTCATTTTTTAAATCTGGGTCACTACCTTCAATAAATCCTAAAACATTTTTTCCGGAAAAAAAAGAATCTTCATTTTTTGTAGATAAATGTATTTTTTTACTAATTAGTTTATTTGAGGGGGTTCTTTTTGTTTTTATTTTTTTCCTAAGCTTTTCTATTTTATTTTTTCCTAATATCTGATTTGCTATGTTTTCGCTTACGAAAAAAAATGGTATTGGATCTTCTTTTTTTTGAAGAGAAACTCCTGGGTGATTTATTTTGTGTTCAACCTTTTCATAGTTTGACTGGTAGTTTTCCGTAATAAACAATATGGCTTTCGCTCCCTTTTCTTTAGCTTTGTTTAATTTAAATTTCCAGTTAGATTCTGGACATTTTTCTTTTCCTAGTGAAACAAGATAGTTTCCCTCTTCATCTTTTGGCTCTCCACTAAAAACCAAAATAACCTTTCCTTTTGTGTCGGTGTTGTAATCATTGTAGTTTTTTGATTCTATTCCATATCCTAAAAAAAGGATGTTTTCTGATTCAATTTCTGTGTCACTAAAATTTGGATAGGTGTAAAAATTTTCTTTGAAATTATATTGTATTTTATCTATTTTAATGCTTGCTTTTTTGATATCTCTTTTTTGAAGAGGAATTTCCTGATAATAAGTAGAGTCTTTGTATGTTGGTATCCCTATATCTTTAAAGTGTCTTGAAATATAGTCTGCTGCCTTTAGTTCTCCTGGTTGACCAACCTCTCTTCCTTCAAGAGAATCTGAGGCAAGAATACTTATATGTTTTTTGAGTGTTTGTTTTGTTATTGTTTCGCCTATTTCTTTTGTTGTGGGAATAATCGGTGGGGGAGTTTGTTCTATAATTATATTTCTTTTGAGTGTTTCTAGGTTTTGTTTGCCATATGAATTTTTAAATAGTTGAAAATCTCTTTTTAAATCTTTTCCGTTCTCGTTAGGATTATATTCTTTTCCGTTTGGTAGTTTTTGATTTTTAACTGCATCTAAAATTGCCATTGCTGAAAAATTAACATTAATGGTGTTATTAAACCCTTGTTGATAGTTTTCTTTTTTTTGCTGGTTTTCTGTTTGTGCGTTTACTAAAAAAAGTATTAGGCTAATTATTATTGTAAGTGTTGTTTTTTTATTCATTTTACTTGATTATATTTTATTAACTCTATTTGTGTGACGCCCCCCATCAAAACCCTCTGAAAGAAAAGTTTCAATTATTTTTAGTGCATCTGATTTTTTTAAAAACCTTGCTGGTAAAGATATAATATTAGCGTTATTGTGATTTCTTGCTAGTTTTGCTATTTCTTTATTCCAGCAAATTGCTGCACGAATACCTTTGTGTTTATTTGCTGCCATACTTACCCCATTTCCACTGCCACAAATTAGTATTCCGAAGTCTGAACCAACCATAACTTCTTGTGCTACTAGGTGTGCGTAGTCCGGATAATCAACACTCTCTTTTGTGTGTGTGCCAACATCTAAAACTTTATGTTTTTTTTTCTCTAGGAAGTGGATTATTTCTGATTTATATTCTACTCCTGCGTGGTCTGATCCTATTGTTATATTCATTTATTTTCTGGTTTCATTTGTGGAAAAAACAAAACATCTTGTATTGATTTTTTATTTGTTAAAATCATTGTTAATCTATCCATTCCTATTCCTATTCCCGAAGTTGGGGGCATGCCATACTCTAGTGCTTTTAAAAAGTCATTATCTATAAGCATTGCTTCGTCGTCTCCTTTGTTGGCTAATTTCATCTGTTCTTTAAAGCTTTCTCTTTGTTCTATTGGGTTGTTTTGTTCAGAATATGCGTTTGCTATTTCTTTTCCATTAATAAACAATTCAAACCTTTCTGTTAGCCCCTCTTCTGTTCTATGTTTTTTTGTTAATGGAGACATTTCTATTGGATAGTTTGTTATATATGTTGGTTGAATTAATTTTTTTTCACAAAAAAATCCAAAAACAGCATCGAACAATTTCCCCCTGCCCATAGATTTTTTGGTTTCTATTTTTTTAGACTTACAGTATGTAAAGAGTTCTTGTTCGCTCATTTTTGAAATATCATCACCCGTTTCTTTTTTTATTGATTCAAAAAATGAAATCTTTTTGTATGGCCCCTTAAAGTTTATTTCTGTATTGCCATATTTTATTGCTGTTTTTCCACAAACACTTTTAACTGTTTTTTCAAAAATATTTTCAATAAATTTCATCATCCAATTATAGTCTTTATATGCAACATATAGTTCTAACATTGTAAATTCTGGGTTGTGGGTTTTATCCATTCCTTCATTTCGAAAGTCTTTAGCAAACTCATATACCCCTTCTTTTCCTCCAACAATTAATCTTTTTAAATATAGTTCATTAGCTATCCTTAGATATAGGGGGATATCTAGCGAATTATGGTGGGTTATAAATGGTTTGGCTGCTGCTCCCCCGGCAACCGATTGTAAAATTGGAGTTTCAACCTCCATATAACCCTCTTTGTTTAATAGGGTTCTTATGTGGTTATATATTTCTGTTCTTTTTTCGAAAACATCCCAAGAGTTTTCATTTACAATAAGATCTATTGATCGCTGTCTATATCTTAATTCTGTGTTTTTAAAATCGTCATAAATCTTTCCTTCTGTGTCTGTTTTAACAACTGGAAGAGGTTTTATTGATTTGGATAGAATTTTTATTTTTTTTGCTCTGACGCTTATTTCTCCAACCTTTGTTGTAAAAATATCTCCCTCAACACCTATAATATCTCCAATATCAAGGTATTTTTTAAACACATCGTTATACATTGTTTTGTCTTCTTTTGGACAAATTTCATCCCTGTTTATATATACTTGTATTTTTCCTTTAAAGTCTTTTAATTCAATGAAAGATGCTTTTCCCATTATTCTTCTGCTCATTATTCTTCCGGCAAGACAAACTGATTTTTTTTTAACACCCTCTTTAATTTCCTGGCTTGTTGCGTTTGTTTTATATTCCTCCGCTGGATACGGGTTTATTCCTAGGTCTTGTATTTTTTTTAAAGACTCTCTTCTGGTTTGTTCTTGTTCTGTATATTTTTCCACAACTAAAATTTAATTTAATCAAATATAGTTATATTCATATAACAAATGAAAACTGTTTTTTTTAAAAATTTAGGGCTTATTGATTTTAAAGATGCTTGGGATATTCAAGAGTCTATTTTAGATTCCATTGTTGCTGATAAAAAACAAAAAAAAACAACAAAAAACTATTTACTTTTTTGTCAACATCCACACGTTTATACTTTAGGTAAAAGTGGCAATAAAGAAAATTTATTATTAAATAAAAAAGAGCTTGGTAGTAATGATGCTCAATTTTATAAAATAAATAGGGGGGGGGACATAACATATCATGGTCCTGGTCAGTTAGTTGTGTATCCTATTTTTGATTTAGATAATTTTTTCACTGATATTCATCGATACCTTCGATATTTAGAAGATGTTGTTATTGGTGTTTTAAAAAACTACAGTATTACTGGCCTAAGGTTAGATGGGTCAACAGGGGTTTGGTTAAAAAATAAAAACTTTGATTTTAAAAAAATTTGTGCAATGGGTGTTCGTGCTAGTCGTTGGGTTACAATGCATGGTTTAGCTTTTAATGTTGATGTTAATATGGATTATTTTAACAATATTATTCCTTGTGGTATTAAAGATCGTGGTGTAACGTCTTTATCTTTAGAAACAGAGGAACCTGTTATTTTTTCTGAGGTTGAAGATTTATTTAAACTTTATTTTGAAAGGGTTTTTGAGTGTACTATTGTAAATTTAGTAGAATGAAAAAGTATTTTTTTTTGGGGGGGGGTGTTTTTGTTGTTTTATTTGTTTTTGTTTTTGATGTTTCTTATTTGTTTCATGGTGTTAGGTGCACATATTTAAGAGGTGAGCCTTCTGCGCAAATAGATGATTCTCGTTTTTTTTACAACAGAACTGTTTTTGCTAAAAACCCTTTTGAAATTCCTTTAGGTTATAATTATAATGATTCTATTATTAATGATTCTCTTGATTTTGTTTTAAATAAATCTAAGTCTATTGCTTTTTTGGTTGTTCAAAATGATAGTGTTCGTTTTGAAAAATATTGGAGGTTTGGTAATTCTTCTTCTTCCACAAACTCTTTTTCTATCGCGAAAAGTATTGTTTCTTTGTTGGTTGGCTGTGCTGTTGATCGAGGTTTTATTTCTAGTGTTGATCAAAGTATTTTTGATTTTCTTCCTGAGCTAAAACCGTTTAATGGTCAAGATGTTAAAATTAAACATCTTTTAGAAATGTCTTCTGGATTAGATTGGTTAGAAAACTATAAAAAACCTATTAGTGTAACCGCAAAATCATACTATGGTTCTAATTTAAAAAACTTGATTCTTAATAGGCGTTTTATTTCTTCTCCAGGAAAAATTCACGATTATAAAAGTGGTGACACTCAGCTTTTAGGTGTTTTATTGGAACGGGCAACAGGTGTTAGTGTTTCCTCTTTTGCAAGTTCTGTTTTGTGGTCAGAAATTGGCGCAAAATATAATGCTTTATGGACTCTAGATTATAATGGTGGTATTGAGAAGACCTTTTGTTGTTTTAATAGTAATGCTCGTGATTTTTCTAAGTTGGGCTTATTGGTTCTGAATCGTGGGATTTTTTTAGGAAAAAGAGTTGTTTCGGAAAGTTATATTGATTGGGCTGTTTCGACCCCTTTGTTGCTTGATGTTGATGGTTCTGATGGAGAATTAGTAGATTTTTATGCTAATGGTTGGTGGACTGCTAATGTTTCTGAAAAAGATATTATTTATGCTCGTGGTTTTAATGGTCAATATATTGTTGTTATTCCTGATTTAGATTTGGTTTTTGTTCGACTTGGTTTGTTTGAAGATGAAAAATCATCTAAAAACAATGAATATTCCTTAACTGATAATTTGAAGTTTTTTATTGAGCAAGTAATTAAAGAGTTTTCATAGTATGAG
>CETI01068516.1_pt1 | contig 52980 bp, 46 predicted proteins | sample 361441 | NCBI WGS metagenome assembly CETI01 (sample SAMEA2622478, study PRJEB7988) | marine metagenome | biome: marine biome (ENVO:00000447); feature: deep chlorophyll maximum layer (ENVO:xxxxxxxx); material: "saline water (ENVO:00002010), including plankton (ENVO:xxxxxxxx)" | depth 90 m | reverse complement strand
ATTTTTTTCTGGTTTTATAAATATAACCAGGTGGAGGAATAAAATGGCAGAATATAAAAATCCTGAATTGTTAGTTTCAACTGACTGGGTACTTGAGAATAAAGACAATCCTGGAATAAAGGTATTAGAGTCTAACGAGGATATTCTATTGTATGACATTGGTCATATAGAGGGTGCAATTAAGATAGATTGGGAGACAGAGCTTCAAGATAATCTTATTAGGGACTATATTGATAAAGATAAATTTGAGAAGCTATTATCTTCTAAGGGTATTTCACCTGATGATACAATTGTATTTTATGGAGACAAAAGCAATTGGTGGGCTTGCTACGCTTTGTGGACATTTAAAATATACGGACACGAAAAATGTTTAATAATGAATGGTGGAAGGCAAAAGTGGATAGAAGAAAAAAAGCCTTTAACCAAAGATGTCCCAGAGTATGAAAATACAAACTATAAAGTATCTAATGTTAATCTAGATATTAGAGCTTTTAGGGAAGAAGTTAAGGAACACAGCGCATCTCAGAAAGCTTTAATTGACGTAAGATCTCCAAAAGAATTTTCTGGAGAAATGTTACATATGGAAGCATATCCTCAAGAAGGAGCACTTAGGGGTGGCCACATTCCTAATGCTAAAAGTGTTCCATGGGCTACTGCGGCAAATGAAGATGGGACATTTAAATCAGCTGATGAATTGTTGAAGATTTATCAAGATGGTGCTGGACTAAAGCCAGACGATGATGTTATAGCATATTGTCGTATTGGAGAAAGATCTTCTCATACTTGGTTTGTGCTTACATATTTGTTGGGATACAATAGTGTGAAAAATTATGATGGTTCTTGGACAGAGTGGGGAAACCTTGTACAAGCTCCAATTGAAAAATAAAGAGGTTAAATTTGACTCAGGACAAACAGGAATTAATGGATTTTATCCTAGACCATTATGAGAATCCAAGAAATGCGGGTTCTCTTAATGGTGATCATGAACATACACATAGTTGTGATGTAAAGCAAAACGGTGGAAATCCGGGATGTGGGGATATAATCACTGTTTGTCTTAAATTTAATGATGGTATTATTGAGGATTTTAAATTTGAAGGTGAAGGTTGTATTGTGAGCCAGGCTGGCACTTCGATAATATCTGAAATTGTTATAGGTAAATCTAAAGAAGAGATTATGGGCATGGGCCCAGAAGTTATTACTGAAATCATTGGGGAAGAGCTTGCCCTTTCAAGGCCTAAATGCTCTACTTTAGGTATTCAAACAGTTAAGCTAGCTATTAAGGAATTTGAGAAGCAAGAAGCTAAAAAAGAGGCTCTAGGATAAAATTCCTTTTTTGTAATTTTAAAATTTAATTTATAATATACTCAAGTAGAAGCGAGGTGCAATAATGAGCAAAAAAAATGGAAATGGAAAAGTTAATTACGAAGCAGCATTAAATTACCCATTATTTGAAGCAATTTTTAATAGAAGGTCTAGAAGGTTTGGCGCAGGAATGGAATTGCCTTCCGATAGTACACTAGGTCACAAGTCAGAAATTCCCCCGATACCTTTGACAGAATTTCAAGAAGCCATGTTGGTTTGGGCAGGAACAGGTTTGACTGGATTATGTCTGGCTGATTTGCCACCAGAAAATGGAATTGATTTATTGTGTCAATGGACTGGTAGAACATGGCCATCTGCTTGTAACAATCACGGTACCGAACTTTTTTTTACTAATGATTCAGGCTTATACTGGGTTGATGTAAAAAATATGCTTCCTAAAGATAAAGAGCTTGATATGTTCTTTAGGCTTGATAAGAATGACAAGATTGATAGATTGCTTGAGCTATACAGAGAGGGCCTAGTTAAACTTGAGGATGGAAGGGCAAATTTACCAGATAAAATGCCGGGACTTTTTGATTTTAATCAGTGGAATACTAATAAGGCTGGTACAACCACCTTTATTCCAGTTACTGATATAACTGAGGAATATTTAAATTTATTAACACTTTACTGTAGTAGTACATATGCATTTAATATTTGGGATGAAAAAAATAATCGCTCTTGCGGACAAGACAAATGGATTGCTGAAGGAAGAATTAAAGAAGAAGTTAAAATGTCTTTGTATGATTTAGAAGTAAGAATTTTGACTGGATTAAACGTAGAGCAAGCTTTTATTTGTCAGAATATGTCCTTAGCTCTTCAAGCATTAGGTTTAGGTGGATGGACTTTTACAGGACTTATCCCAAGATTTACTTTAGGATCAAATCCAGAACTTTTTAAAGGACTTGGATTTAGATTTGAACAACCAAAAACAGGACCAACAAGGCCTGTTGGTAAGGACGGAATTTTTGAAGGATATTGTCCTCCATATTACAAATCAATGTCAGAAGCATTTGATAAGATGGATGAGCATAAATGGGCAGCTTGGGATAGCAAGAAGCCTTTCCCTTATGAAGAACCTGATAAGCATTTGGTTCAAGCGCCTAGGCCAACAGATACTACAAATGAAATTGTTAAATCTGTTGCTGACTATATTTATGATACCTATGGATCCTTTCCTGCTTATGTTGACCCAATGTATATGAGGTTGGTTTTTCAGGCTCAAAATTTGGATTTAGATTTTTACGACAAGTATTATCCTCCAGGATCATACACTGATCAGCATGTAAATACCTTTAAGTATTTTAATCCTGATATTAAAAATCCTTATAAACAGAAGCCTAGTAAGAAATATTCATGGGATAAATAAAGTTACCTATTTAAAGAATCCCAAGTGTCATTTGTAACACCTTCTTCTCTTAGTTTAATTTTTTGAACTCGGTTTGTAGGTGTTTTTGGTAAGGAGTCTCTAAATCTTACGAATCGTGGAATCATGAACTTTGGCATAATTGGTTCTAAATATTCTATTAGCTCAATTGGATCTAAAGTTAGACCATCTTTTAGAACAATAACAATCATTAATTCGTCTTCCGAATGACGGCCTTGCTCATCAAGTTTTACTGCAATTGCGGCAGATTCCTCAATATTAGGGTGAGTTGAGATAAGATTCTCTACTTCAAAAGAGCTAATATTTTCACCCCTTCTTCGTATGTAGTCTTTCACTCGATCCATAAAAAAGATATATCCATCTTCGTCCATTCTACATAAATCACCTGTATGGAACCATAGATTACGAAAATCAGAAACAGTTTTTTCAGGCATTTTATAGTAATAATGAAGACATATATTTGGAATTCTTGGTCTTAATACAAGTTCGCCAGGTGTATTTCTTGGTAATTCTTCATCTGTCTCAGGATTAACAATTTTAATTTCATATCCTGGGGATTCTTTTCCACATGAGCCCACTCTAAATGGTTCCCCGGGTCTTGTAAAAGTGCACTGACCTACTTCTGTTAATCCATACCCTTCTGTAAACTTTATATTAAATCTATCCATAAATTCTTCGATAATATCGTGCGGAGCAGGGCTTCCTAGCACTAATTTAACTTTGTGATTTTTTTCTTCTGACACAACGGGGGCATTCCACATAAAATATGACATTACGCCAACAAGATTAAATTTTGTTACTTCAAAATCTTTCATCCATTGCCAAAATTTGCTTGCTGAATATTTTTCTTCTACTATGACTTTACATCCACTTATCATGGCAGGGTACACACCCATTACCATTGCATTTGAGTGAAACAAGGGTAGACATGTAAAAACTGTATCTTCTTTTGTTAAATCCATGATTGATGAATAATTTTGAGCAGATGAATAGTCTGCAGCGCATGGCCTAACAACACCTTTTGATTTTCCTGTTGTACCCGAAGTATACATTAGTCTTGCATGGTCCATATGTGTAATTTCTACTGTAGGTTCTATATCATGTCCATTTGCAACAAACTTATTCCATGAAATACATTCTGTTTTGTTAAAACCGTGGTTATTAAATTCCTCAGAATTATTTCTAGTCCAGACAATAACTTTTTTAATATTAGGAATTCTTTCTTGAATATTTGCTAATCTTTCTAGATATTCTTCAGCTATTATTATGATTTTTGAATCGGAGCTTTCAATTATATATTGAAGAAAGTCCATTACATAAGCAGTATTGATTGGAACCATTACTGACCCATTTTTTAAAATTCCGAACCAAGCTAAGCATATTTCAAGCGAATTAGGCATATAAACTGAAACTTTATCAGTTTTTTTAATTCCAAGACTATCTAGCGAGTTCGCGATCTGATTAGCTTTATTATTTACCTCCGAAAAGGTCAAAGCTTTATTGTAGCTAAATTGTAGAAATTCTTTGTCTGGGAATTTTTTTGCTTGATTTTTTAAAACATGCGGAAGTACCCATGTTTTTTGATCGCTTTTTGTATTCCAATTGTAATCAAACTTATTTTCCCACTTGTATTTTGTAGGATAGTCCAAATCTTTAATTGGATATTTTTTGTTACTCATTACTTAAATGCCACCTTTGTTGGAATAGCTACTATCATCTCCATTGTTAAAACTCTTATTTTGTTGTCCGCAATTTTTGATACACCCTTAAAGCCGGCTTTTTCATATGCTTTAAGACCAGCATCTGTAACTATTTTATCACCACAGAGTTCTATAGTAAGTATTCCAAAATCCTCTCTACTTTCGATTAAATCTTTATTTTTTATTTTGAAAGATCCGATTATTTTTTCATCATCCTCATCTGATGAATCAAACATAGACTGAATAATATCCGAAGGATATGTTGGAGCATCGTGAGATCCAGAATTCATACCTAAAAAATATGCGTACGGAATATGAGAGCTAACTTCACCCTCAACTGTAGACTTAACAGCGCCACCATAACCTATAAAATTTGATTTGGGTGTATGATGGACACTTGCATCATTTAATGTAGAAATTTGAAGCCAGCTAAAATCAACTAAGTTAATCGATTTTGAAAAATCACCATTGTAGATTTCTTCAATTTCAAAATCTTCGAATGCTTTGATGTCTTGGTCATTAAATTTATTTGGTAACCCTTGAAATTTTAAAGGCATCATTGCCTCGGTTAGCCCAATTCTTTCAGGCTGTTCTTGAATGCTTGATTGAGTATCAAGTGTTGTACCATTTGACGCTCTAACTAAAACTTGTCTAACGTATTCTAATACAACTTTATTATCTTGATTCGTTATCGTTGTCTTAACTTGAACGGAACCATTTGAAGCCCCATCCTTCTTTACTTCAATCCCTAGAACTTCAGATGTTGCAAATAAAATATCACCTTCATAAGCGGGAACACCATAGCGTAAATTTTTATATGAAAGATTCGCTATTGCATTAAAAGAAATATCGTGAACGCTAAGCCCAAAACCAACATTAAACAAATATCCCTGACTTATTATAGAGGGATTTTGAATTCCAAAATTTTGTCTCTTAATTTCTATGTTTGGGTCAATATATCCTAGGGATTCAGCTATTTTTGAGTCTGCCCCTAAAGCGTAGTTCTTATTAAATTTCTTAATATACTCTTTATTTCTGAAAGGAGTTACTTGAACTGCCCCGTGATATAATATCTCTCCAGGGACGAATTCTTCAATATGTTTTGATGATGCTAAATTCATTTATAACCTCCAAAATAATTAGGTAAGGTTACAATTATTAAGATTTTTATCAACGCTCTTTATAAGTTAAATAAGATACAATTATTCCTATTTCATAGAATACGACTAATGGAACTAGCATAAAAAGCATTGAAAATATATCGGTTGTAGGTGTTAAAATCGCTGATATTAATGTAGAAATTAATATTGCATACTTTCTTTTTGAAGACAAAAAGCTACTTGATGTAACTCCAAATTTAGAAAGAATATAAATAATAAGAGGGTATTCGAAAATTATTCCAAAACTAAGAATTATTGAAGAAAGAAAACCCAGGGTATCGCTAACGTTAGGAAGCGCGGTAATTGATTCAGACGAATATTCATTTATTAGAACATTAAACGTAACTGGGGCGACAAATTTATAACAACAAAATGCTCCAATAAAAAATAAAATAGTTCCTATAATTATGACTAAGGCCGATATTTTTTGTTCATTTTCATATAACCCTGGTTTAATAAAGGACCAAATTTCATAAATAATCAATGGAAAGGTACAAATGAAGCTTGCAAGGAATGATACTCTTATATTAGAGGATAGACCTTCTATAGGTCTAGTGAAAATAATTTTTGAATTTTCAGGTAACGAATCTGTAATAGGAATTAGTGCAAGTTCCATTATCAAATCTCTAAAATAGAAAGCTGGTATGAATAAAACTATCATCAAAAGGACAATCTTTATAAGGCTTTTTCTTAAAATACCAAAGTGTTCCAAAAAAGTTAATTTTTCTTCGTTGTCCATTCTTAGATTTTATACCCAGCAATTTATTTTTACAATTAATCCTTTTGATTGACATTGTTTGATTGCTAAAATATATTTTTCTTTTGTAACTTCGGAGGAATATATTGAAGATATTAATCACAGATGGCTTGTCTAAAGAGGGACTATCTCTTTTTGAAAGCCATAAGAATATAGATTTAGATGTAAGAAAAAAAATCGATAGAGATGAACTCAAAGAAATAATCAATAATTACGAGGCTGTAATAATAAGAAGCGCTACAACGATTGATGAAGAAATTATAAGTTTATTAGGAGAAAATTTTAAATTAATCGGTAGAGCAGGGATCGGGGTAGATAATGTAGATATAAAAGCCGCCTCTAAAAAAGGGATTATTGTAATGAATACTCCATCTGCAAATGCCATAACCACTGCGGAACACACTATTGCCTTGTTGTTTTCATTAGCAAGAAAAACTCCTCAAGCTCATAGTTCAATGAAGTCATTAAAGTGGGAACGATCTAAGTTTCAAGGTACAGAATTGTTTGGTAAAACATTGGGATTAATTGGAATGGGAAATATTGGAAGATTGGTTGCGGAAAGAGCAATAGGATTAAAAATGAAAGTAGTGGCTCATGATCCATATATATTAAAAGGAACAAATTTAAATATGCCTGTAGAGCTAGTAGATATGGATGAAGTTTTTAAAGTTTCTGATGTTATATCTGTTCACACTCCACTGACTTCTACAACAAAGAATTTAATTTCAAAGGGCTCAATACAAATGATGAAAGATGGAGTTTTGATTATTAATTGTGCACGAGGGGGTATAGTTAACGAAGAGGATGTCTCTGAGGCTATTTCTTCTGGAAAAGTAGGTGGTTTAGCAATTGATGTTTTTAACCCTGAGCCACCTGATTTTAAATCGCCTATATTTAATTTAGATGAAAATGTTGTTCTTACACCACATCTGGGCGCTTCTACCCAAGAGGCACAAATGAAAGTTGGAATTGCAATGGCTGAGCAAGTTATTGAATTTGCCAATAATGGTGTTGTTTCAAATGCGGTAAATATGCCTTCAATGAGCAATGAAGTTTTAAATGAAATTAGCCCTTACTTGAATTTATGTGAAAAACTTGGGAGCTTTATGGGACAAACCTGTAAGTCAGGTGTAAAAGAAATAATAGTTGAATATAGTGGTAATGTAGCGGAAACAAATGTAGCCCCTCTAACTATAACTGCATTAAAAGGTTATCTTAGTCCTATAATGAGTGCACCCGTAACATATGTCAACGCTCCTTTAATTGCTGAAGAAAGAGGGATTAAGCTTACAGAAGCTAAAGTTTCAACAGGGGATGAATTTTCTAGTCTCGTTTCAGTAATTGTAAGGACAGATAGTGGAAAGTTATCAATCTCAGGCTCATTGTTTGGAATGAAAGAGGCTAGATTTACAAAACTAAATAAGCATTCGATTGATTTAATTCCAGAAGGGAATATTTTAATGATACAAAATTATGATAAACCTGGTGTAGTAGGCTTGCTTGGGGCAGCATTAGGAGAAAAAAACATCAATATCGCAAGATTGTATCTTAGTAGACAAGAAAATTCGGAGAAAGAAGATTATGCGCTTGCTTTTATTTCTGTTGATTCACCTGTTTCGCAAGAAATTCTAGAGGATATAGCTAACTTGTCAGAAGTAAAAAGTGTGGATCAGGTAATTTTCGGATGATTAAAAACTATTCATTGCCTGTTGGAATTAAAGAGTACACAACTAAAGATGTAAAAAAAATTGATTTTATTTCATCTGTAATTCTAGAAGAGTCGGAATTGTGGGGATATAAAAAAATTATCACACCTATTTTTGAGACGATTAATTCTTTACAGGTTGGCTTAAAAGAAGATACTATAAATAAAACAATTAAGTTCATTGATCCGTTAAATGGAGATGTGCTGGCTTTAAGATCAGACATAACCCCTCAGATTGCTAGATATGTTTCTAATAATTATAAAAATGAAAGATTACCCTTTAGACTTACTTATAATGAAAGAGTAGTAAGAAATAATTTTAAAGAGGCAGGTACCAAAAGGGAAGTTTTTCAGGTTGGCTGTGAACTAATTGGATCGAATTCCATTGAGTCAGATCTAGAGATGATTTCTTTGGGCTCTTCAATATTAAAAAAATTGGGTTTTTTTAAGCAAGTTATAACTCTAAATTCCTCTTTATTGTTAAATTTTATCTTCGATAATTTAAGTCCTATTAAAGATGACATAAAGCTTCTATTTCATAAGAAAGATTATCAATCTATTAAGAAATTTAGCTCTGATAAAAGATTAAGTAAAAAAGAAAAAGTTTTTATAGGAAAATATTTACGACCATTATTGGATAATAAAAGTATTTTGTCTAAGAAATTACCTGTAAAAGTTAAAGAGAGTATCACTCGAATTAATCTAGTTTCTGATTTATTTTCTAAGTCAAACCCAGATCTAGATATTAGAATAGATTTTCTTGATGTTAAAAATTTTGATTATTATTCGGGGATGACTTTTGATATTGCTGTCCCAGAAATATCAGAAATCGTTTTATCTGGTGGCAGATATGATGAGTTAATCGGCAAATATGGTAAAAGTTTTCCTGCTGTTGGTCTTGGAATTAACATTTTGCCTTTGATGAAAACTATAAATCCAGATGAACTAGGCACCCCAATAGTTGTAATTGAATCATCACAAATTAACAGATTTGCCACTTCTATTGAGATTAAAGATTTTTTTACATCGCAGGGATTTGTTGCGGTTTTATCAAATAAGGGAAACTTATATAATGACAAATTTGATTTGAAAATTAAGATTTCAAGTAATGGAAAACTTACATTGCTTGATAGTAAGAATAAGAAAATAACAACATTTAAAAATTTTTCTGATTTGCAGAAAGAGGAATTCTAATTTGGTAAAAAAATCAAAAAATTCAATTTATATTGGAGCACAATGGGGAGATGAGGGGAAAGGCAGAATTATTGATTTAGTCTCGGAAGATTATGATGTAATAGCTCGTTTCCAAGGTGGTAGTAATGCGGGCCATACAATAATTATTAAAAATAAGAAAATTGTTTTGCATCATATACCATCGGGTGTATTAAGAAAAGGCAAGGTTTCTGTAATAGGGAATGGAACCGTTATAGATCTTGCTACATTGATTAACGAAATTAAAGGTCTTAGAAAGAATGGTTTCAAGGTTACAGGCTCAAATTTAAAAATAAGTTCTCTTGCACACATTATAACTCCCTATCATAAAATAATTGATCAAGAAAGAGAGATAATGAAAGGTAGTAAGGCAATTGGAACAACTGGTAGAGGTATTGGTCCGGCTTACGAGGACAAAGTATCTAGGCAGGGTATAAGGATTTCAGATTTAGAAGATAAAGAATTATTAAATCAAAAAGTAAAGTTCATACTAAAAGAGAAAAATAAAATAATCTCTAAGGTTTTTGGTAAAAAGTCTTTAAAAGCTAAGACTATTGTGGATGATTTTTCTAAAAATTATAAATTTATTAAAGAGTTCGTAGCTGATACAGGTAAGTTTTTAAATGAGAGTATTAAAAAGAATAAAAGAGTTTTATTCGAAGGAGCCCAAGGGGTTATGCTTGATTTAGATTTTGGTACTTATCCATTTGTTACTTCTTCTTCAACAATTTCATCGAATGCTTCTACTGGAACAGGGGTTGCATTTTCTAAATTAGGGAATGTTGTTGGTATTTCAAAAGCTTATACAACTAGAGTGGGCCACGGACCTTTTCCAACAGAAATGTTTGATGATCAGGGATTAACTTTAAGAGAATTTGGAACAGAGTATGGTGCTACAACTGGTAGACCGAGACGCTGTGGTTGGCTAGATTTAGTAGCATTGAAACAAGCAGTAATCGTCTCTGGTATTGATTCTATAGTTTTGACAAAGGTTGATATTTTGTCTATTTTTGAAAAGATTAAGGTTTGCACTGGCTATAAGATAGGAAAGAAGAAGCTATCTTCTTATCCATTGAAGCTGGAAGACCTTTCTAGTGTCACACCTATATATAAAGAGTTTCCGTCTTGGAAAATGGAAGATCTTTCAAAGAATAAGATTCCAAGTAGTTTAAAAACCCTTATTAAATTTATTGAACTTAGCTTAAAAGTTAAAGTTTCAATGGTCTCGATAGGGCCTGAAAGAGATGAAATAATTTATTTATAGGCCTCTATTATTTCTTTTACTAATCTGTGGCGAACAACATCAGATTGATCAAATGAACAAAAATTTATACCATTTATATCTTTAAGAATTGATTGTGCCTCAACTAAGCCAGACTTTAAATTTTTATCTAAATCTATTTGTGTAACATCTCCTGTGATAATACATTTTGAATTAAAACCTATTCTTGTTAAGAACATTTTCATTTGAGAAGAAGTTGAATTTTGCGCTTCATCTAAAATGATAAAAGAATCATTTAGAGTTCTCCCACGCATAAATGCCAATGGGGCAATCTCAATTTTTTCTCTTTCTATTAGCCTAGAAACTGTATCAAAGTCGAGCATGTCATTAAGTGCATCAAAAAGTGGTTTTAAGTATGGGTCAACCTTTTCACTTAAATCTCCAGGTAGGAAACCTAATTTTTCTCCTGCCTCTACTGCAGGCCTAGTAAGAATTATTTTTTTTACCTTTTTTAGGTTTAATGAAGCTACCGCAGTGGCAACAGCTAAATAGGTTTTTCCGGTACCAGCCGGACCAATTCCGAAAACAATATCATTTTTTCTTATAGAATCTATATAAATTTTTTGATTAATACTTTTAGGTGCTATTGTTTTTCGGTCTGTAGTTACACAAATAGTATCTAAGAAAATTTCTTCTATAGTATGGTTTTTATCTAAAATGATCTTCAAACCTGATTTAAAATCATTTTCTGCAGGAGAGTATCCTTTAGATATCATTCCGTAAAAAGCCTGCAAGATATTTTTACCTAAATCTGTTTCATCTTTAGGCCCTGAAAGATTAAGCTCATTTCCCTTTGAATGGATTTTTATATTTAAGAGTTTTTCTAGTTCAAATATGTTTGATTGCTTAGGTCCAACTAAAAGTTTAAGCGATTCAACGTTGTCAAAAACAAGTTTTTCATCAGATACTGGATTTAATATAACACTCATATGAACCTATAAAATACATAGTAAACAGAAAATAATAATAGTCCAATTAATGAGTTGATACTGATAGTATCTTTCTTATTGTTAGAAATATAGTATGCGTAAAATATTAGAAAGATTCCGATTTCTAAAACTACTAAAAGCCCTGGTATTAAAGGGTTTAGATTGATATTACCTATGCTAAATATTAAGCCTAAAATACCAAAAATAAATATGTTTGCCAGGTTGCTACCTAGCACATTACCAATAACAAGATCATGCTTTTTATATTTAAATATAGCGAATAAGGACGTAAATATTTCTGGGGAAGATGAAGCAAGAGCAAAGTATATTGAACCTACAAAGCTTGGAGAAAAGCCCAAGTTTTGTAATTTTAAACCAAGGTTAGCTAGAAGGTTAGAGCCCACACCAAGAAGGAGGCCACCAGCAATGATTTTAAGGGTAATCTTAGTTTTTGTTGATCGCTCTTTTTTTAGAAAATTATCGGTTTTTTTATTTGAAATTAGTATATACAAAATTATTCCAAGAACCATTCCGATTGAAAGAATTTTCTTAAGAACTATATCTTGCAAAATATTTAATCCATAAAGTAAAAATATTAGTGTTGATAAAAGAGAAATAAAAACTATGTTTTTAAAAATACTAAAATTAAAGTCGAATTTATCTTTAAATTTTATCAAAATTGAAAGACCAAGAACTAAGCCTAAATTTGCGAAATTGCTTCCAAGAATAGTACTGTATGCAACAGTTGAACCTTCAGGGTGATTAATGGCTTCAAATAGAACTAGGAACTCGGGTAATGATGTAATCCATGCGATTAAAGTTACGCTAATGAGCATTTCAGAGATTTTGAGTTTTGCGGCAAAATCTAAAGAACCACTTAAAAGTAGGTCTGCACCATAATAAAGCATTGCGATAGACGCAACAGTAAGCAGAATCAAATCAAAGTTTTGATATATGTTAAATTCCATTAACCTGTCAATAAATCAATTGCTTCAAGATATTTTTCTGAAGTTAGCTTGGCTATATCATCAGGAAGTTCAGGAGCAGGAGGTTTTTTGTCCCATCCAACTGATGTCAAATAATCCCTAACAAATTGTTTATCATAGCTTTGTTGCCCTCGGCCTTTTCCGTAAAGTGCAAGTGGCCAGAAACGAGATGAATCGGGCGTTAAAACCTCATCAATTAAGATTAGCTCATCATCTACTAGTCCAAATTCAAACTTTGTGTCTGCGATGATTATTCCTTTATCTTTAGCATAATCATGAGCTTTGGAATAAAGTTGAATTGAAAAGTCTTTTACTTTATTTGCCAACTCTTCCCCAATAATTCCTACGCAAGTTTCAAAGTCTATATTTTCATCATGTTCGCCTTGTTCAGCTTTAGTAGATGGTGTAAAAATAGGAGTATCCAGTTTTTCAGACTCTTCTAGCCCATCTTTTAGTTGAATTCCACAAATAGTTCCCTGCTTTTTATATTCTGACCAGCCGGAGCCAGTTATATATCCTCTAACAATACATTCAACAGGAAGAGGCTTTGCTTTTTTTACAATCATGGAACGACCTTTAATTACATCCACATGTTCTGATAAAGATGAGTATTGTTCCGTTATCTTGTCGGAAATAAAATGGTTGGGCACTATGTCTTCAGTAAGCGAAAACCAAAATTTTGATAATTTGGTTAATACTTCACCTTTTCCAAGAATTCCAGTCGGTAGAACTGAATCATATGCTGATATTCTATCACTAGAGATAATTAGCAAGGTATCACCCATATCATATAAATCTCTAACCTTTCCTCTATTAATTAGATTCTGATTCTTTAAGTTAGTCTCGAGTATAATATTTTTGTTTTCTATATCCATTTAGTAATTATAAATTAATGAGAGCAAAGAACAAAATTTGATTTATATTTTCTCCTCTATACAATATTTTAGGACTATGAGCGCGTAGCTCAGGGGGAGAGCGCTTGCTTGACATGCAAGAGGTCGGTGGTTCAAATCCACTCGTGCTCATAAATATTGATATGAACATATTTGTTAATGAAGAAAAACTTGATATTGAATTAGGAAAGTCTATTGGCGAAGTCTTCTGTACTTTGAAATACGATAATTCTGTTATCGGTGCAATTGTTGATGGAGAACTAAAAGATCTATTTTATATTCCTAAACAAGATGAAAAAGTATCTCCAGTGCATAAGGATACTGAGCAAGGATTAGGGCTTATTAGGCATACTGCAGCTCATGTTTTGGCTGAGGCAGTACAAAGTGTATATCCAGAAACTAAAGTTACAATTGGCCCCGTTATTGAAGATGGATTTTACTATGATTTTTATTCCACAAAAAATTTTACTGAAGATGATTTATTAATTTTTGAAAAAAAAATGGAAGAAATAATTAATAAAAAGTTGCCAATTTCTAGAAAAGTTATTTCAAAAGGTTCAGCACTTAAACAATTTAGTTCGATGGGAGAATTTTTTAAAGAAGAATTAATTAATGAGTTTCCAGAGAAAGAGGAGATTTCTTTATATTATCAAGATCAATGGTTTGATTTATGCAGAGGCCCCCATGTGCCTAACACTTCATATATTAAATCCTTTAAATTATTAAGTGTAGCAGGTTCATATTGGAGAGGAGACGAGAACAGGGAATCTCTTCAACGAATTTATGGTACGGCTTTCTTTTCTAATAAAGAACTAAAAAAATATTTATCTTTACTTGAAGAAGCTAAGAAAAGAGACCATAGGAAATTAGGGAAAGAATTAAATCTCTTTTCAATAACAGATGAAGTAGGGCCAGGACTTGTTCTATGGCATCCAAATGGGTCAACAATAAGAAGAATAATTGAGGATTATTGGAGAGATCAGCATATTGATGCGGGATACAGTTTAATTTTTACTCCCCATATTGCAAAAGCAGATTTATGGGAAACTTCAGGTCATTCAGAATTCTATAGCGAAAATATGTTTTCTCAGATGGATATAGATTCAAGCAAATATCAAACCAAGCCGATGAACTGCCCCTTTCATATAATGATTTATAAGAGTGAATTAAGAAGCTATAAAGATCTTCCAGTAAAGTTTGCCGAAATAGGAACGGTATACAGATATGAAAGGTCTGGGGTATTGCATGGGCTCTTTAGAGCAAGAGGTTTCACTCAAGACGATGCTCATATTTTCTGTACATTAGCTCAAATTGAGGAAGAGGTAGAAAAAGTAATAAATTTGACTACAAAATTTTTAAATGCTTTCGGATTTGAAGATTATGAAATATTTGTATCTACGAAACCTTCAAAGTACGTCGGTTCAGATGCTGAATGGGATGAAGCAACAAATGCTTTAAAGAATTCCTTAAAAAATAAATCTCTTAATTTTTCAGTTGATGAGGGTGGAGGAGCTTTCTATGGCCCTAAAATAGACCTTAAAATAAAGGATGTATTAGGAAGGTCATGGCAGTGCTCAACTGTACAAGTAGATTTCAATTTACCAAAAAGATTTGACCTTAATTATATTTCACGTAATAATGATAGACTTCAGCCAGTAATGATACATAGGGCAATCTTTGGATCATTTGAGCGATTTTTTGGAATATTAATCGAACATTATGGTGGTGCTTTTCCTTTCTGGTTGGCACCTGTTCAGGTTAAAATTCTAACTGTATCAGAAGAGCAATTTGATTATTCAAATTTCTTGGTTGATATTTTTAGTAAATTAAAAATTAGGGTTGAAATTGATAAGAGAAATGAGAAGTTAGGTTTAAAGATAAGAGAAGCAGCAATAAGCAAAGTACCTTATGTTTTAACAATTGGAAAAAATGAAATGGAAAATAAAACTGTAAGTGTAAGAAAATATGGCGGTGAACAGTTGGGAGAATTAGAAATTTCTAAATTTGAAGATGTTATAAAAAAAGAAAAAATGGGGGATCTTCTATAAAAAGAAAAAAAAGTTTTTCAAGAAAACCTTTGCAAAGGATAAATAATTCTATTAGGGCAAAACAAGTTAGGCTGATAGGATTAGATGGCGCTCAGGTGGGAATAGTTTCTATTGATGAGGCTCTTGCAACTGCTAAAGTCAGTTCAACCGATTTAGTTGAAATATCTCCAGATGCTTCACCTCCAGTATGCAAAATTATGGATTATGGAAAATTTTTATATGATCAAAAAAAACAGCAAGGAAGTCAAAAGAAACCTAAGGCGCAAGTTTTAAAAGAAATAAAATTTAGGCCTAATATTGGAGAAAATGATTTTAATGTTAAAATAAACAGGCTGAAAGATTTTTTGGCTGATGGACATAAGGTTAAAATAAGGCTTTGGTTTAAAGGAAGAGAGATTGTCCATAAAAGTATAGGAGAGGAATTGGTAGCAAAAATTATCGAAACAGTCTCAGAGTCAGGCGAGTTAGATAATGAACCAAAATTTGAAGGAAAAAATTTAACTTTAATGGTTTTACCAAAGAAGTTAAAGGTGGTTAAAAAGCAAAATGGCAACACAAAAAATGAAGTCCAATAGAAGCGCTGCTAAAAGGTTTAAGTTGAAACCTAATGGAAAGCTGAAAAGAATTAAGGGGAATAAGCATCATTGTAATGTCCACAAGGCTCAGTCTAGAATTAGAAGGCTGAAAGAAGCCGGAACAGTTGATGGTAAAAAAGCTAAGGATTTGAGAAAAGTAGTTTTTGCTTAGTGGATATAGAGGTTATAAATGAGAGTTAAAACAAGCGTAGCCAGTAAAAGAAGAAAGAAGAGACTTTTAAAACAAACAAAAGGTTTTTGGGGTCAAAGAAAAAATGTTTTTCGAAGAGCTAAAGAAACTCTTCTTAGAGGAATGGCTTTTTCTTACCGCGACCGTAGAGTTAAAAAAAGAACCAACAGGGCTTTATGGATTATAAGAATTAATGCAGCTTTAAGACAAGAAGGCTTAACTTATAGTAAATTTATTCACTCTTTAAAGGCTAAAAATATCGAATTAGATCGAAAAGTTCTATCTGAAATAGCCATGAATAATCCCGAGCAATTTAAAAAACTAATATCTGAAGTTGCTTAACAAATTTTGTACGGTTTTGTTCAAAAAATAACCCAATTCTTTATTTTTTCATATGTAATATCAACCTAGGTTTTTATTCTAAATTAATAAAAGTATTAATAATATTAGGTAAAATATTATAATGAAAGAGACTCCCCTTTTCTCCATACACAAAGACATGAATGCTAAATTTGTTGATTTTAATGGATGGAATATGCCAGTGTGGTTCAAGGATCTAAAAGAGGAGCATTTACATGTAAGAAAAAGTGTTGGGATCTTTGATGTTAGCCATATGGGAGAGCTAGAGATTGAAGGAAAAGGGAGTGCAGATTTTCTTGACTTTACTTTTACAAACACTGTTTCTGATTTAAGAGATGGTCAAGCTCGGTATGGCTTCTTTTGCAATGAACATGGAGGAGTGATTGATGATGTTATTGTTTACAAATTGGCCTCAGAAAGATTCTTTATCTGTGTAAATGCAGGAAATATTGATAAAGTTTTTTCCTGGCTAAATTTGAAATCAAATAACTATGAAATAGTAATTAAGAATCTAACAAACTTTTATGGACAACTTGCAATCCAGGGGCCTGAGGCAGTAAGTTGTACGGCTAAGCTATTTCCTACTTCTAATATTAACGAGATAAAAAAATACTCCATATCTAGAGTCTTAGAGTTGGATGAAAAATATAAATCAAGTTTAAAGAATACTTGTCCAAATGGAGATAATTTTCTTATTGCTAGAACAGGGTATACAGGAGAGGACGGGTTCGAACTTTTTATTCCTAATGAAGTTTTGAGCGATTTATATTCAGTGATTTTAAATCAATTAAAAAATATTCAGCCTTGTGGTTTAGGTTCGCGTGATACACTTAGATTGGAGAAAGGTTTTCCTCTCCATGGCAATGAATTGAGTGAGCAACTGAATCCTATAGAGGCGAACTTAGGAAAATTTATAGATTTTTCTAAAAAGGATTTTATTGGCAAGAAGTCCTTGGAATTAATTTCACAAAATCCTGACTTAACTTTAATTGGGTTTAAAATGTGTGATAAAGGGATTCCAAGAGCAGGGTATAAGATTTTTTCTGAGGACAACGAGATTGGATATGTTACAAGCGGGACATTCTCTCCTTCTTTAAATGAAGGAATAGGTTTAGCTGTTATAAAAAAAGATTTTTCCGAATTGGAGACAATTGAAGTTAAAATAAGAAAAGATAAGAAAAAAGCATTAAGGGTTAAATATCCTTTCGTTTAAAAAGGGAGCTTAATATGTCGGAAATTAAAGATGATTTAAAATATAGTAGTGAACATGAATGGGTTAAAGTTGAAGGGGAACATGTTTCAGTCGGTATAACTGACCATGCTCAAGACTCTTTAGGTGAAATAGTTTTTGTTGAGCTTCCACAGGTAGGCGATACTTTAGAAAAGTCCTCTATTTTTGGCGCTGTTGAGTCTACCAAATCCGTCTCAGATCTTTATTCACCTATTGCTGGAACTGTATTGGAAGTTAATTCGTCAATTGAAAATGAACCAGACTTAATTAATTCCAGTCCTTATGATAAAGGTTGGATGATAAAGATTACACCTTCAAGTAGTTCTGATTTAGATAAGCTACTTAGTTCAGAGGAGTATAAAAATTTAATAAACGGTGAGTAAGTTTAATATTAATTCTTCATATTCTGAGGTTGGCAAGCCAGACTTGTTTGTAAATCGTCACATCGGACCATCTGCATCTGAAATTAAAGATATGCTAGATTGTCTCGGCTATAATGATTTAGAGGATTTGATCCAAGCGACTGTTCCAAACCAGATCTTATTAGATGTTCCAGTTGATCTTGATTCACCAATAGATGAACAAAAAGCCTTAGAGTTTCTCTATTCTAAAATTGACGATAATGATTTATTCAAATCTTATATAGGCATGGGTTACAGTGATACAATAACACCTTCTGTAATTCTAAGAAATATATTAGAAAATCCTGGTTGGTATACCGCATATACTCCATATCAACCCGAAGTCTCTCAAGGAAGACTGGAAATGTTAATTAATTATCAACAAATGATAATGGACTTAACAGGTCTTCAGGTTGCCAACGCTTCTCTCTTAGATGAAGGGACAGCAGCAGTTGAGGCTATGATTTTAGCTTTTAGAAAATCAAAAGATAATAAGTATATTTTTTTAGTTTCTGAAGATTGCCATCCACAGACAATTGATTTGTTAACAACAAGAGCAAAACCATTAGGTATTAAGATAGTTGTCGGTCCAATTGAGAATTTAATAAGGGACAATGGGGGTTTGTTCTTTGGTTTTATCGGTCAATATCCAAATACTTTTGGGATAATTAATGATTATAAATTATCAATCTCTCAAGCTAAATCTCAAGATGCGATTTCAATTTTAGCATGCGATATTTTATCCCTAACTCTTTTAAAATCGCCAGGTGAACTAGGGGCTGACATTGCGGTTGGTAGCTCTCAAAGGTTTGGGGTTCCGATGGGATTTGGGGGTCCACATGCCGCGTTTATTTCCTGCAAAGAGGAATTTAAGAGATTGTTGCCTGGCCGTATTATCGGAAGATCTATCGATAAGAATGATAATCTTGCATATAGAATGGCTTTACAAACCAGGGAGCAACATATTAGAAGAGAAAAAGCTACAAGTAACATATGTACTGCACAATCTTTGTTGGCGATTGTTGCTTCGGCTTATGCCATTTATCATGGACCGGAAGGGCTTAAAAAAATTGCATTAAGAGTTCACAGATTGGCTAGAATTTTAAATAAGTCTTTACAAGAAATGAATTACACAACAGTTGGATTAAGTTTTTTTGACACCATTAATGTTAAATCTAGCAAAGAAAAAATTGCTAATATAAGAAAAAAAGCTTTAAAAAACAAAATTAATTTTCGTTATGTCACCACTGAGGAATTAACAATTTCTTTAGATGAAAAAACAAATCTTCATGATTTAACAGAGATTCTAAGTTGTTTTGGAAATACTAAAAAATTTGATTTAGAAGCCATTGATGAAACCTTATCCTCAGATATTCAAGCTATTAAAAAAGATCAATTAAGAACAGACTCCTTCTTAACTCATCCTGTTTTCAATATTCATAAATCTGAAACAGATTTGCTAAGATATTTAAAGAAGCTAGAAGATAAGGATATTGCTTTAAATAAAGCGATGATACCTCTTGGATCATGTACTATGAAACTTAATTCTACTTCAGAAATGATACCAATCGGATGGTCCAAAACTAATGGGATTCATCCTTTTGTTCCAAGATCTCAGACAAAGGGTTACGAGTACATTGTTAAAAAACTTGAAAATGCTTTATGCAACATCACGGGTTTTGATGCGGTTTCTCTTCAACCAAATGCAGGAGCACAAGGTGAATTGGCTGGTTTAATGACAATTAAAGCTTTTCAGGATGCCACAAATAACGGATCAAGAAACATTTGTTTAATTCCTAGCTCAGCACATGGAACAAATCCTGCTAGTGCTATTTTGGCAGGGTTTGAGGTAGTTATTGTAAAATGCGATGAGCATGGAAATGTTGATACTAAAGATTTGTCATACAAGATTCATGAGTTTCCAGATAAAATCGCCGCATTAATGGTCACATATCCATCTACGCATGGTGTTTTTGAAGAAAGTATCGGAAAAATTTGTAGAATGGTTCATGATGCTGGTGGTCAAGTTTACATGGATGGGGCCAATTTAAATGCCATAGTTGGGATTTCAAAGCCTGGTCATTTTGGACCTGATTTATGCCATATTAATTTGCACAAAACCTTTTGTATTCCTCATGGTGGTGGCGGACCTGGTGTTGGCCCAATAGCTGTAAAAAATCATTTATCTAATTTTTTGCCCAATCATAGTGTAGTTAAGCATGCTGGTCCAAAAAGCGGCTTTGGTTCTATTGCCTCGGCTCCCTGGGGAAGCGCGTCAATATTACCTATATCTTTAATGTATATATTGATGATGGGCTCTGAGGGTATAAAGAAAGCAACCCAGGTTGCAATTTTAAATGCAAATTACATAGCTAGTAAACTTAAGGATTTCTATCCAATTCTTTATACTGGTAGAAATAATCGAGTAGCACATGAGTGTATTATTGATTTAAGAGAGTTGAGAAAAAACCATGGAGTAACAGAAGAGGACATAGCTAAGAGATTAATTGATTATGGATTTCATGCTCCAACAATGTCCTTTCCAGTTCCAGGTACTTTAATGATCGAGCCTACTGAAAGTGAATCTAAAGTTGAGATTGATAGGTTTTGTAATGCCTTAATTGCAATTCATAAAGAAATACTAAAATACTCTAATATTGATGATAAGAGGCTTTCTCCGTTGAAGGGCGCACCTCACACATTTTTTGATGTTCAAAATGGAAATTTTGATTATCCAAATGAGGTTGCTTTTCCTCCACAACATAATGAAGAGAATATTTCGAGATATATTGCACCGGTAGGAAGAGTAAATAATGCTTTTGGTGATAGGAATTTTGTATGCAGTTGTGTTCCAATTGAAGAATATTCAACCGGTTAATTTAAATTCTTATAGAAATATAAGCGTTTTCTCTTAAATCATTAAACCAGTCGTCTAATACTTTGAATTCTTTTTGATCAATTATCTTCTTTCTGATTTCTTTTTTAATGTTATAAAACTGAGAATCACCAGTTGCTTTGTCTTTAATATAGAAGTATTTAGTTTTATCTTCTTCAACAAAAGGGCCAACCAATCGACCAGTATCAGACTGAATAACGGAGTCGGATATTTTTTTATTGATTTCATTAATGCTAATATACCCAAGGTCTTTTGATTCAGATAGAAAGCTACCGTTATTTATAAACTCAGCGATTGATGTATTAAATTCTTTTGTATCTTTTAAATTTTCTTGAAATTCTTTTATTTTATTGGTTGATTGTTTGTTACTCTTCAAAACTATTAAAAAGAGGTCGGCTAGATTTTCTTCTTTCATCGGACCATAGTTCTTTAAATAAAATTCTTCGATTTCATTATTTGATATAACAATCTTACTTCTTAAAATAATCGCTGCTATGCTTTCTTGAAGATATTGATTTTTCCACCCGAATCTAATCCTGTAAAGATTTGTACCTGTTCTTGCAAGCTCACTGTCAATCTTTTCTTTTGTATTTTTTTTAATAAAATTTTCTTCTATTTTGTCCAATTGATCTTGAGTCAGTGTTATCCCCATTCTTTTTCCTTGAAGTTCAAGAAGTTTGAGATCTGTAAGCTCTTTTAAATACTTTCTTTGAATGGATTTAGCGTTTGATTTGATTCCGCTTTTTTCTATGTGCGATTTAAGCTCACTTAGAAAAATAATTTCATTATTAACTACTGCCGCTATACCATCTATAATATTGGCATTCGCATTAAAAGAGAAAACAATAAAGAAAACTATAAAAATTTTTTTATAAAACATAATTTTGTTTAATATCTAGTATAAACTTTCCATCTATAATTTCACAATTACTTTTTAATAATTTTTTAATGTCAGATGTTTCCTCAAGAAATTTAGTTATTTCTTTGGGCTCTGTATTTAAATTATTAATTTGTAGCTTAAGATTTTTTATATTCTCAATTTCTTTTATAAATATAACAATGAATTTTTCTTTAATTATCACTTTATTGATACCCTTTTTTTGACACTGAATTCTTATTAAACTTATATTTATGAGGTTTTGTAGAGGTTTCGGGATAGGACCAAATTTATCTAAAAGTTCCTCTATTATATCAATAGAATCTTTTTTATCAGAAATTAAAGAAATCTTTTTATAATAAAAAAGCCTTCTTTCTGGCGATTCAATATAGCTTTGAGGTATGTTTATATTTTGATTGTATACAATTTCAACATCTATATTTTCATCGAACGAATTATTCTTTACTTTGTTGATTTCTTTTTCTAGCAATTCCAAGTAAAAGTCTATTCCAACATCATAAATATTTCCTGATTGCTTGGTCCCAAACAGGTTTCCTGCGCCACGTATTTCTAAATCTTCCATTGCTATATTAAAGCCAGACCCTAGTTTTCTAAGTTTTTGAATTGCATTTAATCTTTTTTTAGCATTATCTGAAATTTCTTTGTTTGGTATTAGTAGATAGGCTTTTCCTTTTTTATTCCCTCGACCGATTCTTCCTCTTAATTGATATAGGTCTGAAAGACCGAATTTATGTGCATTATTAATTATCATTGTATTTGCATCTTGTATATCTAGTCCAGCTTCTACTATAGTCGTAGTAATTAAGACGTGAATATTTCCGTCAACAAAATCCCTTAGTCTTTTTTCAATTAAATCACCCTTCATTCCTCCATGAATGAATTCGATTGTGATTTTAGGCAATAGCTTTTTTATTTTAAGATATATTTTTTCAATCGTTTTTATTTCATTGTGAACAAAGAAAACCTTACCATTTCTTCTTAACTCATATTCTATAGCTTCTTTAATTAAACCTACGTCAAATTCATCAATATATGTTTCAATGCTGAGTCTTTCTTTTGGAGGTGTTGCCAACAAGCTAATTTCTCTAAGTCCACTTAAAGATAGTTGAAGTGTTCTCGGTATTGGTGTGGCCGATATGCTCAGGGAATCAATACCTTTCTTAAGTTGTTTTATCTTTTCTTTATCTGAAACACCGAACTTATGTTCTTCATCTATTATTATTAAACCAAGATTTCTTAGTACTATATCTTTTGAAAAAATTTTATGAGTGCCAATCAATATATCAATCTTTCCATTAGATGAATCTTTAATGATGTTAGTGAGTTCGCTTTTTTTGGTAAATCTTGTTACTCCTTCTATTCTTACTGGAAATTTTTCAAATCTTTCTTTGAATGTTTTGAGGTGTTGATGTGCTAGTAAAGTTGTCGGTGCAATTATAGCAGTTTGTTTCATATTCATTGATGATAGATATGAGGCTCTAAGCGCTATTTCTGTTTTCCCAAAACCCACATCTCCACAAATTAGCCTGTCCATTGGCATAGTGTTCTGCATGTCTTTGTATGTGTCTATAATTGCATTTTTTTGATCAATAGTTTCTTCAAATTCAAATGTATCTTCAAAATTCGAGATCTCATTATTGTTAATTTTAAAGCTATAACCCATAACCGATTTTCTTTGAGCATAAAGACTTAATATTTCGCGAGCAGTAGTCTCAGCCATCTTTCTTGCCTTTTTTACTTTACCGTCCCATGCCTTTGTTCTGAGCGTATCAAGAGTTTTGTTCTCTGAGAGCCCTATATACTTTTGGATTAATGTAATTCTATCGATGGGTATAAGGAGTAGGTCATTATGGGTAAATTCACACTCTATAAAATCAACTTGCAATTTATCTATAGCTTTATTTTTTATTCCATTAAATCTGCACAAACCATAGTCTTTATGTACAACTAAATCACCTTTTTTAAGGTCATTGAAACCGGATAATTTAAAGGATGCTTGAGCGTATTTTTTGGTAGCTATATTTTCTATATTTCTTTCTTTAGATGGGTTAAATGATAAATATATCTCTTTGGAATCTTTTAAAATAAATGATTTTCTTAAAAAACCATTTAACAATAAAGTTTTTACTTTTTTTGGTAAATCTTTTTGTAAATTTTCTATATTGTTTTTATTTGAAACAATTGTTATTTGATAGTGATTTTCTTTTTTATTGATAAATTTTAATAAGTCTGAAATTGAATCATTTATATTTTCCTTAATGGGTTCTACTTTGCATTCATACCGCTCTGTAGAGCTATTTATTTTAATTGGATCTATTTGAATTATTTTATTTTCTAAATTAAATCTTTTTATTTTTTCTTCTTTTATATCAGGTGAAATATTTGCATCAGTAAATATTATTGAATCTTTAATATGATCTAACAATAAAAGGCTACTTGTATTTTTCTTTGTAGTATTTAATGATACAATTTCCAACTTACTAAGATTCTCTCTTTGTCTTCTTTCATTTTCTATGTTGAAAGTATTGATTGTATTTATTTGATCTTTAAGGAATTCAATTCTTATTGGTGAAATAAAAGAAGGAGTGAATACGTCTACAATAGATCCCCTTACAGAATAATCTCCAAGCTTCTCCGTAAAGTCATTCTTTTTGTATTTTAGATTCTCAAGGTGCTTAATAAGCCCATCTCTATCAAGTTTTGTCTTGTTTATATCTATCGAAAGCTTATCTTTATTTGCTTCGTCTTGGAAAGCCGAAAATAGATTATGATTTTCTATGAATTTTATTTTGCCGTTTTCCTTCTCAAGGAAGTGCAATGTGTTAAGCAGCTTATGCCGCTTATCTACCTTATTATTTTCAGAATTTAAGATAACACTGTCTAGGTAAAAAGCTTTTTTATTCCATATCTCTTCAATATATTCAATTATAAGACTACATCTTTTTAAATTTTTAGTTACAAAAAATATATTCTTCTTTGTCGAAGTGGATATTTCATTGATAACCTTAGAAATTATAAAGTCATTAGAGTCACATAAATCAAAAGGCATATTGTCCTCTAAATTTAACGAGAACTTGTCTATATATTTTGATACTTTGGGCATTAACTCAGTTTATCTATATTTTTTAAAATTTCATCGCCCATTTCTGAACAAGTGAGGGTATTTTCTGTACCAATATCTTTAGTTCTAAACCCCGAATCTAAAGTAAGAGAAACGGACTTTTCAATCAAGTCATGAACTTCCGGTAAATCTAATGAATATTTAAATAGCATGCCTAGTGACAGAATTGCGGCTATTGGATTAGCTATGTTTTGGCCGGCAATATCGGGAGCACTGCCATGTACTGGTTCATATATACCATGCTTATCACCAATGCTTGCTGAAGGAAGCATTCCTAGTGAGCCTGTAAGTTCCGCAATCTCATCGCTTATAATGTCTCCAAACAGATTTCCTGCAAGTATTACATCAAAAGTCGATGGTCTTTTAATCACTTGCATAGCTGCGTTATCGATATACAAATGTTCTAGTTCAACATCTTTATATTCATTTTGGTGGATCTCTGAAACAACATCTCTCCATAATTGCATAACTTCTAAAACATTAGCTTTATCAAGCGAGGTGACTTTATTATTCCTAAGGCGAGCTATATCAAATGCTTTCCTAGCAACTCGTGCAATTTCATCTTCGTTATATATTAGATTATTAGAGCCAACTCTTTTTTCGCCGATTTTTTTTATATATCTAGGTTCTCCAAAATATATACCTCCAGTTAGTTCTCGGACAACAAAAATATCAGTTCCTTCCACTATATTCTTCTTTAGGGTTGAGGCATCAATTAAAGCTGGAAATACTTTGCCAGGCCTAAGATTCGCGTACGCTTCTAATTCTTTTCTTAAAGTTAATAGTCCTTTTTCTGGTTTAAGGTTGTGCTCAAGATTTTCCCATTTTGGGCCTCCTACAGCTCCTAAAAGTACAGCATCAGCTTCAAGTGCTTTATCTAAGACATCTCTAGTTAGTGGTTCTCCGTTGGCATCTATTGATGCTCCACCAAATAAGTCTTCCGAATGTTCAATCTTATGATTTTTTTTGAAGAAATTTATTACTTTTAAGCATTCATTAGTAACTTCTTGACCTATCCCATCTCCTGGAAGAATTAATATTTTTTTCATTTTAACCCCTTACACTTTATTTTTGGTACCTAGAATAACCTTGTTATTTGTTTCACCAAGCCCTTCGATTGCAATTTTTACTTTATCTTTTTCTTTTAGTGACCCAACACCGCCTGGCGTTCCAGTTAGAATCAAATCCCCTTTATTCAAAGTCATTATTTTACTTATATAACTTATTAAAAAATCTATCTTATGTATCATATGGCTGGTACTAGACTCTTGTTTTAATTCATTATTTACAATAGTTTTGATTGTAACATCTTGATAATTTATTTCATCAGATATTATGGGACCAACCGGGCAAAAGGTGTCAAAACTCTTACCTCTAGAAAATTGGATATCTTTAGCTTGTAGATCTCTGGCGGTTACATCATTGATGCATACAGCACCTAGTATATATTTGTAAGCATTTTTAATTGACACCCATTTTGCTTCTTTTTTAATTACAATCCCTAGCTCACCTTCGTAGTCAACTTTTGAGCTCATATAATCCGGATAAATTATATTTTCATAGGGCCCTATAATTGATGATGGAGCTTTTAAGAAAATAAGGGGTTCTTTGGGAGGAGGTTTTTTCATTTCTAAAGCGTGGTCATAATAATTCAGACCAATAGCAATAACTTTGGATGGCCTTACAGGTTGTATAATATTGGCTTTATTTTTTTTAGTAAAAAATTTCTTACATGTTACGAAAGAATCAAACTTTTTAATAACTTTTTTTTCTTTTGGCTTATAGATAATTTTAATCATATTAATATTTTACATCATAAAGATATAGACCACACGCTGGAACGGATAGATTTATTTTTAGCTTTTTCTTCCCCTTAAGAGCATTCACAACATCATTTTTTGTTATTTTATTTTTTTCATAATTAATTAATGCCCCTATAATGAGCCTTACCATCCCTCTTAAGAAACCATTACCTGTTATTTTTATTTCAATCGTACTCTTTCTTTTTGTAATTTTGAATGAATATATTGTTCTTCTTGTATCATTTCCTGAATATCCAGTTTTACAGAAAAAAATAAAATTATGTTCCCCAATAAAAAAACTGGAAAATTCTTTTAATTTATCTAGTTTTAGATCTTTATTAATATAAAGAAATTGATTTGTTTCAAAAACATTACATGGTTCGTTTATTTTTATTTTATATAAGTAAGTCTTTTTTTTGCAGCTATGTTGAGAATGAAAATCATCATTTACCTCAATGCATTTATTTATTCTGATATCCGAATTCAATCCTTGATTTAGCTTGTTTCTGAGGGCTATTAAATTTATTACATTTTTCTTAGTATGGAAATTTGCTATTTGCTTTATAGCGTGAACCCCACTATCTGTTCTCCCGGATCCTAATAGTATAATTTTTTCTTTATATATTTTCTCAAGTTTTTTTTGAATTTCATCTTGTACGGTTTGACGATTAGCCTGTTTTTGCCATCCATAATAATTAGTTCCAATATATTGTACTTCTAATTTAATATTCATTCGTATTTAATTCTTTTATCTATTAATGGATATGTAAAGTCAATTAACATATTTATAGATATAAGAACTATCGTGTAAACAATCGTAAGACCACAAACAATTGGGTAATCCCTATTTATAATTGATAGAATAAACATTTTTCCCATCCCAGGAATTGAAAATATACTCTCAACTACAAACGATCCTGTTATCATGAAAGCAGATATCGGTCCAATTGCTGTTACGAAGGGTACCAAAGAATTTCGTATAATATAGTATTTTAAAACAACCTCTGATTTGATATTATTTAGTTTCGCATTTCTATAGTACATTGTATTTTCAACGTCATTCATTGATTCAATCATTAGTTTGGATAAAAAAGAAATTGAAGGAATTGATAAAGTTAAAACCGGTAACACATAACTAAGAGGTGTCTCTAGTAAGGCTGCGGGCAATATTCTTAAGTTCACTGAAAAAAACATAATTAGTAATGCACCTATTAAAAAAGTTGGGGTTCCTACTGCTAAATAAAGAGAGTTTGTTAAAAATTTCGCTAAGAAATGATTTTTATTATTATAAATATATTTTGCCAAAAAAATTGAAGATATAATTGTGAATATTAGTGAAAGAATTCCAACCTTAAGTGAGTAAGGTAAACTTTTTTTTATGATTTCATTAACAGATTTACCCGGATAAAAATAAGATGGACCTAAATCTAATTTTGACGTTGATTTCATATAGTGTAAATATTGTTTTAAAAGGGGCTGATCTAGCTTGTACTTCTTTTCAATGTTGATTTTAACTTTGGGTGGCAACCTTTTTTCTGAATCAAAGGGTCCCCCTGGTAGGACTCTTAAGAGCAAGAAAGTGGCAGATATAACAATAAAAATAACCAAAAGAGAACTTATAATTTTTGTTAAAAAATATCTAATTTTCATTTCTAGTTAAATAAATTTCCTTATAAGTTTTAATATCTTTTTTATCCGACGCAATTATATATAGTTTATTTCTTCCGGGCTCAAGCTCGATTTGAAATGCATCATTGATAACTTTGCTACTCTCCATATTAAGTTTTATTTTTTTGTCGTTAAGAAAGTAATTAATATTTTTTATCTCTGAGCTGTCACTAATCTCAGCTTTGATATTAACTTTATTCTTAATTCTCTTTTCGGGATCAATTAAAATTGATGGAGGTCCTTCATATATTTTTTTAATTCTATACGTACTTTTTTTTGTACTGTTAATTTTTTTTTCTTGTAAGTCAGATTTTTTAACCCAAGACGATATAAAATTGTCTGATTCTATCAGGATAAAATTATCACTTTCACCAATACTTTTAATGACATTGTCACCTTTTATTTCACCTACAATAATTCCGTTTTCGCTTGGCTCTGAAAAAGTTGTGGTGTCCTTAAGAGTGCCATAAAAATTATTATTCGATTTAAATGTACTGATTTCTTCTTTTTTTATTGAAATATTTTTATCAAATAGTGACTGTGTATTCTCATCTTGGAATCTTATAGTAAATTTGATCTCACCATTCTTTATATCCACGAGAGGAATACTTAGTTTAGACACATGATTTAACTTTACTTCTTTATTTTCAAAAAGTTTATGACTTTTATTTTTTATAATTAATTTTTTATCTTGTGATAATATTTTCATGTAGCATTTTTTACAATCTACAGGAACATCAATTGTCTCGATGTTTAAATTAATATTTAACTCATCATTTAATAATTCAGGAGTAATATTATAAGTAAATTTTGGGAACATAAAATTTCTTTTTATAATTTTGGTTTTCAAAGAGACTTCTTCAATTGCCGATAAAGACGGTTTTAACGAACGACTCATATCCAATTCCATTAGACTTAGTTTAATTATATCTTCACTTCTCTTAATCCAGCTTGGGATTTCAAATGGAATCTTAAATTTGATTTCCTTTTTATTTTTGATTTCACCTATATAGAAATATTTATTATTAAAGGTTTTGTTTGCAGATTCAGATTTAATTATAATATTTGTAAGGTTTGTTCCCGTGTTATTTTTGATTATTCCACTTATCTCTTTGTCGATACCAGGCTTAAACTTAATATCTTTGTTGTTTATCTTGAATTTGATTTTACCTATTTTATTTTTAGTATCACGTTTATCAGCCGTGAAGTTTTTAAGTTTACTAGTGAATGATTTGCTTATATTTTTTGCTTCATCAGTAATATAATTTTCCAAAATTGTTAAAAAATTACTTGTATTCCCTCGAAGTTGAATTTTACTCAGAAGTTCAAAATCCAAAATATGCGATGAGAAAGATATTAACTCATCTAAATCATTTTCTTCTAGGTCTTTAGGAGTATAGATTATGTTAAATATGGACTTATTTTCTCCATCAGATAATTCATCCTCAATTTCTTTATCCGTTAACAATTTAATATTTTTAAGCTTAATAGGTATAAATTTTATATCCGGACTAATACCATTTAAATGGACCTTGTAATTAATAGGACTTAAGTATTCCGCAATAGTTAATTTGATTCCTGAACCATCATCTTGCTTATATATCTCTTGAACAGTTCCTTTGCCAAATGTTTGTTGACCAATGATTATCCCTCTTTGATTGTTTTTAATTGCACCCGTAACTATTTCTGAAGCGCTTGCGCTACCACCATCAATTAGCACTATTAAGGGGCCATCAAATTTAGGAGTTTCTGTCGGGTTAGTAAAAAAGTTTATATTCATATCTTTTGATTTGCTTTTAGTTGAAACAATTAATTTTTCTTTAAGAAATATATTTGATATTCTTAGTGCCTGATCAAATAATCCTCCAGGGTTGCCCCTTAGATCAAGTATGAGAGAGCTAGCACCATTTTCTCTCAGTTTATTTAGTGATGAAATGAATTGTTGATAAGTATTTGATTGGAATGAATTGATTTTTATATATCCAGTTGTACTGTTAATTGCCTTTGATTCAATACTTTTAATCTTAATAATATCCCTGATTATTTTAAATTCTATTAAATCTGCCACATTTTCTCGTTCTACATAAATTGTTATTGGAGTACCTTTGTCTCCTCTCAAAAGTTTTATAGCTTGCTCGAGTGTAAATCCCTCAGTCTCAAAATTTTCAATTCTACTTATTTTATCATTTGCTTTAACTCCAGCCTTTTCAGCGGGAGTTCCTTCTATTGGTGAAATAATAGTTAACCTTTCGTCTCTTATTCCTATTACTATTCCTAGCCCACCAAAACTTCCTTTGCTTTCAATTAAGAATTCATCAAATAAATCTGGGTGAATTATAGAAGAGTATTCATCAACATCTTGTAGCATTGTATTTGCTACGAGATAATCTAATTTCATATCTTCATTTTTAAGCTCATATTGATCCTGAAGAATGTTTATCAATTGGGACAACTCTGTCCCAACATCATTAATGTCTTTGTTGTAAAAGCCAAATTTTTGAGTTTTATTTTTTCCTTGTATTTCTAGTTCCAGATTTGAATTTTCACTTTTTAGTATTTTGATTAATATGTTTTCCGAATATGAATTAATAGCATTGATAGATTTTATAAAAATATCTTTATATTGATTTTTATCGTAAAAATAAGAATTTTCATCGATGTATGAGGCAGTATCTTTTAATATGTAATGATTTTGATTTCTTTGGCTATGCGAAAGGTCAAAGTTGATTAAAAGTATTAAGAATGCAAATAGTATATTTCTTAAAATCATTAATACATTATATAATTTAATCATATGAATAGAAATATTAAAGTTGGAGTGGCGCAGATAAATTCCCATGTAGGCGCAATTGATTATAATTTAAAAAAGATTATCAAATTTATAAAACTTGGAAAAAGGAAAAAGATTGATTTGCTTTGTTTTCCAGAGCTCTCTCTTGTGGGTTATCCACCAGAAGACCTTGTTTTAAGTAAGAATTTTTTAAAGAATGTTAAGTTGGCAGTGAAAAAAATAGAAAATATTGATAAAAAAATTTCTTATATCATAGGATACCCAAAATTAATTGGTTCAAAAGTTTACAACGTAGCGGGGGTATTTATCAATGGAAAGCTTGCTTTTGAATATAAGAAAATAAACTTACCAAATTATGGTGTTTTTGATGAGCAAAGGTATTTTTCAAAAGGTGACACCCCCTTAGTTTTTAAATTTAAAGGTAGAACTTTATGTTTAACCATTTGTGAAGATATATGGTCTGATTTTAAGGTTGTAAGTAATTTAAAATCACCAGATCTTCTAATAAATTTATCAGCCTCTCCTTATAGCTCTGATAAAGAAGCTGATAGAATTAAACTTCTTACATCTATTTCGAAGAGAAATAATATGGAGGTTGTTTATTCTAATTTGATTGGAGGACAAGATGAATTAGTTTTTGATGGTGGTAGCCTGATTTTGGATTCAAAAGGTAATATTATTTCGAAAGCTAAAAAGTTTGAAGAAGATTTTCTGGTAATGAATATGATATTTGAAAAAAAGTATAAAAATATAACTTTTCGACAGAGCAAGAAAGATAAATTATCTAGCATTTTATCTGCTTTATCGCTCGGATTAAGGGATTATGTTTTAAAAAATAACTTTTCTAAAGTTGTTATAGGTATATCAGGGGGAATTGATTCAGCTCTTGTTGCGGCTATAGCAGTAAAAGCTTTAGGTCGAAGAAATGTTTTAGGAATAGCTATGCCTACTGAATTTAATTCTAAGTTAAGTCATGATTTAGCAAGTGAATTATCTCATAACTTAGGATTCACTCTCAAAACATCACCGATTCAAGAGGTTTTTGAAAACAATCTGTTGTTATTGCGTGATAGTGTTTATGGTAAAAGCTCTTTTGATGAAACTGAAGAAAACTTACAAGCCAGAATTCGTGCAAATATTTTAATGGCTACTTCAAATAAACTTGGATGTTTATTGTTGGCCACTGGAAATAAAAGTGAGATAAGTATGGGATATTCAACTTTGTATGGGGATGCTGCAGGGGGAATTGCAATTTTGAAAGATATCCCAAAAATTTTAGTCTACAAATTAGCCAAATTTTATAATTCATGCAATCCAAAAAATATTATTCCAAAGAAGATAATATCAAGACCTGCATCTGCAGAATTAAGAATGAATCAAAAGGACTCTGATTCATTGCCACCTTATAAAGTTTTGGATAAAATTTTAGAGCTATATATAGAAAAAGGATTAGAAGTTGGCGAAATATGCAGTATAACAAAAATTAAACGTAGTTTAGTTGTTGATGTAGTTAATAAAGTTAATATGAATGAATTCAAAAGAAGACAAGGACCCCCAGGGGTAAAGATTACCTCTAAGGCTTTTGGACGAGATCGTAGATACCCTATTACAAATGGTTTTAAGGAAGCTTGATAAAAACTGAACAAGTAAGATAATATATTAAAATGGAGTTTCTTGAACCACAAAAACAACTTGAGATAATTCTTGAGAATGTAAGTGAAATAATCCCAGAAGAGGAATTAAAGAATAAATTGTTAAGTTCTTATGAAAAAAAAGTTCCTCTAAAAGTTAAAGCTGGTTTTGATCCAACATCGTCGGATTTACATTTAGGCCATTCACTATTGTTAAAAAAGTTAAAGGTTTTCCAAGATCTTGGACATGAGATTAATTTTTTAATTGGTGATTTTACTGCAATGATTGGTGATCCAACGGGAAGAGATAAAACACGAAAGCCTTTAAGTTCAGAAGAGATTCAAATTAATGCTACTACATACAAAGACCAAATGTTTAAAATTTTAAAAAAAGAAAATGTAAAAATCTTTTACAATTCAGAGTGGTTCAACAATTTCAGCTTAAAAGATTTAATTAATTTATCCTCTTTAGAAAATGTAGCAAGGTTGTTAGAAAGAGACGACTTTAAAAAAAGATATAAAGCTGGTGAATCTATTACAGTGACAGAGTTTATATATCCTATGCTTCAAGCCTATGATTCGGTTGTCCTTTCTTCAGACATTGAATTGGGTGGAACAGACCAACGTTTTAATATTTTATTAGGTAGGCAAATTCAAAAAGCTTTTAATGTTCCAGAGCAAGTAGCAGTTTTTCTTCCAATATTAGAGGGACTTGATGGTAAAAAGAAAATGTCTAAAAGTCTAAATAATTATATCGGTTTAAATGATTCGCCAGATGATATATTTGGCAAAGTCATGTCTGTTTCAGATCAGTTAATGGATAGATACATTGAATTACTTTTTAAATCAGATATCGCTTTTTTCTCAGAAATTTCAAGTCCATTAGAAAGAAAAAAGAATCTAGGTATGAAGATTGTCCAAGATTATCATAGTTTGGAGTTGTCAAAGAAAGCTAAAATTAATTTTGAGAATAAATTTAGTAAAAAAGACTTTCCCGATGATTTAGTAGAAATTTTGGTTGACTCTAATGGGAAGAAATTTTTAGATGTACTTTTTGAAGTTACTGAAAATTCATTTTCAAAATCAGAGCTAAAGAGACTAATCAAAGATAGAGCGGTCGAGGTAAATGCCGAAAAGTTTACTTCGCTAGATACACTGCCTCCTATTAAGAAAAACTTAAACATTAAAATAGGAAAAAGAAATTTTTATAAAATAAAGTTGAAATAAGTGGGTTAGTAAGCCGAATTCTGTTTTATGTGATCATTTATCTAGGATAGCAATTACTCGCTACCTCAAGCGACCTACCCCGAAGCATTTGGAAGGGATACCAGCTTCTATACATGGTCTTTCTCCTGATGGGGTTTACCTTGCTAATTTTTGTCACCAAAAATTACGGTGGTCTCTTACACCACCTTTTCACCCTTACCATTAATATCACGTGTTTATTAATGGCGGTTATTTTCTGTGGCACTTTCCATTGTCTCACGACACCTGGGCGTTATCCAGCATCAATTCCCTTAGGAGTTCGGACTTTCCTCTTGCAATAAATGCAAGCAATCACTCAACCCACTTAAGTTAATTATTTATGAAATCCCATCTTTTGCAAGCTCATCTGCTACTTTGTTCTCTTCACGTGGTATATAGGCTAGAGATACCTTTGATTTAATTTCATCTCTTAGTTTCAATGCCTTGTCTAAAAGCACAGAAAGATTCTTATCTTTACACTTCCATTTCTTATTAAATTGCATGCATACTAGTTGAGAATCAGAAAAAATATCAATATGATCGTAGAGCTCTTTTCTCTTTATGATCGTATTTAGTGCAAAAATTAAAGCTTCATACTCAGCAATATTATTTGTTACTGTCCCCTTCAGTGGCAATGAAATCTTTTCTTCAGTATCATTTGAAATAACATATATTCCTATTCCGCCTGAACCAGGATTTGGTTGACATGCTCCGTCAATAAAAATTTTTAAATTATTCACCATTAACTAGTCGATCTTTGGTATGAGAATCTTTTTACAGCAAGGAGCAAGCACAATCTCCTTTCCTTGCAAAACTTTAATATAAGTTTGTGGTGGAATCTTCATGTTGCAGTGACCACAAACTTCCCCAGTGGTTTCAGATATTATTGGGGGGTTATTATTTGTACTTAATCTATTATAAATTTTTAAAAATTCAGTGTCCGCTTCTTTGGATAGCTCGGTTCTTTGTTTATTTAAATCTTCAATTTCATCTTTTGATTCATTTAAGGCTGCCTCTAGTTCGTTAATTTTATCTTTTGTGGGCAATACTTCCAGTTCAAAATTTGATTTAGTAGTTTCAAAATCTTTATTGAATGACTCAATCTCTTCCATAGTCTTAAGCTGATTATCTTCTATCTCAAGTTTTTTTCTCTTTAAATCACCGGTTTCTTTTTGAAGAGCTTCAAATTCTTTTGCAGATTTTATAGAAAAAAGTTTTTCTTCAATCTGTTTAACTTTTTCTTCTATATCAGAGATGTTTATTTGAAAATCTTTCGATAATGACTCGAGAGAAGAAATTTTTTCAGTTAAATTTTCAATTTTTGCTTCCTCAGATTTAATTTTATATGTTATGGATGAAATTTCTTCAGGGATTTCTTTGAATTCGTCTTCAATAGTCGAGATTCTTATATCAATATTTTGAATTTCAAGTAGCGGTTTAATTTTATCTATCATTTCAATCTCTTTCCTGGGCCCAACTGGATTCGAACCAGTGACCGCCCGGTTATGAGCCGGGAGCTCTAACCAACTGAGCTATGGGCCCTAGGAAAACCTTATCCTATTTAATAAAAATTGTTTTGTCAATCTGAAAGACCCAACAAAAATATTCTACACGTTATAGCGATGATTGACAGCTAATAAGATAAATTTATACTATTTATACCCCCCCTTGCAGTTGATATGAAAAGTTTATTTGTGATCTTTTTATTTTTGATACTTATCCCTTCGAGTCATTCGATTACAGACGAGTCTATTATTAAAAATAATGTTGGTTGGGTTGAGAAGTTGGGGGATAAAATTTACTTTGATGCTGAAGTCACAAATCAGAATAATGTAACAAAAAAACTTGGACAATTTATTAGCAAGGATAAGCCTACAGTTTTTGTTTTATCTTACTACTCATGCCCTAAGATGTGTACTTTTTTATTGGATGGAACACTAGAAGTTGTGAATTCTAATGACAAGATTAGACCTGGTAGAGACTATAACTTGGTAACTTTAAGCTTTGATACTGTTGATAATCATCTTTCGTCTAAGGGTAAAGAAGCTAGGTATAATAAAAATCTTAATTCTGATAATGAACAATGGAGTTTTTATTCTGCAGATTCAAAAAACATAAGACTGATTACAGATTCTGTTGGTTTTAAATTTGTTCCAGATGGGGATGAATTTGCTCATCCTGCTGGTATAATATTCCTGACAAAAGAAGGGAAGATATCTAGATACTTATCAGGAGTCCTTTTTGATCCTAAAGACTTTAAGCTTGCATTGCTTGAAGCTTCAGATGGAGTGATTGGTGAATCGACATTAAAGGATAAGGTTCTTCTCTATTGTTATGGATTTGACCCGGTAGGAAAGAAGTATGCTATTAAAGCTTTAAATGTTGTTAAGCTTAGTGGTGGAATAACATTAATACTTGTAGTTATTTTTATGATTTTTATGTGGCTTAAAAGAGACAATAATAAGGAGGGTAGAAACTAAATGGAATGGTTGCCGACGTCTGCTTCTACTTTTGCTCCAGGAGTAGATTTTATATTATGGTTAGTAACGATAATTTCAGTACTTTCTTGTATTGTGGTAGGCGCTATGCTTGTCTATCTAGTCGTAAAATATAGAAGAAGAAGTGATAATGATTCAACACCAGCTATCACTCATGATAGCTTTCTTGAGACTTTATGGACAGTAATTCCAACCATATTATGTGTTGTTATCTTTATATATGGGTATGTCTATTATGATGAATATACTACGACTCCAAAAAATGCTATAGAAATTAATGTTACCGGAAAGCAATGGATATGGTCTTTTGATTATGCCAATGGTAAAAAAACCTTAAATGATCTTTATGTACCAGTAAACCAACCTATACGACTTGTTATGCAATCAACTGACGTACTTCATAGTTTCTTTGTGCCTGCCTTCAGAGTTAAACAAGATTTGATGGGAAATAGGTATACTTATATTAATTTCACAGCAACTAAAGAGGGTGTTTATGATTTGTATTGTACTGAGTATTGTGGGACGGCACATTCTGATATGCTAGGAAAAGTTCATGTATTGTCAGAGGCTAAATTTGCTGCTTGGGAAGACGGTTCAGCTGATAAAGCAAAAAAAGCTTCTGCTGCTAATATTCCACCTGCTGAATTAGGTAAACAGTTATATTCAAGTAAAGGTTGTGTGGCTTGTCATAGTATTGATGGAGCCGATGGTGTAGGACCAACTTGGAAAGGATTATTCGCCAAAAATAGAGTTTTTACAGATGGTACTTCAGCTAGTGCAGATGAAAATTATATTAAAGAGTCAATATTATATCCAGGAGAAAAAATGGTCGAAGGTTATGGCCCTGTGATGCCTTCGTATAAAGGCCTATTAGATGATGCTGAGATAACAGCTATAATTGAGTATATTAAGACACTAAAATAATTTATAGGAGAGGAATTGATGTCAGAAGCACAAGAAAGTAATTATTTAGAAAATGGCCATGGATTTAAATCATGGTTTTACACTGTAGATCATAAAAGAATTGGAGTAATGTATCTGTGGGCAATCGGTGTTTTTTTTGTTCTAGCTGCAATTGCTTCCTTTTTAGTTCGTGCTGAACATTTAACACCTGGTCAAACCATAGTCAGCGCTGATACTTATAATGTTTTGTTTACATTGCACGGAGCAATGATGGTTTTTCTTTTCATTGTGCCTGGAGTGGCTGCTAGTTTTGGAAATTTCTTAATTCCGTTAATGATCGGGGCCAAGGATGTTATCTTCCCGAAATTGAATCTATATAGTTTTTGGCTTTATTTGGCCGGGGCTGCTATCTTTCTTATTGCTTTAGCTGCACCAGCTGATACTGGCTGGACTTTCTATACTCCTTATTCGATTGAAACAGGAGCAAATGTAATTTTGATAACTTTTGGAGTTTTTGTTTTAGGTTTTTCATCAATCTTGACCGGTATAAATTTTATTGTAACAATGCACAAACTACGTGCCCCTGGGATGACTTGGGATAGGCTACCTCTTTTTTGTTGGGCGGCTTATGCAACCTCTCTTCTTCAGGTTTTAGCTACACCAGTTGTAGGGATTACTCTATTACTGTTGATAGGTGAAAGATATTTTGGACTAGGTTTCTTTGATCCAGCAAAAGGCGGAGATCCAGTTATGTTCCAACATTTCTTTTGGTTTTATTCTCATCCTGCAGTTTATATAATGATTTTGCCAGCCATGGGAATAATTTCTGAGATCATGCCCGTATTTTCAAGAAAGCCAATTTTTGGTTATAAAGCTATAGCCTATTCAAGTTTAGCGATTGCTTTAATAAGCTTCCTTGTTTGGGGACATCATATGTTTGTAAGTGGTCAATCAAAACTAATAAACATAATTTTTTCTGTAATAACGTATGCTGTAGCTGTTCCTACGGCTATAAAAGTTTTTAATTGGCTATGGACAATGTACAAAGGCTCAATTGAGCTTAGCACTGCCATGCTTTATTCATTAGCGTTTATTTTTCTATTTACTATTGGAGGGCTTACAGGTTTGTTCTTAGGTGCGCTGGCAGCAGACGTTCATCTTCATGATACTTATTTTGTTGTTGCTCACATGCACTATGTAATGATTGGAGGAACTGTTTTTGGCTTTTTTGCTGCATTGCACTTTTGGTATCCAAAAATGTGGGGCCGTATGTTTGATGAATTTAAAGCAAAGATTGCTTTTGTTCTTATTTTTATTGGTTTTAATGTAGTGTTTTTCCCTCAGTTTATTATGGGAACACTTGGTATGCCAAGAAGATATTTTAATTATGCTCCTGAATTCCAAACTTTCCATCAGATATCTACTTATGGCACATGGATCATAGGAGTTGGTTTTATATTAATGTTATGGGTTTTAATGAGGCCATTGCCTGGAAAAGCCGAAGGGAATCCTTACGATTCACTTTCTCTGGAATGGAGTATGGATTCACCTCCAGGGACTTTTAATTTTGACGAAATACCCACAGTTACTGAACCAGTTTATAATTATGGAACTAAAATAGAGGCGGAGGAATAATTTGGGACTATATTCAATAACAACAAAAATTCTTAAGTCTATTGCTTACCCTTCTGAGCTTGTTCCTTCTATAGAAGAAGATGATGGACACCATCATTTTGATCCAGTTACAGAACATGAAGGTGCCAAACTTGGGATGTGGCTCTTTTTAGCTACAGAACTTTTATTGTTTGGCGGACTTTTTGCTGCTTATGCAATTTATAGAGCTAAGTATCCTGAAATGTTTATGTCAGGCTCCAGCAGCTTAGATGTTGTTCTAGGCTCTGTTAATACTGTTATTTTAATTTTCAGTAGTTTGACAGTAGCAGTAGCAGTTAAGGCAATACAGGAGAATAGAATTCAATTAGTTAAGGTAATGCTTTGGGTTACCATTATATGCGCAGCAATTTTCGCAGTTAATAAATACTTTGAATATACTTATAAGTTTGGAAAAGGGATTTATCCAGGAACCGATATTTTTTATTCTATTTATTTTGCTGCCACTGGTATTCATATGCTACACGTATTCATTGGAATGGCAGTGCTTGGTGTTTTACTTCGAAAGGTTTATCAAAATAAATATTCTAAAGATAATTTTACTGCGATTGAAATAGGAGGCCTGTATTGGCACTTGGTAGATTTAATTTGGATTTATCTTTTTCCATTACTATATTTAGTAGGCTAAGGAGTTGTTATGGATAACAATGGTGGATATAAATCATTAATAAATATTTGGTTGCTTCTAATGTTTCTTACCTTCATAACTGTTTGGATCGCACAATTTGATTTTGGTGCTTTAAATGTTCCTATAGCTCTTTTGATTGCTTCACTTAAAGCAAGCGTTGTTGCGCTTTATTTTATGCACCTGAAGTATGAGGATGGGATGACATGGATTTTTGCAACTTATCCAATATTTCTATTGTTCTTATTAATTGGTTTTACTGTAGTTGACATGTTTTCTCGTGTAATAAACTAAAATTATGGGCAGACTTGAAAAGTTAACTTTATATTCGCTTATCGTTCTTCTAATATGGGGAAACATGGTAAGTGGATTAGGCGCAGGGTTAGCATGTCCCGATTGGCCTCTTTGTTTTGGGAGCTTCTTCCCCGAGATTAATTTTCCAATTTTCATGGAGCATGGCCATAGAGTGCTAGGATTATTTGTGTCAATCTTCTTTGCTTTTCTGGCCAAAGATAGAATTACTTCTTATAGCGGTGGATATAAACTAATACCTATTTTGTGCGGAATCTTATTAATAGTTCAAATTATAGCTGGTGCACTTGTAGTAATATTGCAACTCGAAACTAATATCACAACATTTCATTTTGGAAATGCGATACTAATTTTTGTTCTTATCTACACAATGTGTCTTTATAAGAATAGCGATGAATTAAAGTCGATTGATATTTTTACAAAAAAAAATCTACCTTATCTGCTCCTTTTTATTTTTATTTACTGGCAAGTTGTACTTGGTGCATATGTGAGACATTCTAATGCTGGGCTTGCCTGTCCCGACTTCCCTAGGTGCTTAGGATATTGGCTTCCGCCATATTTAAGTGACACCGTTTTTGCACATTTATCGCATAGGATTAGTGGAATTTTAATTCTCTTAATTTCTCTTTTTTTATTTCTTAAAGGATTTTTTAAAAAAGAAAGCAGAGATATATTTCTAAATCTTAAACGCTTACTGATTTTAGTTTTTCTCCAAATTGCAGTAGGCGTGTTTGTGGTAATTTCTAAACTTGCATTTTCTATGACAGCTATACATCTTTTGATTGCTCTTCTTATTGTTGGAGTTATCCTTAATTTATTATTTATAAAAAAAGAAGTTAATTAATGAAATATTTAAAGGCGATAATTTCCTTATCAAAGCCAAATATAATTTTAAGTGTAGGTTTGACCGGTTATACCGGAATGGTTATTGCCTATCAAGGTGCCCCACCTATGGGTCTATCCTTTATATCACTTCTATGTTTAATTTTTTCGGCTGCTGGCTCAGCAATGGTTAACAATATAATAGAAAGAGAAAATGATGAATTAATGGAGAGGTTAGAGGCGCGGGTAAAAGCGTTAAAGTTAGTTGGAATCAGGAATTTATCAATGATTGCGGCTTTTTTGATAACAACTTCACTAGCTTTATCTTTCCTGTATATTAATACGTTAAATTTTTATTTAATCTTCTTAGCGATTATTTCTTATACCGTTTACTACACACTCTTTTTAAAAAAGTCATCTCCATTTGGCACTGTCCTAGGGGGCATTCCAGGGGCTTTACCAGTAATTATAGGCTATTCTTCAATCCAACCTGAATTATCAATTGCCTATTTAGATATAATAGTCCTGTTTTTATTTATGATGATGTGGCAACCTCCCCATTTTTGGGCTCTAGCACAACATTTATTGGACGATTATGAAAAAGGTGGCTTTCCTACGATGCCAATAGTCTATGGGCAGGAGTTTACTAATTACCTAATAATGATCTATAGTCTTGCACTTCTTCCAATATCTCTATATTTTTGGATTGTTGGAATATGTTCCAATTTTTATGGAATAATGGCCATAGTCTTGGGAAGTTTATTCCTATACTTAGTTTTTCTATCATTTAAAGAGAAGAAATATTATAAGAGTGTCTTTTTGTTTTCTATTCTTTACATGTTGTTGATTAATATATCAATTGTTCTAGATATAATTTTTATCAAATAGTGTTGATATAATAATCTGTTAAATTTATTGTATAGTTTGTATTATGAAAATAACTAAATTAGATACACGAAAAATAAAAATCGAAGTAGATAAGATTAGAAAAAAACAGTATATACAGTCAAACGATATAGACAAAATAGTAGAGAAAATTGTTCGTGATATTCGGTTAAGTGGAGATAAAGCTTTATTCTCATTAACGAAGAAGTTTGATAATTTTGTGATTAATAAAAATAATATAAAAGTTGATTCTGAATTAATTAAAAGCTCTATTTATAATGTTTCGACAAAAGTAAAATCTGCAATTAGAAAGTCAGTAAAAAGAGTTAAAGATTATCAGGCTAAAAAGCTGCCTAAATCATATAAATATAAAGATGAGTATGGAAATGTATTAGGGTGGAATGTAAAACCTTTAGAAAGGATTGGTATATATGTTCCTGGTGGAACAGCATCCTATCCTTCAAGTTTGATAATGACAGGGACATTGGCAAAAGTTGCAGGATGTAAGGAGATTGTAGTAGCAACACCGCCAAGTAAAGAAGGAATTAATCCAGCAATATTGTATACAGCGATGCATCTCGGAATAAATGAAATTTATCAAATAGGAGGTGCACAGGCAATCGCAGCACTTGCATATGGTACAAAAAGTCTTAATAAAGTCGATAAAATTGTTGGCCCAGGAAATATTTTTGTTGCTACAGGAAAAAAGAAAGTTTTTGGCGCAGTCGATATTGATATGATTGCAGGACCAAGTGAAGTTCTAATAATATCGGATAAAAACTCAAATCCAAAATATGTAGCGGCTGATTTAATAGCTCAAGCAGAGCACGATGTTGATGCTACAGCGATTTGTCTTACAACTTCGAAAAAGCATGCAGAAAGGATTTTAGATGAGATCAGGATTCAATCCTCAATGTTATCGAGAAGAGATATAATACGTAAATCAATGAAAAGTAACGGAAAAATTTTTATATTAAATAATCTTGACGATTGTGTTGAATTTTCAAATTATTTTGCACCAGAGCATCTAGAAATTTTTGTAAAAAATCCCACAAAAATTGAAAAAAAGATCATTAACGCTGGTTCAATCTTTTTGGGAGAAAATTCAGCAGAGGCTTTTGGTGACTATATTGCTGGACCAAGTCATGTTCTTCCTACTTCTGGAAGCGCAACTTTTTCTTCACCACTAAGTGTATTAGATTTCATGAAATATTCTAGTTATTCAAAAATATCTCAGAAAGGTGTGAATGCTTTAGGTGACGATGTTATAGCGCTTGCATCCGAAGAGGGATTAGATGGACATGCTAATTCTATTAAAGTAAGACTTAAAAGGGAAGTTGAAGTTGTTAAATAAAATTAGATTGAAAAAATCTTTAAAAACTTTTGAAGCTTATTCGGCAGATGAAACGAATTATAGTTTTAGGCTTAATGCGAATGAATTTCCTTTTGATTATGATGAAATTTTCAATCTAACCAAGAAAGAAAAAGCTTTTTTAAATGAAATTAACATAAGGAATATTAATAGATATCCAGATCCGTTTCAAAAAGAACTTAGAAGTATTATTTTAAACAATTATAATTTAAAAAAAGGTCAAATATTATTTGGAAATGGTTCAGATGAGCTAATTCTTTATATATTGTTAACTTTAACAGGAAAGACATCAAAGGTTCTATATCTAGATCCAAGTTTTTCAATGTACAAAATTTTAACCAAAGGCTTAGGTTTAAAAGGAATAGGCGTACCCTTAACGTCTGAGTTTAAGTTGAATCTTAAAAAAGTTATAAAGGAAATAAGATTAAATGACCCTGATGTGATATTTATCGCAAGCCCAAATAATCCAACAGGTAATTCTTTCAAGAAAGAAGATATAATAAAAATAATTGAATGTTCAAAGGGAATTGTTGTTATCGATGAAGCCTACTCCGATTATTCAAGTACTTCATGTATAGATTTGTTAAGAAAAAATAAGAATTTGTTGATTATGAAAACAATGTCAAAGATTGGATTTGCTTCATTAAGACTAGGCTTTCTCCTCGGAGACAGGGCAGTTATTTCTAGCATTAATAAGTTAAGGCTACCGTATAATATTTCAACGTTCTCGCAAATAATAGCGTATAAGTTTTTTCAAAAACCTTCTGTAATCAATGGTTACATTGAAGAAATTAAGGACCAAAGAACACAGCTATATGATTTTCTTAAAACATTACCAGAAATAAAAGTATTTGATTCTGATTCAAATTTTATTCTTATCAAGCATAAAAAATCTAAGGAACTATATAAGTTTTTAACAAAAAAAAATATAATTATTAAAAATTTTTTTAGTGTAGTACGACTTCAGGATTGTTTAAGAATAACAATTGGAACATCAAAAGAAAATAAAAAGTTAATTTCTTCTATACGACATTTTTTTAAAAAATAATATTATAAAAGCTATATAGTAAATAAGGTTGATAATATTTTTATTTTTTACATAAAAACTCTGCTCTTTTATAAAGCTGATTTTCGAAACTAAATAGCCGCTTTCATTTTTCTTTATTATCTTCACTATTTCCCCTGACGGTGATATAACTGCACTTATTCCATTATATGCTGATCTAATCAAGAACCTTCGGCTTTCAATAGATCTAGGGATTGACAACATCAAATGTTGATATGGGGCTAGGCTATCCCCATACCATGAATCATTTGTTATATTTACTAAGAGCTCCGAATCATTTTTTGTTAATTTTACACTGTTATCTTCGAATAAGTCTTCATAGCAGATTAATATTCCCAGATTAGGCTTTCCTTTAAGAAGCAAGGGTCTAATTTCTCCTTTATTAAGCTCAGTAAAGGAATTATATATAGGAATAATTTTCGATATAATTTCTTTGGCAGGATAAAATTCCCCAAAAATCATTAATTTATTTTTCGAATATATATCTTCTATTTCGTATTTTTTATTTATTAGTATCGCAGAATTATAAAAACCATTTTTATTTTTTGTTATAGCTCCCAATAAAAGATATTCGCTATTAAAGCTAAACTTTTTTGAGAATTGATTTTTGAACTCTGTATAATCATTAGGCTCAAGTAGCTCAACCTTATCCAAAGAAGATTCCGGCCATACTATTAAATATAAGTTTTTATGTTTTAAATTAATTGTTTCCTGGATTTGTTTTATTTTTTCTAATGAGCTTACAGGTTGTACTAATGCAATATTTATAGATATATCCTTTTCATTATAAAAGCCACTATTGTTTTTTAGCGCAACACCAAATAATAAACTAACAGCGAGAAATCCTATGATAATATACGATTCCTTTTTGTTATTCTTCAGTAGTAGCTCATACAACATAATATTTGTTAACAAGACTAGAAAAGAAAGAAAGTTAATCCCAAAATATGATATTAGCTGAGAAATTTCTAGAAACATTATTTGAGTGTTACCTAATTTATATGGGAATATTCTGGGGAAGTATTGTTCAATTATTATATAAAAGAATATAATTAAAAAATATTTATTCCATATGTTTCCTGTCTTCTTTAAAGAGAACCTGATGAAAACGAAGATCAGTATATAAAATAGAGATTCATATATACAATATAAAAGATGTGCAGAGAATGAGATTGACCAATGGGCACCAGAAAGACGTGATAAGGTTGGCGTAGCCCAATACGTAACAATTAATAATGAGATGGTTCCAAAGGCAACTCCTAGTTTGACTGGAGACACTTTGTATTGTTCTAGTAAATATATTATTGGAATTAGAAAAAACCATGAAAGAAAAAAAAGATCAAAATTTAAAAAAGGTAGAACAAAAAGAGTGATAGAAATTATCATTAGAGACACAAGCTTCATTTACTAATTATATTTAGTTCTATTAAGAAGGTAAAATAATTTATCTTTTTTTCAGGTAAATTATACTTATGCTGAATACACCAGTTTTAGTTCTCAATAAGTTTTTCTTTCCAGTCGATACTACTAGCGTCAAGAGAGCTTTTTTGATGCTTTACGTAGGTGCTGCAAAGGCAGTTGATTCTAATTATGAAACTTTTGATTTTGAATCATGGAGTGAAATTTCAACTTTAAAAAATTCAGATGCAATAAGAACTGTATCTAGGGTAATTAAAATCCCAAGGGTTATAATTGTTTTACGCTATGACAAAGTCCCAAATAAAGAGGTTAAATTTAACAGATATAATATTTTTAAAAGAGATAAATCTGAATGCCAATATTGCAGAAAACCTTTTCCCAGAAATGAATTAACTATAGATCATGTGCATCCAAAATCTCTAGGGGGAAAGACTATATGGGAGAATGTAGTTTGCTGCTGTATTTCTTGTAATAGAAAGAAGGGTAGCAAAATTTTAAGTGAAACTAGCATGACATTGATTGTAAAACCGAATAAACCTTCATGGGAGTTGCTCTCAAATCTCTATTTACAGACAATTAAGTTTGATGAATGGAAACCCTTTTTAAGTTCAGTTGAAACATCATATTGGAATGTTGAGCTCGAAGAATAACTTCAAGTATTGACAAAAACCAATTAGCAGTAAATATATATACTTTTGGAGGATTTGATGGAAGCTGTAATAAGAACCGGTGGCAAGCAATATCTCATAAAAGAGGGAGATAAAATTCAGATAGAGAAGACTTCTTTTGAAGTTGGTGCCGAAATAGGATTTGATGAAATCTTATATATTTCTGATGAAAAAGATGTTGTTATTGATTCAAAAGCACTGAAATCTTTTAAAATTAAAGGAAAAGTTTTGTCAGATGATAAAGGGAAGAAGTTAAAAGTGTTTAAATTTAGAAGAAGAAAAAACTCTAAGACTTTAAATGGTCATAGACAACCTTATCAAACTGTAGAAATATTGTCCATTACTAAGTAGGAGGTAGTTATGTCAAAAACAAAAGCTGCAGGAAGTTCCAAAAATGGAAGAGATAGTGCCGGTAGAAGACTCGGCGTAAAACTTTTTGGTGGACAATCAGTCAATACTGGCGGAATTATAGTAAGGCAAAGAGGTACAAAATTTTATCCTGGGGAAAATGTAGGGATTGGTCGAGATCATACACTTTTTGCTTTAAAAAATGGATTGGTTACTTTTAAGAAAAAAGGTAAATCCAAAGTTTTTGTTAGCGTAGCACCTGTAAATTAGAATTATATATTTTCTTGTTGTTTAATCTCTTTAATATCCTATTATAATATTCTTAATGAAGTCATCTGATATAAGAAAAAAATTTATTAATTTTTTTGATAAGAAACTGCATTCTACAGTTGGAAGCTCAGGTTTGATCCCGAAAAATGATCCCACTTTACTTTTTACAAATGCAGGAATGGTTCAATTTAAGAATGTTTTTCTCGGTTCAGAAAAAAGAGAGTATTCTAGAGCTGCATCTTGCCAAAAATCTTTGAGAGCAGGCGGAAAACATAATGATTTAGAAAATGTCGGAAGAACTAGTCGCCATCATACTTTTTTTGAAATGCTTGGGAACTTCTCTTTTGGAGATTATTTCAAAGAAGATGCTATATCATTTGCATGGGAATTTTTAACTAGCGAATTAAATATAGACCAAAATAAACTTTATATAACAGTTCATAAAGATGATGATCAAGCAAGAGATATATGGATTAATAAAATTAAAATAAAAGAAGAAAGAGTTTACAAGTTAGGCGATAAAGATAATTTTTGGTCAATGGGCGATACAGGCCCATGTGGACCATGTTCTGAAATAATGTATGACATAGGTGAAAAGGGGATTAACTGTCCAAATCCTGAGAAGTGTTCTGTCGAATGTGATTGTGGAAGGTATCTAGAAATTTGGAATTTAGTTTTTATGCAGTTTAATAAAGATGAAGATGGGCAGCTATCATCTTTACCAAGGCCAAGTATTGATACTGGAATGGGACTTGAAAGGTTAGCCTCAGTTTTACAGGGTGTTAAAAGTAACTATGATACAGACTTGTTTCAGTATTTGATAAAATATACCGCTGGTTTTCTTGGTGCTGAGTATGGAAAAGATGATACTATCGATATTTCAATTAGAGTTTTGTCTGATCATGCTAGAGCAGTAACTTTTCTAATTTCCGATGGCGTCACTCCTTCTAGTGAAGGTAGAGGCTATGTTGCTCGTAGAATATTAAGAAGAGCTGTTCGTCATTACAAGAAGTTAGGAATTTCAGAGCCATTTCTTCATACTCTCGTAGATTTAGTGGTAGATGAAATGGAAGGCTCTTACCCGGAACTAAAAGGTCAAAAAGAAAATATTATCTCTATTGTATTAAACGAAGAAAAGAAGTTCTTAGCAACTATAGATAGAGGATTTGATCAACTTAAGGAAGCTATGAGGGTATCTTCAGATACTAAAGTTCTTTCCGGGAAAGATATATTTAGACTTTATGATACATACGGCTTTCCACTTGATTTAATTGAGGATATATTGAGAGACACAGATTATACGCTAGATATAAATGCTTACGAAGAGGAAATGCTTAATCAGAAAAATTCTTCAAAAAAAGCATCAAAATTTAAAAATGCAGTAAGTGACAGTGTTGATCTAACTAAAATATTAGATGTCAATAACCTAACAGACTTTGTAGGATATAGTATGTTAAATACTGAATCGAAAATTGTGGCAATAATAAAAGACAATGAAATTGTTGGATCTGCCAAAGAAGGACAAAGAGTAGGAATTATTCTTAATTCCACACCTTTTTATGCCGAATCAGGTGGACAAATAGGTGATAAGGGATTTATTAATTCCAATTCATCTGTGATTGATATATTTGATACTCAAAAGACTAAAGAAGGTTTTTTTGTGCACAGTGGAATAGTAAAAGAAGGTGAAACTATTAACGGTGAAAAAGTTAACGCTATAGTCGATAGTGGTTTACGATATAAGATATCTGAACATCATTCTGCTACACACATACTCCACTCAGCACTTAGAGAAATTCTTGGTACACATGTTAGACAAGCTGGATCTTTAGTGAGAGATGACAGGTTGAGATTTGATTTTAGCCATTTTTCTAATATTGATTCCGATCAATTAAAAGAGATTGAAGATTTATCTAATGAAAGAATCCGGATGAATAATGAAATTATTATTGAGGAAAATGTAGAATATAAGAAAGCAATTAAAAATGGAGCAACAGCGTTTTTTGAAGATAAATATGGTGATTCAGTAAGAGTTGTAAAGATAGGTGACTATAGCATGGAGCTATGTGGTGGGACACACATTGAAAGTTCAGGTCAGATAGGCTCTTTATTTATTTCATCAGAGTCATCAATATCTTCAGGGATTAGAAGGATAGAGGCGCGAGTCGGCGATTCTGGGTTGTCATATATTAGAAATATAAAGGATATCTTAATAAGCTCTTCATCAATTTTAAACTCTTCAACTGATAAGCTCACGGATAGTATCAGAAGAATTCAAAAGGAAAACGATGCTTTAAGGTTAGAACTTTCTAAGTATGAAAAAGAAGCTACGAAAAATTTAGCTGATCAAGTATTGTCAAACTCTGAAATAATAAATAATGTTAAAGTAGTTTCATATTTAGCTCAAGGTATGTCCTCTAATGATTTAAAAAGTTTATGGGATGACCTGAAAAAGAAAAAAAGTATCATTGGATTACTTGCTTCAAATAATAAAGACAGCTCTTTAATGATATGTGCTGCAAGCTCTGACATAAAGAATTTTGATTGCAAGAATCTATTAAGCTCTATTGCAAGTAAGATTAATGGTAAAGGCGGAGGAAAACCTAGCTTAGCTCAATTTGGTTGTGATAAGATTGATAGTCTAGATGATATAGTTAATCTAATTAAAAGTCAGCTGTAATTCCATTCTTAATAAGAATTTTTTTAATTTTCTTAATTGCAGATTTTTCAATTTGCCTAACTCGTTCACGTGAAATCTTAAACTTATCACCCAATTTCTCTAAAGTAACTTGCTTGTCTGATAGAAGTCTATTATTTATTATAAAAGCTTCTCTTTCATTTAGTGTTAGTATTGCTTCTTTAAGGCTTGTTTGTAATTCTTTTTTTTGTTCATCTTCGATTATTAATTCTTCCTGAGTTCGTGAACCTGAGGGTAAGAAATCAATTTTAGTTTGTTTTTCATCAGTTTTAATTTGATCATCAAGTGAGTAGTCTTTTCCAGCCATTCTTTGATCCATTTCCTTTATTTCTTTAATAGAAACCTTCAAATCATTTGACAGTTTTGCATAGTATTCTTCTAATGATAGTTCTCCAGCGTTATACAGACTTTTAGCTGACCGTATTTTGTAAAAAAGTTTTCTTTGCCCTTGAGTAGTTCCTATTTTTACTAAACTCCAATTTTTCATTATAAAATTCTGTATATATGCTCTAATCCACCAAACACCATATGAAATTAACCTATATCTTTTTGTTGGATCAAACTTTGTGACAGCTTGCATTAGGCCAAGGTTTCCTTCTTGAATTATATCCATTAGATTAAGACCATAGTTTTTATACTCCATAGCAATTTTTACAACGAATTTTAGATTCGCCGTTATTAGTTTTCTAGCAGATTGTATATCACCCGATTTTCTGTACTCTCTAGCATATTTTGCCTCATCTTCTCTTGATAAAATTTCATAATTACTTATCTCTGTTAAATATTTCTCAAGAGAATTTGCAGGTACAGGCAGATTCTTATTATTATTTTTTTGTTTTATATTACTTTTGCTCATAAAAATATTAGTAATCATTATACTTTTATAGATTTATCTTGCCAATTAATAGTCAATATGCTTGACTGTTATAAGCATTTACATTAAATTGTTAGTTTTATAGTTCAATATTTCCGGAGTAGCTCAGTTGGCAGAGCAGGTGACTGTTAATCACTTTGTCGGGGGTTCAAATCCCTCCTCCGGAGCCATACTATATACAAATTTCCATTTAATTTGTATACTTATATCAAATTTTTAAATCTTTATGAAAAATTTATTTTATTCTTTCTTTATATTATTATTCTTCTCTAACACATCATATGCTTATATTGATCCCGCTTCAGGTAGCGCAATAATGTCTGTAATTATAGGTGCAACGGTCTTGATTGGAGTATTTTTAAAGACTTTTTGGTATAAGTTAAAATCATTGGCTGGTTTTAAAGAAAATAGGGAAACATCTTCTAAAGAGACTAAGAATAATAAAAATATTTAATGATTATTACTAACATTTATATATTAGGCGCTTCGTATCCGGTAGCTGGGGAAAAGCCAACGGTTCTTCAAGAAGTAAGCGAAAACACAAAAGTACTAGATTGGCAGCTAGATAGCTTTAAGAGAATAAGTAAAAAAAAGATTAATTTTTTGGGCGGCTATCATATAGAAGATATTGAGCGACAATATCCAGAAATTAATTATGTACATGTGAAGAATTGGGAGTCAAATACAATTCTGGACACTTTTTTTCAATGCCCTTTCACAAATTCCCCATCTGTATTTACTTATGCTGATACAATTTTTCGTGAGGAGGCTTTAGAGAAGATTACCAAAAGTAAGGGTGATGTCGCAGTTGCGATAGACCTTAATTATAAGAATCGGTATTATAATCGTTCAAAAGCAGATTTGAATATAGCAGAGATAGTAATTCCAAAGAAAGGACATTATGCAGGAAAAAAATCTGAATTTACTGGTTTATTTTATATTAAGCCTGAAAAAATAGATGAAATTATTTCATTAAAAAGCAACTTTAATGGTACAAGCTTGTTGGCCTTTATTTCATTTCTGGAGAGCCTGGAATTAGATGTAGATTTTATAAATGTTGGAAGCGATTGGACTGAGTTGAATGAGCCAGAGGACTTAGCAAGATTTATTTTAGGGAATAAGGCTCAGACTTTATCGAGGTTAGCCCCTATGGTAAAGAAAAGTATAATAGGAAAACAAATTAGTTTTTCTGTTAAAGAATGGAATCTCGAGAATAATAAAATAATTTCACAAATACAAAAAGTTTTTTCAAAAAAAAGGGTTATTGTCAGAAGTAGCACGTCACAAGAAGACGGATGGGCAACCTCGAATGCTGGCAAATATACTAGTATTGGGGATGTTGATAGTGCTTCGTCTAAATCACTAGTTGAAGTTGTGAATCAAGTAATTTCTTCATATGGAGAGGTTGAAAATAGCATTGATAATTTTGTATTAGTTCAGGAGTTTCTTGATAACTTACAACTTTCTGGCGTAGCTTTTACATGTCAATTAGAAACTGGCGCACCATATACTATTTTAAATTTTCAGGACAATGAAGGATCTAGTGAAAGAATAACTTCAGGTATTTCACAGGATGACAGAACTATAATTTTATATAACAAAGAGGAAGAGTATTTAAAAAAATTGGAGCCAAAGCTTGAATCTGTCCGTGAAGCTATAGATGAGCTTAAAACTTTATTGTCGTTTGATAAATTAGATATAGAATTTGCCGTTGATGAAAGAGAAATGGTTTATATTTTACAAGTCAGACCGATAACATTAGATCACAGATTCTATGATGATGTTTCTAGTGTATTTAATGAAAAGTTAGAAAAAACAAGTAATTTATTTAGTTCTTTTCAATCTCCAAGAAACAATCTTTTAGGTGATAGGACTCTTTTTAGTAATATGTCAGATTGGAATCCTGCTGAAATTATTGGAACCCATCCCAATCCATTGGCTTTTAGTTTGTATGCTTATTTAATAACAGATGAAATATGGGGAAAGCAGCGTTCCGAGTTTGGATACCGAGAAGTTCAAGGATACCCATTAATGATTCAATTCTGTGGCCAACCTTATATAGATTTACGTGCATCCTTTAATTCATTTATTCCTGCAACGATTAACAATAATTTAGCTAAAAAGTTAGTTAATTCATATTTAGATAATTTATCCTCAAACCCAGAGTATCACGATAAGATTGAATTTGATATCGCTTTTACTTCCTGGACCCCATCCTTTCTAGAGCAAGCAAATGAGAGGCTGATTAGAAAAGGATTTGATTCTCAAGAGGTTAGCGAATTAGAAGCAGCGCTAAAAGATTTAACAGTTAACGCT
>CETI01054367.1_pt1 | contig 55174 bp, 37 predicted proteins | sample 361441 | NCBI WGS metagenome assembly CETI01 (sample SAMEA2622478, study PRJEB7988) | marine metagenome | biome: marine biome (ENVO:00000447); feature: deep chlorophyll maximum layer (ENVO:xxxxxxxx); material: "saline water (ENVO:00002010), including plankton (ENVO:xxxxxxxx)" | depth 90 m | reverse complement strand
TAACTCATCCGTTATAAAAATATGAGTTTTGAAGACTCCACACTCAATCTTTATAGGTAGTCTATGTCATTTTTCAAGCACGTCCAACTTCACGAGTACGATATCACTGATAAAGGAATCAGTCAAGCGTGCTACGATGAGATGAAGCGTGACGGGTACATCCTACCAGAGGATGAACTCAGAGTCCTAGCAGATTATAAGCGTGAGCAGTTCAAAGAGTATATGCGTCCATTGTTCGCATAAATTCAGGCTGCCAACCAGTTCAGGAACTGTCACAAGGTCACCCCACAAGGGGTGATTTTTTTGTATAATTAAGGTATGAGACAAATCCCACTTACCGAAGCAATGGAAACCGCCCTCGTGGATTCCCTCATTATGCTTCGTGACCTCGGTTGCCCCGATCACATTGACGAGGCAGCATTTGAAGAACTCTGTGACAGAGTTTTTGAACCATCACCCTTTGAATATTCCTGATGTACGGTGATCTTTATCCACAGCATTTCTATGCTTCATTCTATCACGCTAACGGGTACGACTGGAAGACAGACAAACCGAAACCTGATCCAGTTCAAGAAGTGCCACAGTGGTACTTGAAAAGACACCCCGAAGCGAGTTATAATGATTACATAAACGAACTTCACGAGTATTTAAACGGACTATGAGCGTATTACACCACGAAGACATTTTAGAGGATTGCTACTGTGAGATCCTCGAAGAGTTCAGAACTGATCTACTCTTTATGTCACAAGAACAGATAGACAAAATGGTCTATCAACGATTCGAGGATAAGTGCCAATGAGCACTATCCTCTTTTTTATTCACTTCTTTACAGTTATTATGCCTGAAGCAAACGATTGCACATTTGACAAACTGATCGAAGACTATGCAGAGATAGTCACGGACAGACTGTACGAGGATCCAAAATCATTACATCATTATGTTCTTGAAACGTTTGTGGACTATTACGAGAATATGACGGAGCACGAATTGATTAATCATATAAATGAAATGGAAGACCCTGAAACTGCTGATGATATTATAGGCAGTTTGTACGGCACGAATCCACCCGACTGCTTTATAGTAGGACGGGATGACGTAGCTACGGACAGTCCACAAACTGTCTACAATCGGATCCCAAGTAGGTACTGACACGCTATACTTAAAGAGTAAAGCAAACAACCCTTTTATGATCCGACTTGAACTGATGATGGGACTGGACATCCCCGACGCTGGTACCGTCACCGACGCAATGTTTGATGACTTTATCCGCACTGAGATTGCACCACATCTTGACTATGCTACAATTATTGACGGCGTTGGTCTTTGGAAAGGCACCCGTGAAGATTGTAAAATCTTAGTCATAATGGCAGCAGAATCTGAACAGCATATGCTAGAATCAGTTCTTAGATCAATCGGCAAGGCATACGCTCAAGCGTTCCGTCAAGATTCCGTTGGTCTCGTTTGCACACCTAATGTTCCTATGGAGTTAATCAAGTGATTAAAAAGTTCGACACTAACGCAGTTGATGATCTGATCCGTGACTCTCTCGGATCAGATGAAAACCTCGAAGTCTATCTCAACGACATTCCAGAGGATGAAGCGGTAATCGCTCAACTAATGAAGGAGGTCTTTTGAAAGAACTTGATCAAGCGAAGCACACTTGGAAGATTTACTCTGGTATGACCAAAGAAACCTACGACCTATTGTGCAACGATCCCTACATCAATTATTACTTTGTTGTAGACAAGAGTCAACCCAAGGCTAAGACAGTTTAAGAACTGTCCACATTTCCCCCATTCTCACGAGTGGGGGTTTATAATTTAAGTATGAACAAAAACATCTTTCTCACAAACGAAGCAGCACGCAAAGACCCCGTTGTCGTTGCCGCAATGAAAGCAATCCTCGAAAGGATGCAGCACGAAGCAGATGCGACAATCGCACCTTGCACCCGTGAAGTCTCACCCGTTAATTTCCTACAGGATGTAATGGACGACTTAGGAGATCCACAGTTCAGAAACCGTGAGCGTGAAGAATACTTCGCTAACGGTTGGGCAGATTCTCACAATGGGGTTTGGCAATGAGAATCGCACTTGCCTCTATCGTTGTTATTGTCGGGGTTATCCTCGGCAATTCCATCATTAGTTCATTCTCAGAGATGACCAATGATCGCAACGACCAACTATGCCAAATTGACCCTAGCTATTGCAAATGAACTTCAAATCTAAGAAGTGGGGATCTTATAAGAAGTGGGAAGACCATTCCTACATCTATTTTGATAAGATCGCTAAAGGTCTAATGATCTTTAGACCATCACCCCAACCAGTCCTACTATCCAAACTACCAATCATTGCTTATGAACACTTCAATTAGATTCTGGACACCCCAAGACCAGAAGTGCAGATATATGTCATTTTCGACCTATGCACTTGCTATTCAAATGATTGAAGAGTTTATGAAGATCGGAGTCAAGGCAGAGATCAAACTCTACTAAGGACAGCACCCCTCTAGGACAGTTAACCTAGGGGGGATTTTTATATGGGATTTCGGCAATGCTAATCTATAACGAACCATACGAGCGAGATAAATATTTTTTTGAGAAAAAATTTCTCTTATAAGGAAAATTTCTATTATGGCTACTAAGAAACCTTTTTGGACTGTATCCCGTGTACACGAGGGTAGCAAATTATCTTCAGGTGTGATATACTGGAGAAAAGACAGTATCTGGACAAGCACCGTCGAGGACGCTCATAAATTCCGTTCCACGTCTACTGCTGAGAAAGAACTAGATAAACTTAAACTAAGTAACCCCGATGCCAGAGTCGAAAAAATCACCCCCTGAGCAATTACCTGAATTCATTCAATCTGATAGCGGTGAGTGGTACGAGAAAGTACTGAATGATCAGATAGTTAAGAATGAAAACAAGATACTCGAAGAAAAAATAAACGCCCTTGAAAAACGAGTCGAAGAACTCTCAACAAGACCTATAGGAAAGATTATGTACCGCCCACCAGGACATACGAAACATATGCAACTTGCTGAGTACTTAGATGACCTTGAAAATAGGTTAAATACAATAGAGCTAAGAATAGAACTTGACGTGTAATTTTCAAGCAGGTTTATCCATTACTAGTCCGTATGGTAGTAACTTTACCTATGATGCGACTGGACAGGATCCTGATGACAATTTGTTGGGAGGTAATGATGATGAGAATTATTTTGAATATGTCTTTACGTTAAACACTGTCACTTGTACTGATGATGGTAGTTGTGATACGATGACACCATCCAGTATAAGGGTTACTGGTACCGAGCAATATTTTACGTTATGGATATGCGATAGCACGACTAGTCGTATATCAGTGCGAAACAGCAGTGGGCAGTTTAAGGTAGGTGAGACGATCACAGCACCTAATGGTGCTACTGGCACTGTAAAGGAATGGCACAACTTCCGAGAGGTTAATGGTTTAGATATTATAGAGTTAGACAATCCCTCTGGTAACTTTCCGAGTGAGACTGTAACAGGGTCTGAATCGGGCGTGACCGCCGACTGTGTTGCAGGATGGTTCGATAGTCCTGGTAGTACGTTAGTCGGAGGGATAGCAGTAACTACAGAACCTGTTGTAGCTACGCTAAGTGGGTTCTATGCCTACCCGAAGAAGGTATCATATACAAAGTACCTCAGTCCGAAGTGCGATACTCTTGTGGACGTGTGCGGACCGATTGCCGAAACGCACGACGAGACAAAGGGATGGATGGAGATGTTTGAAGATGGTCCTGATACCTGTGACTTCAAACAAATTAATAAACAGAATAGAGAACTACTACAGGATGAATGGGGAAAAACCACGGTAGCGTGTAGTCGAGAGAGCACGTGGCCGATTAATGCTGATACAGGTATATACGTTGCAGTACCATTACTAGGAGAAGATGCTAATGGTAATCCTTTAGGGATGCAAGAGTATATTCATCCTGGTTTACAGGAGAAAATGCAGAAGAGTCTAGACAATTATAATAAGCAAATGTTGAGTATGTGTGATAGTGGGGGTGTCACAGATATGCAGCAATGGGTTCAACTAGAACAATCACTTACAGATCCAGTAAACCTAGAGTTCCAAGCAGATTATATCATCGATGGTGCCCAACAAACATATGTTAACCAGATGGATGCTAACCTGAATAATACTACAGGTAATAGTGCTGAGTTCTGGAGGGAGATAAGAACATATAATTGCGAATTTAATGATCTAGTTGATGGGGCTATAGCAGCAGAGGAGCACGCTATGGCAATAGAGAAGAATCAACAGACGATTGTACCTCAAAACTGGTATACAGAGAAGATGCAAGAGTGGTCTACTACTTCTTTCCGAGGTGTACCCTCTGCTGGACCTAGAATTAAGTGGAATATCTTTGAATATATCCCTCATCAGATGGGAAGACAGGAATTTCCTTACACTATAGTGGGTGGATGGTACTGTTCTGACCTATTAGGTACTAATGTAGGTACTACAGATACCTTTACATACAATATTAACTTAGAAATCAACTCAAATTGGTCTACTTATAGGGATTTACTAGCAGAAGCAGTGGAAAGACAAGGTAATCCTTATGATGATGTCCTTATTGCACAGATAAAAGCGTTTGTTGACCCCTCTCATAGTACTATCACACTGTTTGATTACGATATTACGAACTTCCCTGACTATGGATACCTTGAATTAAACAATTATGAGTATGCTGGACAAGGAATAAGTGCAATTACAGCACTAGATCCTGGTTTAGGGTATATGAATGCACCTACTGTTACCTTTAGTGACCCTGATTTACCTGGCGGTACACTAGCTACAGCAGAAGCAGTGGTGACAGGAGGACGTATATACGGCTATAAGCTCCTTAATGGAGGTAGTGGTTACATACAAAGCCCAATAATTACCGTCTCTGCACCTAACCCTGCCCTTAGTGCGGTAGCTGATGTGGTTACAGGGAGCAGTTATATGATTAATATCGATATGGATGCGTACCCTTTACTCTTTATGGGAATAATAGTGCAAGATGATCTAGGTCAAATGGACGTAAGGAGTGTAAAGAGGAGTGTACCTGGTGTAGAATTCCAGTGTACTGCGGATGGTACGAACATACTAGTAGTAAATACGGTGTACATTGAGTCAAATCAGACCGCAAGTGATATTGATATAGACGATATACAAGCTGGTATGATCATTGAAGGGTTTGATGACCCTACAATTTACGTACAACAGGTCACTTTAGCTGGTGCTACCATCCAAGTGAGTCAAAATATAGCTGCTGGTACGTACCGAGTCAACACAAAGACCGCAATTCAGATGAGTGCTGCGTCAAATGCAACACTTACTGGCGTAGATTTCACTTTTACCGCCCCTCAAGTGTCAAATGCGACCGCATATACCCGTTTATTCCTTCAATCGGAGACTGGTAGCTCCTTCACATACGAAAATTCACGTGAAATTGCTCATTTTGATGGAAAAACAGCAAATGAAGACGGAAGTGTCACTCTAAATAACCTATTGAGGACAAGAAAGCAGACGGAAGGCAAGCAACACCTCCGAAATGACCATACTTTCTTGCATATTTACGTATAATGTCAGCTTTTGGACTAACAACAGGCGTTTGTACGGGTCACGGGTGCTGGCCACCCCAAGGATACGCTCCTTCACCCGTTACAACGGTCAAAGTAACTAAGATTGCACCTCTTGTAAGCACACAAATAAGAAATGTGCACTGCAAACCGTGTGGAAAGAACCCTGCGTGCCATCCAGGCACTGTTTCAGTGGGTTGTGCTACAGTTGATTGCGGAGTAGGTGCTCCTTCTGTACCACTTCCTGTCGCTAAGACAGGTAATGCAGAGACAGATGCGGTATTAGCGAAGATTGGACCTAAAATATGTCCTACAGGATTCCCTCCTGCAAAAATTGGAACAAGTATCAGTTGCGGGTCAAAGGTTGCGGTAGGTGCCCCTAATGTGCTATTATGTACGGGAGGCAGTTCAATCTCTAAACTTGCTGCTCTCGCTGCTGCAATGGCAGCTCTGGGTTCGTTCCCTATACTATCAATTCCTTCTATTGGAGGAGGTGGTGGTTCAGGGTCACAATCTCCAGGTGATAACTCTGTTACTGATTGCTCTAACTAATGGCACTTTATTCAAACACATCTTTAAAGAAAGAAGCAACTCCAAAGAAAACCCGTCAGGGTAATGGAGCACATTCCAAGTACGCTGCTACTTCTAGGAATGGTGCTAAGAAAAGATACCGTGGGCAAGGAAAGTGACTTATCAAGCACTACCTAAGTGTTTACACGTAAAAGATAGCCCTGTCGCTGGACAGGGTTTATTTGCCACTGAGAATATACCTGATGATGTTTATCTGGGTATATCACACGTAGTTGTAGATAGCACCATTATGAGAACCCCTTTAGGTGGGTTTGTGAACCATAGTGAGGAACCTAACTGCACAAAGGATCTAGAAATGGAAGAGTGGGGACAAATATATCATATGAGAACTCTTAAACCTATTAAGAAGGGTGAAGAGTTGTTTTTAAAGTATACATTCTATAAGGTAAGTTAAAAGTCGCTAAATAAAGTCACGACCTCGTGTATTAGTGTATGCCGAAGGCTATTGACTTTAAAGACGTATCTATTTCTTTAGGTATCAACCCTGTCACTGAAGACGTTCTTACTACCACGGATGAAATTGCGGTAAAGAGAGCGTTATATAATATTGTGATGACAAGAAAGGGGGAGAGATTCTTTAAGCCAGATCTCGGTAGTAATGTTGCAGATTTGTTATTTGAACCTCTTGACTCTGCTACTGCGTCTCTTCTAAAGGAGGAGATCGAGTATGTGATCACAAAGTACGAGCCTCGTATTAATCTTCTTCGTTGCGACATATCTGCCAATTACGATAGTAATGGCTTTGACTGTGCAATATCATTTGAGATCATCGGAATTCAATCCGATGTCCAAGTACAGGATGTAGAATTCTTCCTAGAAAGAACCAGATAAATGTCTTACGTTCAAGTTGCCAATTTAGACTTTACAGAGATTAAATCATCTCTGAAAGAGTATCTTCGATCTAATAGTGATTTCACTGATTACGACTTTGAGGGTTCAACTCTTAGTACCCTGTTAGACGTACTCGCTTATAATACGTACTACACGGCGTTTAACGCCAATATGGTAGTAAATGAGGCATTCCTTGAATCAGCAACCCTCAGGGACAATGTGGTGTCTCTGGCTAAGCAAATAGGTTATCTTCCCAAGTCTTCAGTATCTCCCACAGCAGTTTTAAACATTAATGCTGATTTTAGTACGCAGAATAATATTCCATCAATTGTTAAGATGCCTAGAGGGTCACAATTCCTTACTAGGATCAATGGAACTACCTATTCATTCATTACAGCTAAGGATTATGTGGTTGGATTGAATAGTCAGTCAATCGCAGAATTTCAGGACGTAGAAATTAAGGAGGGAAATTATGTCATCGAAACTTTCACATTCAACTCTGCCATTCCACAAAGATTTATCTTACAAAACTCAGGGATTGACACGAGCACTCTCAAAGTTACTGTTAGACCAACATTTAATAGTACTAGTGTGGTCGAGTATCGACTAGCTGACGATATTATAGGGTTTGACGGTACATCACAAATCTTCTTCTTACAAGAAGGTGAAGATGAGCGTTATGAGATCATCTTTGGAGATGGCATCCTAGGTAAGAAGTTAGATAGTAACAATTATATTGAGGTTTCATATATCACCACTAATGGTTCTGCTGCAAACGCTGCTAGAGTGTTCTCTTACGGTGCTGTACTAGAGGATCAAGTAGGTGGAAATGATTATGCACCTACAATCACTTTAACAACTACTACAGCAGCGTCTGGAGGTGAATCCCTTGAAACGGTTGACTCAATTAAGCGTAATGCTCCGAAATTTTTCAACACACAAAATAGAGCAGTTACCGCAGATGACTACGAATCCATTATCCGTCGTATTTTCCCTGCGATTGCTGACATCGTTTGTTTTGGTGGAGAAGATGCTAGTCCTCCAGAATACGGAAAGGTTAAAATCGTCGTAAAGCCTAGATACGCTACTAAATTAAGTGCGTACACTAAGAATTTGATATCTACAGATCTTAAGAAGTATGCTGTAGTATCAGTTACCCCTGAAATCGTCGATCCTTCTATTACATACGTTGAATTAAACTCAAACATCTATTATAACAAGTCTAAAACGACTTTGAATGAGTCTGAGTTGAAAGCAGCAGTAATTAATTCGTTAACTACCTATAGAGGTACCTCAGATCTTGAGAAATTCAATGGTAGGTTTAAATATAGTCGTATCGTTGGTATTATTGATGCTACCGATGAATCGATTACATCTAATGAAACAGAAATCAAACTAAGGAAGGATTTCATTCCTGTATTGAACACTGTTACTCAATATGAGATTTGTTATCAGAACGTAGTTAAGAGTGGATGCTCAAATCCTTCTGTACAGAGCAGTGGCTTTGTAGTAGCTGGGTATCCAAGTGATATCGTCTACTTAGCAGACGATCAAAAAGGTAATGTTTACCTATACAAGATCGATCCTACGACACAAAGTCGATTTGTCCTTAATGCACAGCAAGGAACCATTGATTATGGTAAAGGAGAGGTAATGTTGAATCGGTTAAATATAATCAAAGGAACTTATGATGATGGTAGGATTGAATTACGTGTCAATCCATCAAACAAAGATATATACGCATATCGTGAAGCATATCTAAGTCTTGATTTGCAATCTAGCGTATTCCTGATCACCCAAGAAGCACTTATCTGATAAATGGCAGGTCCAAGTCTAGCAGCACTGATTGAAAGTCAGTTACCTGATTTTGTTGTCGAGGATTATCCCCTCGTTACGAATTTCCTGTCCAAATATTATGAAGCATTATCAATAAGTGAAGGACCACAGGATATTCTTAACAATTTTGAGAGATATCTTGATGTAGATACATTCTCACCTGAGATTCTTGTTAAGACAGCAAGTTTAGATATAGAAATACCTTTAGGTACTGATAATATTAATATTACAGTCGATTCGACTGATGGATTCCCTGATAGTAACGGGATGATAATGATTGATCAGGAAATCTTCCTGTATGAATCTAAAACAGACACTATCTTCTGGAATTGTGTCCGTGGATATAGTGCAAAGACCAAAGTTGGTGACTTATACGAACCAATCAACTTTGTAGAGTCAGTTGCTGCTGTTCATAAGCAGTTTGCAGTTGTCAACAACCTAAGCAACCTTCTACTGGCTGCTTTAATCAAGAATTACGAAGAACAGTATACTAGCGGTTTCCCATATCCTTATCTTAGAGACAAAACGAACAAGAACCTCTTAGTTAAGAGGATAAAGGACTTCTATAATGTTAAAGGTACACCACAGTCACTGGAGTTCATCTTCCAGATGCTGTTTAGTGTCAAACCTGACATCATCTATCCAAAAGAGAACGTATATAAGAGTTCTGAGTCTGGATGGAACAGTAAAGAGCTATTAGTATGTGAAGTTATATCTGGAGACATTAGAAAGATCGTTGGTAATGAGATTATTCAATCTCCCGATCCATATAACCCTGAATTAACTGCTGCTAGTGCAATTATCGACAATATAGTCGGTGAACCTTATCAAGGTAGTCTACAGTACACTTTAACTATCTCACCTGGTAGTAAAGAGGGTGTATTTGCTATTGCACGTCGTACATTCCTTATGAATGACGTTTCTACTAATGCAGGTCTTGGAGATCGTATAGATGTGTTCTCTACTATCGGATTTCCAGAAAAAGATGGTCGTGTAGTCATTGGTAATGAAGAAATTACCTATAGTAGTAAGACTGCGACCCAATTTATCATTAAAGAGAGGGATGCAGTCAATTCTGATAACAAACAACTTTATAACCACGAGAAAGGTGTAAGAGCATTTACAAAAAACAACCTTTCAGGTTTTTATACTGAAAATGGAGTCCGTAAGGAAATAGAACTTCGTATCTATGGTCTTGTATCAGGATTAACCTCTGAAGGTATCGAACCAGAGGCAAGTTCTGGTCTAGAGTACGATGAAACCGCAGACAACTACTTTGATGTAGCTAGTGGTGGTATTCCTTATGTCTCATTCAACAATATGGTTGAATTTAAGGCATCTGGATTCCAAGATGATCTTCCAATGTCAAATGAGTGGATTGTCAATCAAAACTTTAATAAGTTATCAGGTTCTGACCCTAGTAACGTAGGAACTAATAATATTAAGAATAAAATTCTTTCAGATGTCTCTGCAATCTATAGAGATTCTGAAAATTACTATATTGCGTCTTCTGGATTCCCATCTTATGCTATAGGACCATTTGACAACATAAGTGTACCTGAAGATCAAGAACATTTAAAGATTCTTCCTAGAGAACCAGTAAATGCAAGTACAAAGGAGTTAACAACCTCAACTGAAGTTGGTGTTATGGTTAATGGTGTTCCATTACTTAATCATAAGTCATCAAGAGGTCTAGATTTCGGTTTACTCGAAAAAATCGAGATTACAGACAGAGGAAGGAATTATAGCGTACCTCCAAGGGTTATTATTGATGGAACTGCCACAGCAGAGGCAGAGATCAATGGAATAGGAGAAGTCATAGCTGTAAACGTCACAAATCAAGGTTCTGGATACACAACTGCTCCTACAGTTGAATTTACCTCTGGATCTGGTGGAGAATTTACTGTTTTGATTCAACAAGGTGAAATTGCGAACATTTATCTCTCTGTAAACCAACTTGCTGAGATTATAGACGCTGGAAGCAATTACACGGAACCACCTGATGTTTTTATCTACGATGCGAGTGGAAAAGGTAGAGGTGCGTTCTATACTTGCCAAATAGACAGTGCAACAGGTAAGATCACTGGATTCACTAAACAATCTGGTGGATTTGACTATGAGGACGGTTCGACAACTGTCACACTAGTACCTAGGTCTAGATCTGCTTCAGCAACTGCTGTTTTGACTAGATGGCAGTATAACAGATACTTAGAGATGTCTGTTGACAATGGAAACGCTGGTGGTATCGTAGAAAACGCAAATGATCCTAATTATGGATATTCTTATGGCCATATCATTGCTCCCACCTCTTTAAAGATTTTAAGACAGGATAATGTTGATGGTCAGGGTAACCCACTCTCTAATAACAGTCATTCTCCGATATTAGGTTGGGCGTATGACGGAAATCCGATATATGGTAGTTTTGCCTATGAAGATCCATATCAAGATGTTACTCTTCCAAATCCTACCATTAAAAGGATGGAATCTAGCTGGAGACTTAAAGCATCAAGAGGATCTAACGCTCCAGACACAAATACCTACTCATTAGGTCGTTTTACTAATGATTACGAGTTTATCGAAAGATTAGGAACACTAGATGCTAATAATGGTCGTTTTTGCACTACACCCGAATTTCCAAACGGTGTATACGCTTATTTCTTAACTACAGACGATAATGAGTCTCCTACGTTCCCATATTCGATCGGAGAGGCATTTTACAATGTTCCTGTTGAAGAAAACTGGAAAACTAAGTCTAAACAGAAATGGTTGCCAGATGGAGTCCGTAGAAGGACTGTAAACGCCACAACAGACACTGGAGAGCTCTTAACGTCTAGAGTTAGCGGAATTGAGTATGGACCGATTACAGATGTTGAAGTTCATCAGTCTTCTTACAATTTTACGAATGAAGACGTTCTATATGTTGATAATTCCATTAATGACAATGGAGATGGATTATTTGCTGCTGTAGACCAAATTCAAGGTCAGCAAGTTGCATCTTTGTCTTGTAACACTCCAAAGAACAATTATTTCACTTGTGACAGAAATGTCTACTTAAATCACAATTCTCAACTAACTCAAACCAATACTGGTGCTGTAGCTACTGTAATTGGTCTAATTGAAGAAACATCACAATTTGTTGTAAAAAATGTTACAGGTGTCTTCAATCTTACTGATCCAGTTGATTCTACAACTGAGATTTATAATATTACTTTTGATAACACTGTATTAGCAGCAGTTGGTGATAATGTCGTATTTACTCAACAATCTGGTGGTGTAGCACACGAAGTATCTATTGGTAAGGTTTTACGTAATGTTGTAGACAAGAATACTGTTATTGTCGAATTACAGCCTGCTAACCCTAATCAACTTACTACAACAGACAATGATGGTAATACAGTTACTATACCCTCAGACCAATATGTAGATTTGGGATTCTTTGCAGTTGGTAATGGTTGTCAAGTCAATACTAGTGCTGCAACCATAGTTAATGTTAGATCTCTATCTAAAGGATTTAAACTTCTAGAAGTTGAAGACAATATTGCAGTTTTAAGAACAGATAACGTCAGACACGGTTTAGCAGTCGGTGATGATGTTATTGTTACTGTTGAACCTGATTCTTCTATCTCTACTCAGAAGTATTATGTTGAGACTAAGAAGTATCATACTGTACAATTAAACGAACCTACAAAAGTCAGTCAGATCAACGGATCTGGGATAGCTAGAGTTACCATTATTAATGCTGGTAGTGGATTTACTCCTAGTACAGTCTTCAGTGGACTTAATGTTACTAATTCAACAGGTACAGGATCTGCTGGAACCCTTACTGTTACTACTGATGCTGGTGGACACGTTATTAATGCTGCAATCATTACTAAAGGAGATGGATATGAGTATGGTAATGTAGTAACTATACAATCTAGTCTTCTAGGTGGTAATGTCAATAGTCAAGAGGCTACATTCTTTGTAGATGCTGCTGGTTGTGCAAAAACTGATACTGTCATAACAGTAACCAGTGGTTCTGGCTACTCTAGAGATGATATTATTAAAATCACTGATGAAGAGTGTCAGATCACTAATGTTACAGGTAATTTCCTAACTGTCATACGTGGTGTTAATGGAACTGAAGCAGAAGATCATATTGAAGGTGTAGATGTTACACTTATAACCAATTATTACAGATTTACTAAGGATACCAATGTATCATTCAGTGGAAACAATGCTTGGATTGATTCATATGATCCTGAGACTCATAAGTTAATTGTTTATTACTTAAATGAAGGAGATACAACAATTGACACTACTTCTACCTTCTTAGATGGTAGTACACCCAATAAACAGGTTTCTATAGCAAGTGTTGAACCTACTTCCTTGAGATTTAGGTTTAAGAAGGATGGACAGACAGAATGGAATAGAAATATCAGTATTGAATGTCAAAAGACTTATCGTTATCTTTTTGATACTTCTGATCCATCATTAGTTAATAGAAATCTTAAATTCTATGAAAACGTCTATAGAACTACTGAATTAGTACAAGCGTACCAGTCAACTGTCAAGCCAGGTAATACTGGGGCATTTAGTACGTTCCAACTTGGATATGGTATACCAATAGACGGTACTACTTGGAATAGTACACCTGTACTAGACATTCCTACTAAAATCTATTATGGAGAGGTAGCTGGGAAGATCGATGCTGAAGATCAGTTCTTTACTCTTGTAGAAGACCCATTTGCAGGTAAGCACGCTGTATTCTACGGATATGAGTTTGAATTTGCTTATAGACTACCTGCATCTCCTCAAAATGAAGGATTTACTAATGTTCAATATTATACTGACTCTCTATACGCTGTAGGAGCGATTAAGAGGGTTAAAGTCATCAGTGGTGGTAGAAACTATACTATGCCACCTCAAGTGCCTGGTGTCTTCTTAAATAAGCGTTTTAGAGGTGCATTTACTGTTAATCTTACTGAAGGACGTATTACATCAATTACAGTTACAGATACTGGATTAAATTATTCTAAACCTGTTGTATTGCTTGAAAATAAGGGTGATGGAGCAAATGCTAAGTTTACGATAGAATTAAGAGCAGACGGATCGGTTTCTCGTATTATTCCTATTGATGAAGGAGTTAATTACGCAGATACGACTACTTTACGTCTTTATGAGTCTGATGTTAAGTTATTTGCCCAAGGAACCGATATTGGTAAGTTAGCTACCCTAGAAATCATTTCTTCGGGTAAAGACTTCAATAATGACCCAACTTTGATCCCTCAGGTCAATCCACCCATTGTTATGACTCTAAAAGATATGCCCGACAAGGCATTCTTGAATGGAGAGCTAATAACGCAAAGAAACTTAGCTGGAGATATGATTGCTTCGGGTAGAGTTGATTATTGGGTTGATGGAATGAATATTCTTCGTTTGAAGGGTATTTACGGAAAATTCGATTCTAGGTACCAAATCTACGGTGAGACACTTCGTGCTACCGCAAGTATCCAAGTTATCTACGTAGCTAACATAACTCCGAAAATTGGATCTACAAGTACTTCAGTTGGTTCATATTCGAGTGATAGAAGTAAATTAAGTGCTGTTTCTCAAAAAGTCCAAGATGGAGTCTATTATCAAGATTATTCTTACGTAGTTAAGTCTACAGTCTCTATTAATGATTGGAGAGACTTTGTTAAGCGTTTTACACACCCTGCTGGATTTAACCTCTTCGGAGAAGTTTTAATTGAGTCTGAAGGTGATGGAACACAACCAGACACTATAGACACTCCTCAAAGTGGCATAAAGGACAATGGCTACGGTGCGGTGATGAGTATCATCGAACCTGGCGTTTTGGGTGTTACTTGCAGTCATAAGTCTAGAAGAATCACTCAATCTCACGTTAGAGTCGATTCTATGTCGAAACAACGTGGTAAGGGAACTATTAACTATAGTGAACAAAATAACGTTGAAATTGAAGTATTTGACCTAGCAATCTCACCAGCCTTCGATGGTGCTGTTCAAGCAGATGGTACAATCACTGGTACGACTCAATTTACATTATTCAAGAAAGATATTAATGAGGTGCTTGTTCCGTTCAGAGCAACTCAATTAGTCGTTACATTGGACGGTGTTCTTCAGGATCCCGATACTGCATATACAGTTGCTGGATCTACCATTACATTCGCTAGTGCACCATTAGGACCTTATACAGATCCTAGTACTGGTATATTTGTACCAGGCGTGACTTTCTATGGAAAGTCGATGAAATTCCAAGATGATGCGAATAATGCCGAATATATGCGAGAAGCGAACAATATCACTTCTCTATTTGATGGTACTACTGTAGAATTCGATTTAGGTATTCCTATTGTAGATGGAGACCATTTATACGTTTCTTTAGATGGTGTTATTCAGGAACCAGATGTAGCGTTTACATTAACAACTAATCCTGGTAATGGTAAGATAACCTTTACAGAACCACCTAGACAGGTTGGTAAAGTTGTAGAACTTGAAATTGGTGATGCAACCAACTGGCTAGTAAATGACTTTGTTGTTGGACAAACTTCTGGTGCTAGGGGTGAAATTGTAGCTAAGAGGTATTTCTCAGATAATAGATTCCTAGATGCTGCAAATATCATCGATAACAACGCTTCTGTACTAGCAGAGGAAGCAGTATTCATATTAGACAATACAAGTAAATTTGCACCTGAGTATTTCCAATATCCAGGTCTAGGGAGAAATCAGTGTATTGTTGACCTTAAGTCTGTCTTGAGAGCAATGGCAGATGACCTTATCCAAGGTGGTAACAGTAATACATTTGATGCTGCTAAAGAGTATCTTTTAGATCCTTCAGATCCTAATAGTGGTATTAAGCACATTGAAGGTGAAGTAGAGGCAACTCTATGGTCTATGAAGTATTTGAAGGATATGGTTATCCTTGCAGTACGTAATAAGTTTGGTATAGACAATCTATATGATTATCAGAGAGCAGCTGCATCTGACTTCAGATTAAAACCTACAGATGCTACTTACTCTGCTGCTAGTGGTACATTAGTACTAACTATACCAAATCACGAGCTTACTACAGCAGACTTCATAACGATTGCTGATAACTCGATGATTTGGACTTGTGATATGGATGGACAGACATCCGACAAGACATATCCAAGACAAGGAGATCCAGCATACAGATCAACTCTTGATATTACTCAAGTAACAGATGATACAGTCACTGTTAACGTAGGTACAACATCTAATATCACTCATACACCAACAGACGGTTCATATGATCCAGTAACGGGTCTTATGGAGTTGATTATTGGATCACATAACCTTAAACCAAATACTGCTGTTAAGATTGCTCCTAACTCCCTCTCATTTAAGTGTGAGATGGACTATAGAGACTCAGTTAAGACTTATCCAAGAACAACTGATCCTTTCTATGACAAAGCATTTAATATTGTAAGTACTGGATCCACATTCCATACAGCAGAGACTGCTAGCTATAATCCTACAACAGGTATTGTTACAATTCAGGTTACAGACCACGGATTTGAATCTGGTGATAAAGTTAAACTTGCCGACGGTGCTTTAACCTTTAGTTGTACCTATGGTGGTGGAGTTCACAACTATGTTGGTGGTACTGCAACCAATGCTGTAACTGTCACAGGTGGTGCATCATTTAATGTTACTGATGCTTCTTACAATCCAACTAACGGTGACATATCATTAACTATTGGTGCTCATAGTCTTACTATTGTAGATACAGTTACTATAGCTGGTGGTTCATTAGTATTCAGATGTGATGAAGACAACTTTGCAACTGACCATTCTTATCCTAGAGCAACAGATCCAGTATACAATCTACCAATTGCTATTAAAGCAGTAGGTGGTACCACTATCACTGTTAATGTTGGCGTAAGTTCTCCTGGTTCTGCATATCCACGTTCTTCCGATCCTATCAGTAATAAGTTTATTCCTATCTCTAATGTAACCTCAAATACATTTGATATACAGTGCTTAGACACTCTTCCTTCTTCTAACCTTGATACTCATACATTTGTAAGTGCACTTACTGATGGTATTGAACTTGAGAAAGGTAAGATTATATTACAGGTTGGTCAATCACCTCTAGTTAATCACGATGTGTCAGATGCTACCTATGATCCTGTTACAGGTGATATGGAGTTAACTATTGGTGCTCATACACTAGCAACAAATACAAGTATTAAGTTACGAGACAGCTCTTTAATCTTTAGTTGTACTCACGGTTCTGGTAATAAGTCATATCCTAGACCAGATACCTATAGTCATACTGCTACTACTGGAACTTCATATAATCCTGTAACTGGTGAGATGCTTGTTACAACAACAGCTGCACATAATATGGCAGATGGTGATTGGATTAAGTTTGAAGATAATTCACTTACATTAACTTGTACGTATGGTGCTGGTAATCATACCTATGTTGGTGGTACTGCTATCGATGCTGTTTCCTCTGGTGGAAACAACTTCAATGTTATTGGAGCAGACTATAACTTCGGTACAGGAGTGATGATTCTTACAATAGGAACTCATTCTCTAACAACCAGCGACACTATTACTATTGCTGCTAATTCACTTTCATTCACTTGTGATGCAGACAGTAACGCAACTGTCCACACATATCCACGTACAACAGACCCTGTATACAACACAGCGATAGCTATCGATTCTGTTGATGCTACAACAATTACAGTTAATGTTGGTGTTGGAAGTAATGGTTCGGCAAAAACATATCCTAGAACAGGAGATTATCCTAACGATAGATGGTTAAAGGTATCAAATGTTACAACTGATACATTCATAGTAACTGTTCTTGATGCAATTCCTTCTACTAATACTGATACTCACGTATTTGTTTCTGCTACAGCTGATGGTATCAAACAGAAGGTGGATCCATTCTATGATACAGCAATCAATATTAAGTCAGTAACTAGTACATCCATTACTATTAATATTCTTAATGTAGCACCTTCTACTAACGTCACACCTCATACATTTGTTGATGCACTTCCTAATGCAGTTATTAGTGGTGGTGGATATGCTCATAAGTTTATAAGTGCTGCTGCTGATTCTATCATTTCTGGTGGTAATTATACTCATACATTTAAGGAAGCATTATCTAATTCTATAGGTGTATATTCCGATCCTTACAATATTGACAACCCTGTAGCAAATACATTCATTGATGCTGCAAAACTAATAAAAGATAATAAGATTTTCGTTGCTGAGGAGTCAGTAGCAAGAATGGCTACTGGTAACTTGCGTAGTATAACTGATGCAACTTACACACCAGCTAGCGGTCTACTAGAAATGAATATTGGACCTCATTCATTCACTACAGGTGAGTTAGTCCAGATCCCTGATGGGGCCTTGACTTTCAACTGTACAATGGATGGTAATAGTTCACCTAAGACATATCCAAGAGCAACAGATCCTGTTAGTGGTAAGAATCTTTCTATCACAGCAACTAGTTCCAACACTATCACTGTTAATGTTGGTGCTTCACCTCTAGTTAATCATAATGTATCAAATGCTACATATGATCCTGCATCGGGTGATATGGTATTAACCATTGGTACTCATAGTTTAACTACAGGTACAAGTGTTAAAATTACTACTGATTCATTAACCTTTGAGTGTCCTGCTGCTGTTGGGACTCACATTTATAGCGGTGGTACAGTATCAAATGCAGTTACGATTGCTGGTACTCAAGAAGACATAACTGATGCTGATTATGATCCAACGACAGGTGTATTAGAATTAACTATCGGTAGTCATAGCTACACAACTAGCGACACAATTACAATTGGTGCTGGTAAGGTAACCTTTACTTGTGATGCAGATAATCACGCTACTGATCATCCATATCCAAGAACGACTGACCCTGCATATAACCAAGCAATAGCAATTACTGCTGTAACAGGAACTACAGTTTCTTGTAACGTTGGTATAGCATCAGCTACTAGTCAAAGCACATATCCAAGAGCAAGTGGAGCAGCAACATCTAGTGGTGCTGACTATGCCTACGACACTGCAATAGAAATTACAGGAACTACACCAACTACTATCACACTTAATGTTAACGGTGGACAGGGTGCTATTAGTGTTAATTCTACTCACACCTTTGTTAGTGCTACTGGTGGAGCAATTGTTAGTGGAGGAAATTATACTCATACATTCGTTAGTTCTGCTACACCAATCAAGGTTGGAGTAGGTATAATCGCTGATCCATATTATGATGATGCTGCTTATGTCAAGTATGAAGGTACACCTCTTACTGCTACTAATGCTGTATATGCTCCTGATACTGGAGTAGTACAACTAACAGTACCTACATATCAATTTACTGTAACTGATGCTGCTTATAGTCCTGCATCTGGTGATATGCAGTTGACTATCGGTGTACACAGTTTAACTTGCTACGATAAGATCAAACTTACTGCTGATTCACTATCATTCAGTTGTGAATTTAATGGAGTTACACAAACTAAGACATATCCTAGAGCAGTAGGTGCTAATACTACAAGTGGTGCTGATTATGCTTATGACACTTGGTTACCTGTCCTTAAGAAAGATGCTACAACTATTACAGTTAATGTAAATGGTGGACAAGGTACTATTAGCCATAACTTCCCTCATACATTCCAAGGTGCTGGTGCTAGTGGTGTTACAACATATGGTCACGGTCTAACAGATGGTGATTACATCAAGTTGATGGATCATTCACTTACATTTACTTGTGATGAAGATGGTAACCAGACTAATCACGCATATCCAAGACCTACTGACCCAATTAGTGATAAGTGGGTAGAGGTATCAAATGTTACACCTAATACATTTGAGATACAGTGCTTAACAACTATACCATCCACTAATGAAACTGACCATACATTTGTTTCTGCTTACACTAATGGTGTTATCAGACAAGACGGTGTTATCATAACTAATATTGGTAAGTCTTCTAATGATAGTACTCATCAGTTTGTACAACAGGTAGGTAAGACACCTACTAATGCTGTCTATACTCCTAATGATGGTAAGATGGTACTTACCATTGCAGATCACGGATATAGTGATGGAGACTGGGTTAAATTAGATATCGGGGCTGTCACATTCCGTTGTGATGAAAATGGACAGGCTGATGATCACGCATATCCTAGAGCAATATCGGATATGTTTACTGCTGATACAGGTACTACCTATGATCCTAGTACAGGTGTACTATCAGTACGTACAACTGTTGCTCACAACTTATCAAATGGTGATTGGATCAAGTTTGACGATGGTGCGTTGACATTTACTTGTCTTGAAGATACTAATTCATCACAGCATCCTTATCCTAGGTATACAGACTATCCAAGTAACAGATGGCTAGAGATTTCTAATGCTACTGGTAATGCTTTTGATGTTACAGTATTAGACATCCTTCCTTCTACTAATGTTACTGATCATACCTTTGTCTCAGGAGTCGCAAATGCGATTAAACATAAGAAAGACTGGGCATCTGATGGTTGGTTCCAGATAAGCAATACTTCTATTAATCAATTTGAAATAACAGTTAATACAACTGTACCATCAAGCAATACTACTAACCACGTATTCCAAAGTGCTCTTCCTAATAGTGTTAAGAAGGCATCATTGATTACAGGTGGTACTTACACTCATACTTTCGATAGGGCATTAGATGATGCTATTACTGTTAACACGGGTGCGAAATTCAAGCCAACAGATGTTGCGTACGATGCATCCACTGGTGATATGGTGCTTACTCTTGGTAGTGGTCACTCTATTACTACATCCAACACTATTACTATTCTGGCCAATAGCATTATAATGAGATGTGCTATGGATGCGAATGAAACTCCTCATTCATATCCTAGAGTTGGAGATCCTGTATATGGTAGATCTATTGTAGTTAAATCTGTAGATACTACTACTATTACAGTACACGTTGGTAAATCTGAACCATTACCATACGAACCATCTATTCTTACATATGATCCTGCAACAGGTGATATGTTGATGGACATTGGTCCACATAGATTAGGTAGACATACTGGATTTAAGTTCTTCCCTGACACTATCACATTAACTTGTGGTATGGATAATCACGCTACAACTCATACCTATCCTAGAGCATCATCACACGATGCACTTGGTGATTGTGTTGATGACGTTAAGGATATTCTAGAAGCAATTGTATGGAACCTCCAGTATGGTGGTAATAACAAAGTATGGGATGCTGCTGATCTATTCATCGACAGAGATGGATACTTAGAGCATATTCAGCACTCAGTACCTGAGGTGTTGAATGTAATGGGACATCTTAAGACTATTCTTGCTAACGTTATACGTAACAACACAGTTAATGCAGTTGGAACACACGGTCTAATACAGATTAAAGATCCTAGTATTACCAAGGAGTCTAATGAATGTGCACAGGTTGAATCTGCTGTTGATACATTTGTGGGTCTAATTGAGAATGCTGTACAGAACCCAACTACATTTGAATCTGGTGTAACTAGAACTATTCCAGAGAGATGGCCTATTGTTTATAGTTCTCTAACTGCTAATAGAGATTTGACAATCACTGTTGATTCAATGCCTCAGTGTGCACAGGTTGAATCTGCTATCAACACACTATTCAGTATTGTTCTTAATACAATTAAAGAGACTGCGTTTAATCAGAAGAATTATCTAATGACGATAACTCAGGACTTCCCTAATCCTAACCGTATACAGGTTGAGATGACTAAGAAGGAATTCTTGAATGGTGAAGATGTACAGAGTGAAGCATCACTAGCTGTTGCTAATGTTGGTGGTACTGCTGTTATCTCTCCTGGTGTTCAACAGAAATTCTTTGGATTCAAGCACGGTAAGTACTATAAGATGGACTCCATTGAAGCACAGTTCAATGATGCTCAGACTATATTTGAATTAGAGCGTAATGGTGTTCCTTTCTATGCAGAGAGAAGTCAAAACGTTGTAGTTATACTTAACGGTGTTATTCAGCAGAACAGAATAGCATATAGAATTGAAGATAATATTATTGTATTCCAAGAGGCTCCTTCAGAAGGATCTGATTGCTTTATTCTATACTTCTATGGTTTGGATCCAGAACGTGTTCTCTTAGGATTTAATATTGAACCTGAAGGTACATTTAAGAAGTTCTTTAGATTAACTGTTGATCAGCAAATCGTTCTTCCTTTAGAGGGTGCAGATTGCTGGATCTCTACAGATCCTAATGGTGGTAACCATACGTATGAGTATTCATATGCAAGAGGTAGAATCTATAAACAGAACTGGGCACCTGGTGCTAGAAACCTTCTATTCGTTGAGGGTGTTACAGGACAGAAAATTAACTGGTTAAATGGTACTTTAAGTCTCACTAGAGATAGAGGAGCTAGTGCATCTCTACTTGATGTAACGGTTAATGCAGTTGAAGAGACTACTAACTCTGATTTAAGAGAGAAATTATTTAATAGACAGGATAGAATACCTTCTACACTTAAGTCTGGTGACTTTATTCAGATTGATGGTGAGGCTGATACTCGTTCTATCATTCGTGCTGCTAGAGAAGCACTTGTAACTTCTGGTTATGATAGTGATACAACAGTTGGATCATTCTTCAGATCTTATGAGTATGAAGTTGTAATTAACGTTGGTGCTTACTCTGGTCAGATTGAAGGAGACGGTGCACAAGCAGTTGCACGTATTGATGCTGAGTTGAGATACCATTCACTTACATCTAGTAGACAAGCTGGTGTAGAATTCCTACCTAACGATGTCGTATGTCAGTACAATGATCAGAATGATATTAATTCTGGTATAGTATGGCAGGGTACAGTTAAGAACTACATCCCAGCTAGAAAGACTTTAGAATTATACAGTCTATACCTTGATGGTGTTGGATATACAGATCCAGTAGTTGCTAACTTCCGTCCTGGTGAAAAAGTTTATATTAATAACGTAGCTGGTACAGAGTGTGTTGGTCTTCAATACCTCAAACCAGGTGGTGTTAATAGTATCGTACTTTCTAAGAGAGATAATTCTACTTACTTTGATAACGTTGCTAACTGGAGACAGGATAACGTATTGAATAAGGGTGAGAATCTTCTTGGTGCTGCATTTGTACCTGCTAATGCAAGTGCTAATAGCATCTCACAAGAATACGATTTTAGTTCTTCAATATACTCCAGTGATCTACAAGATCAGATATCTAAGAACTATCGTGAACCACCCGTAATGATCTTCCGTAGTCAGCCTGAGGTTGACGCAAACGGTGATCCAGTTGGAGCACCTGCTGGCGGTGGTGCACGTGCTAATGCTATTACTGTTAGAGGTGAAATAGGTGATACAGAAATTATCTCTGGTGGTTCTGGTTATAAGGTTCCTCCTCAGATTCTGTTTACTAGAGGTTATTTCGTTATTCGTAGGAACCCTCTTGACATCAAGAATCTTACTACATTTGGTATTGAACCAGTTGGTATTGATGCAGCTGCAAAATTACATTCATATCTTTCTGTTATCAAGAAAGGTGGTGCTCAAACAACTTGGGCACAGTGGGCAGCAGTTGTACCTTATGGTGTCACTGTAGTATTTGGTAATGCTGGTAGCAGTGCATATCTTCTTAACAGATCATATGATCCTATAATTCATATCAGGAAGATTATTGATCTACAAGATCTAGCTACTAAAGGTCAACCACAAATAATGGTTGAGCTCAAACCTGAACAAACAAGAGTTCAATATCTTAAGACTAATGTCACCAATACACAATGTACAGGTGGTGTTCAGGGTGTCTCAGTTGCTCTTACTAAGTACAAGTTTACAGAGACAAAACTAACTGCTCAGTCAGGTTGTGTTGAGAAACAAGCAGGTACCAACCCTCAAATGAAGGGTGTTAAGGAGACATTCAGTCCTGGTAACCTTGGTCCTCATTTGAATTACCTACAGAGCTTCAAGTTTGAAATTCAACCACAGAGTACAACCAATAACAATGGCTACTACACTGATGGTATGGGTAGGACAATACAATACATTATGGGAGATATGAATATAGGATGGTGGTCTGAGAAGTATCCTAACTTGACGATTGAAGATTTCGAGAATCCCGAAGTTTATAATTCTCAAGTTAATGATCCTGGTGACACAAATAACTTTGTGTATATGCAAGGATCTGAGGTACATTTCGGTACCAAACTTACATATTCCGCTTTGGATAATCCAAACGGATCTGATACTATCTTAGTTGATTCTACTGCTGGATTCCCTGCTTCAGGGGGTGCTTTCATAATCGGAAGTGCAGCAGATCAAACTAAGGTTGAAAAAATCACGTATACACAAGCATTCCCCGATCGTTTTGTTGGATGTACACGTGTCAACCCATTAGGTGTGGTTGAAAAAGGATTCAGTGCTTATGACTTTAACACTACTAACGTAGGTGCATCTGTCGTATCTGGTGGAACAGTTTTTGATTCCAACATAAATTATCTCTTATTCTCAGGTGCAGGTGGAGCTAGATCCGCAACATTTGCTCCTACTGACTTGACTACATACAATACGGTAACATTTAGTGCGATTCGTGGTGACGGGAGTAATGGTGGTAATGCACCAGGCTCCGCAGTTAACGATTTGATGCTGAGTTACAGTATTGATGGTGGAACTACATTCTTTGATATTGGGTCAGTAGTGACCTACAGTCAAGCGAATTACACCAGTTGGAATACAATAACACAAAATATTCCAACTAATGCACAAACCGCCACGACGATAATCCGTATCTATATGGCTGACTCGACAAATATGACATCAGATCAATATGGTGTCAGATTAATGTGGTTCAATGATGCCAATACTGACTCCTATGTCGCAGGTGACTATATAATCACCGCAGATTTAGATCTATAAATATAAATAACTTTCGGATCCAGTCTCAGAAACCCTTTTAGAAAACAATGTCTGCTATTATCACTGATCTGTTCAGGATACATAATGCCCAACAGTTCGTCGAGGCATTATCTGAACCAACAACCTCTACTCCTGCTGAAGAGTCAGCAGCTGAAGCAGGTACCCAACGTACAAGACTCTACTTCTTCATTGGAAGACCGCAAGAGTGGCGTGCATACCTAGAGCTCTATGCTATTAACAACACTTTCCAAGTAGGTGAGGTTGTATATCAAGGTACGTCATATCCTGGTGGTGCTTCTGTATATGGTACAGTCGAAAAAGTATTCCCCAATTCTGTTCTACTCTCTGGTGTCAATGGTACACAGGGTCAGAACTCTAACTTCGTTCCTGGTACTACCGTAACTGGTAACACTGGTGGTGCAACCGCTAAGGCTGGTGTGTGGAGGACTGGATCCGAAAACGTTCCTACACAACCATTTGACTCTCAAGAAGAGAAGTTCGAGATCTACGATGATATGATCTCACTTAAAAGGGTTAAGAAAGACGATTTAACATTCGTGGTTAAGCGTTTTAATTTCGGTGCTAACACAGTGTACGATATGTACAAGCCCGACTATTCTAGTGCTAAGACTACTGCGACTGGTGCTACCTCATTATTTGCTTCCACATTCTATGTGATGAATAGCAGCTATGAGGTTTTTAAGTGTGTATATAACGGTCAAACTCCTACAGATCCTAACGGTGTAGTATCAGTTACAGAACCTACTAAGGTTCAGTCTATCTCTGGTATCTTCATTGAACCAGAAGATGCTGGTAATCCAGGATTCAGAACTGATGGTAAGCGTCCATATATTTGGAAGTATATGTACACCATCCCAACTGACAGTGTATTGAAGTTCTTATCAACTGACTTCCTTCCAATTATTGAAGAAGCTGCTGTTACTTCTGCTGCTGTTAACGGTGCGATTGACACTATTCTTATTACAGACTCTGGTACTAACTATGATGCTGGTACTTACTACACTCCAATTAAGGGTGATGGTTCTGCTGGAATCGCTAAACTTGTAGTTGATTCTGGTGCTATTGCGGAAGCAAGTGTACAGGCAGCTGGTACTGGATACACATATGCATCTCTTAACCTAGGTGATGTATACAGTGACACTGGTTTAACAACTCCTTCAAACATTGACGCTAACAGTGACGCAACTGGTGGTGCTCTCGAAGTTATCATTCCTCCTCAGGGTGGACACGGTGCTGACCCAGTTGAAGAGTTGGGTGGTAAGCGAGTTATGATTAACACTCGTTTGACATATGATGAAGGAGAAGGTGACTTCCCAACAGATAATGACTTCCGTCGTATTGGATTACTCCGTGACCCATACAACTACGGTACTACAGACTTCGCTACTGCTGATAACCTAAGTGCAACTGGTGCATTAAAAGTACAAAGTCCTTCTGGAGATTTCTTTGTTGACGAGGAAATTTCACAGACATATACCTCTGGTGGTGCTTCTGTAACTGCTAAAGGAACAGTTGTTTCTTGGAAAGGAACTGTAGATGGTGTAACATACAACATCGTTAAGTACTTCCAGTCTCCTGATCGTCACACTCATAACGGTGTTGTTTACCCATTTGATAACGGATCTGACGCTATTAGTGGTGCAGGATCACTTTCTACTGCTACGGTAAATAGTACATATAACACTCCTGGTGGACAGACAGATGGCGGTGTGGTTTTCTCAAGTGGCGTAGCTAACGCTGAAATTGCGAAAAACTCAGGCGATATCATTTACATTGAGAACCGTCGTGCTATCTCTCGTGCTTCTGACCAGATTGAAGATATCAAGCTCGTAGTCGAGTTCTAATTAAAGAGTCTTAAGAGATGCCACAAAATACTAACCTGAATAGAACCCCGTATTTCGACGACTTTGATGCGGGGAAGAATTTCTACAGGATACTTTTCCGTCCAGGATATTCGATCCAAGCTAGAGAACTGACTCAACTGCAATCTATGTTGCAGAACCAATTAGAGTCGGTTGGTAACAGTATGTTTAAACAGGGTCAAATGGTGATCCCTGGTGAAGTGTCATATACAGACACTTATGAATATGTTAAGTTAAGTAGCGTTTCTCAAGTTGCTCAAAGTGTAGATGGGCAGATTAATTTCGTTAAGTATAATATATCTCAGCTGGTCGGCAAGGTAATGGTCGGTCAGACTTCTGGTGTTAAGGCATTTGTTGATAACTATGCTTTTGAAACTACACTAGATGCAGATACTATATTTGTTAAGTATATCAGTTCAGGTTCTGATAATATTGATGTTAAATTCCGTCAAGGTGAATCTCTTAAGCTAGAGAATCCAACTACAGATGATGATCCTACGTTGGTAGTAGGTTCTGATGGCATCAAACCCTCAGACAGTGCTGCAATGGGTTATGGATCTGCTGTAAACGTCCAAAGAGGTATTTACTTTATCAATGGTCATTTCGTTCAGAACGATGCTCAGACGTTGATTTTGAGTAAGTATACAACCAACACCTCATTTAAAGTTGGTTGGTCTATTACAGAAAGTATCATTACTCCTGAGGATGATATATCCCTTAAGGATAATGCACAGGGTTATTCTAATTTCTCTGCACCAGGTGCACATAGATTAAAGATCACTTTAACTCTAGAGAAGTTTGAAATTGCAACACCTTCAAATAAGAATTTTGTACAGTTAGTATACCTTCAGCAAGGTAAGATCCAGAGGCAGATTAAGCAAACTGCTCCTAGTCAGATCGAAGAGATACTAGCTCGTAGAACATATGATGAGTCTGGAGATTATGTTGTTAAGGCATTCACATCAGATGTTAAGGAATATTACAATGCAGATGGTAGTGGTTTCTATCAACCTGATACTGATGGTCTAGTTAATGGACATACTACTGCTGATGCTGCTAACAAACTAGTATTAAACTTAGGACCAGGTAAGGCATATATTCGTGGTTATGAAGTAGAGAACACAGAACCTAAGTACGTAGAATTAGATAAGGCAAAGGCAACACAGAATCGTGATACAACTCGTTTGTATGCGTCAAGTTTATCTCGTATTCCTCTTCGTGGAGTTGCAGGTTCTGCTCCTTTAAGTACTACTTCTGATGGTGAGTCAACTCCTTTCAAGAAAATAGATCTATATCGTAAGTTTATTGACTCTTTCTTAGGTGTTAATGCTATTGGTAATGGTACTAATGGTGTATATTCTGTATCAGACCTAAGGGGAAATATCTATAATAACGATGAAGGATTGATGACTGTCTGGGTATATCCAGGTGCACCTCCTTCTAATGGTGATCCAGTTGATCTTTCTACTATAACTGATATTGTTTATACAGCATTATCTACTGGTGTTAAGAAGACTCTTTATCATTATAATGGTTCAACATATTCTCCAGTTGATGTTATAGCTGCACGTGCTAACATCAATTACAATATGGATACTGATGGTTCACTTGCTTGGTCTGGTGATGTAGCTGTTGGTGGAATGAATGAGAATAGCGGTGGTAATCCTACTCACGTTATTCAAGAGTTTATTCTTAGAGCATCTATTGCAACATTAAATAGTATTCACGTTTCTTACCAATCACAAGGACCAGTTAAACTAGGTGCTTCTGGTGGTGGTTCACAGAATGGTATTACACTATATGGTAATAACAGTGGTAGTACATACTATGGAATGATCCTAGACTATACAGTACCAATGACACCTATTATTGGTCGTGCTATAGCTAGAGACTTTAAGTTTAGAAAAGCACCTAATGGATTTAATAAAACTGGTAATGTTATAGCATCTGGAAGTGCACAGGATTGTACTTTTGATTTGTCATACACAAACCCAATCCTATTCACGAAACTTAAATTAACAGGAAATCACGCTTTTGAAACTGGTGGTAATATCATTGGATCTATTAGTGGTACAACTGCTGTAGTTGAAGGTGGTTTATCTGTTGGACAGAATGACCCTGAAAATGCAACTTTATCTGCTGGTAGTAGTCTTATGCTATCAAATGTTGTTGGTGCATTTGTAGAAGGAGAAGAAATATATGATGCAGATAATAGTGAGAAGTCTGCTGTTATTGCAGTCAATGGACGTATTAGTCATTTTGTAGTTCCTTATGGTGGAGAGAACTATGGTCCTGATGCTAATCTAGAATTAAAAGTTGGTGATAGACAATATTTAAGTAACTACATTGTTTGTGCTAGAAATATTGGTGCTAATGGTATTAATGGACAATCTGATTACATCCGTAATGTTAGATTGACAGAATTAGGAAGAAGAGAGATACTTGATACATTTGATGTTCCTCCTCAACTAGAAGTTGTAGACACTGGTGGAACACATAGTGCTAGTGATGAGAATGCATATGTTAGGGCAGTATTATACACAGATACTATCCAGAACTTTGGTATAGAAGATATTCGTTCTGTTGGTATGCTTCACGGTGTGACCAGTAAGAAGTTTACTGGTGATATTCAGTATAGTGAACCAGATTCTACAGAACTAAAAACTATTACTAATAGTTTAGGTTATTCTGGTAAGACAGATACTGATTATGCTGAGGCAACAAACTATGCAGCACGTCCTGGTGATGAGTTATCTGAAGATGATCTTATACAGATAACTGTAGATGGTGTTACTTATAAGTATGAAGTTGCTAGAGCTTGTAACCCATCAACTGATAGACCAGGTAGAGTATATTTAAAACAACGTCTTATAGCAGGTTTTCCTTCTAATACTATCACTCGTGTTAGAGCAAAGATTGAAAACTCTGGTAAGTCAACACTTATATTACCACTAGCTAATTCTAAGATTGATTCAGTTGTTGCTTCTGATGATGATAGTGGTATTACATACTACTCTAGAAGACAATTTATTGAGAACGTAACTATTGATGGTTCAAATAATACTGTTAGTCTTGCTGCACAGTTAGATTATGGTCAACAGCAGTTCGTACCATTTAGCCAAGGTGATTATGTCATTGAGGTATATAATGCTGGTACTGATACTGTAAGATATAATAATAGTTCTGGTGATATAGTAAGAGATGGTGACTTGCTATACTTAGATTCGTCTATGGTTAATGTAACTAGTGGATCTTCTACTAATAATGCTGGTGCATTGGCAATTACACTTCCTGAGAACTATTTTTGGCAATCTGGTGGACTACAACTCACTGGTATGAGATTGAAGGTTAATACTACCATTGAAACTACCAAAGCAAAACCAAAATTAAAGACAGCAGCTAAGAGTAAGAGAATTTCTATCACTGCTGACTTAGATAATGATATTATTCCTATAAGAGGTGATGATTATGATAACCCAACAGGTCAAGTTAAATCTTACTCTGATGTTTATAGGCTACGCTATGTATATGAAGGTACTCCTGGAATTGCACCTACAGTTGATGAAAATGGAAACATTCTAGGTAACACTGGTACAAATATTACAGACTTCTTCTTATTTGATGATGGTCAAAGGGATAACTTATATGACACATCAACACTCATTAGAAAGCCTGGAGTCAGAATCCCAACTGGTACATTAGTAATTGGTTTTGATTATTTCAAACATTCTGAGGGAGACTTCTTTACAGTTGATTCATATCTACACGAAAATGGTGTAACATATGATGACATTCCTAAAGTCACATCTTTGGTACACGGTAAGAAGAGTCTTGCTGATGTTATTGATTTCCGTCCTTTGGTCGGAACCTCAGCCAGTATTCCTGGCTATGTAAACGCTTCTGTAATGGATCCTGGATCAAATGTTTCTGAAATTTATACGCAAGGTGGTGTTAGTGCTGCTCTTCCTGCTGACACTAAGACTAGCATTGGTACACCTTTTACCTTTAGTTGTGCTTATTCTTATTATGTTGATCGTATCGATACTGTCTATCTAAAGAAAGATGGTTCTTTCTCAGTTAAGAAAGGTGCTGGATCTACAAACCCACAATCTTCCGTAAGTCTAGATGAGGCTATTAAAGTCTTTAAGATTTACATACCTGCATTTACAAACAACCTTAAGAAGGTCAAGATCTTCCCAGTAGAGAATAGGAGATTCACAATGCGTGATATCCATAAACTCGAAAAGAAAGTTGAACGTCTTGAGCGTTATACAATGCTATCTGTTCTAGAGCAAGGTGCTCTAAACACACAAATTAAAGACGGTCAGACTGGAATGGATAGATTCAAGTCTGGATTTGTCGTAGATAATTTTGAAAGTTATACATTATCACATATTAATTCTGTTGACTATAAAGCAGCACTAGATCTAACACGTGGTACTTTACGTCCAGAATCAAATGAAACTACTGTATCTCTAGTAGAAAAAGATAATTCATCTACAGCACGTACTCTTTCCAACTATGTTGTTAATCACGGTGTAGTAACTCTTCCATTTACAGAAAGTATTCTCTGTCAGAACATCTTTGCTACAAATACAACTGTTGTTAATCCATTCCTTATATTCAACTATAAGGGAACCGTAGAGATCACTCCAAACGTTGATCCTTGGTTTGATGAGTATGCTTTACCATCTATCAATAACAATGACAACCAAACTCTAGATCCATTAGAAATCTATGAGGATGGAAATAGTGCATTATCTCAAATACACAATGTAACTCAATTAGCAGTTACAGGTAGTAGCACAGAATTTAGTAATGTTAATTCTCTAAGTTCAGATGCACCTGATCTACCAGAATCTGAAGTTGTACTGGCTACAACATCTAGTAGTTCTAACATTGCTGCACAGAATACTGAGGTTCCACTTCAACAGTCTTCAACTACTGTTGGTGAGCAAACAATCAGTACTGCTATTACATTATACGTTGCCGAACAATATATTCAATTCCATCTACGTAGGATGAAACCTAATACTAGGATCTATCCTTTCATTGATGGATTAGATGTTTCCGATTACTTAGTACCAGATCGTAACTATTCAGGAATGCCTGGTTCATCTCTTAGAAACTGGGGTGATACTTTAGTTACTGATGATACTGGTGCAGCTACTGGTATTATTCTATTGCCTTCAGGTAGAAAGCCAACTAAAGGAACACAATATGAAGATGATTTAGATTCAATACAATGGGATGCTAATGCTCAAGGATTGCGTTTCCCATTAGGTGATAAGAAGATTAAATTTACTAGTAGCAATACTAATTCTGCAACTCCTGAATCACACGCTGTTGTAACCTTTAAAGCTAGTGGTACAAGTGCACCAACTCCAAATGATATTATTGCTTTAGAAGATGTAGATACTGCTGATAAGGTAGATGGTACTCAGTATACTGAGAACATCTTAAATCCAGATGTTAGTGTATCTGACCCTCTAGCACAGACATTCCGTGTTGAGAGTTTTGATGGTGGTGTGATGGTATCATCTATTGATCTTTACTTCTCAGCAAAAGATTCTTCACTACCTGTCACTATTAAATTATCTGATACTATCTCAGGTAGACCAACTAAGAATATTCTTCCTGGTTCTACTTCTGTAATGGAAACTAATACTTACATTAGAGTCATTACTAGTGGTAGTCATACATTACTTAAGGATGAGATTATTGAAGGTGATACTTCCAATGCTCAAGGTCCGTTGATTGGTGTACTTGATTCTCAGAATCAACCAGTACCTGTAGTCAATGACACTTATACCTTAGGTACATCACAAGTTTATACTTTAATCCTAGGAGATCACAACAAAGAAGATTTCATAGCTGGTGAACCATTAGTTATCACTTCTCTAACTGTTGCTAACAACTCAAGATCTGGTGATGACATCGTTAAGATGCAAATCGTTCTTGATTCTGGATACATTTCAGAGATTGTTGTTGATGATATGGGTGATGGATATGCAGGTTCCACAACTGTCACAATTGAGTCACCTCAATTACCTGGCGGTATTACTGCAACTGCTGTTCCGCAAATTACTGATCAGAAGGTATATGAAATACAACCTACTTTAGGTGGTAGTGAGTATACTACTGCACCTAGTGTATTGATTGTATCTGCTGCTGCAACTCAACTTGCAGACGGTAAGGCAGTGCTTAAGATTACTAAGCCTGCTGTAAGAATGGGTGTAGCTACATCTGATAAAGCACTTATTCCTACTAAGTTCCATTTCCAATATCCTATCTACCTAGAGAATGATAGAGAGTATGCTGTAATTGTAGAAAGTAACAGCACAATCTATCAAACATTCATCTCTAGATTGGGTGAAACTGAAATTAATTCTAACTCTACTGTTACCACACAACCTTTACTTGGATCTCTATTTAAGTCACAGAACTCTAACCTCTGGACAGAGAACCAGTATGAGGACTTGAAGTTCGATCTTTATATGGCACAGTTTGATACTACTCAGAGTGGTATCATCAACCTAGTCAATAAGGATCAAGGATATGAACCACTTCAAGCTAATCCTATTGAAACAAATTCTCTTGGTTCTAATATCACTACCAGTAATTTGTTTGCTGCTAACAATAAGGTTATCAAAGTCTTACATAGAAATCACGGTCTAAATGCGGGTTCCTTCGTTGCTCTTAAAGATTCAGCAGCTGTAGGTGGATTCTCTGCTACTGCTTTAAATCGTCAAATCTTCTCAGTCTTATCAGCTGGTATTGATTTCTATACTGTTGGGATGTCCACAACAGCAGGTGGTAGTGTAATTGGTGGTGGCCTTAACGTTAAAGGATTAGGTCAGACCAAGTATGAAAAAGCACTATTTAAAGTAGATTCTCTAGATTTCCCAACTACTATGTTGGATACTACAGTTACATCTACTCTAGTTAAACCACTCGATTCTGCTGTAACTACTGTTGACTATACTCCAGATTCTCCTCTACCTGTTATTCTTAACAAGGAGTACTACTTCCCAACTCAAAGAGTTGTAGCATCTAAACTTAATGAAAAATTATTCAGTAGTAGACTTAACAGTCAAAAATCGTTTATCCTTACCGCAACTCTTAGCACTCACAATGCTAATCTTTCACCCATCATTAGTCTAAAGAATCCTAAGGCTATATTAACAAATAACCGTATTGAATCTTCAAGTGGTAATGAAGATAGGTATGGTAGAAAAATACAAGAAGTAGAATTACATAAGACAGTAATGCTCCGTTTGATGGATAGTGCTGGTAGCCCTAGTACCTTAGGAACATCTGCTGCATTAGAAGTTACTAATGGTATTGGTCAAACTATTAAAGGAAAAACCTCAGGTACTAGAGCAATCTTATCCTATTGGGATAACTCTAGCAATCCTGGTGAATTGTATGTGAGAGTTACAGAAGGTGATGGATTCGTTCTTGGTGAAGAAATTGAGTTTGGTGGATCCTCTACTTATAATGCTGACCTGAATGGTGACACTGGTACTACAGGTGCTGCCTCAGGTAACCTTAATCTAGTTAAACCTATTAAGATTACTGGTACTTTACCGTTAGCACAATTGAATGTTGTACCAGGAACCAAACTTGCTAATAGTGCTGATCTTAAGACAGGTGCTGTAACACGTTGGAACCAAGAAAACTATAGATTAATCTTTACATCAAATGATTCATCCTTTGATAAGAGTGATCTAATTGGTTCGGGTGCTGTATCTGATGGACTATATGAAGGTGGTGTTTCTATTATCAACGAGAACTTTAAAGTTCCTGTTAGCATTAAGAACGTTTACACATCATATGGTTATCTTTATACACCAGACAGATTAAAAAATTCCTCTAACGTAGCTACATATGTTACAAAGGAAATCTCAATCGACAATCCTGGTAATAGCATTAATCTTGTATTAAATGCTGCACTACAAGAGATTGGTGATGTCACTGTGATGTTCAAAACTAAGAGGTCATCTCAGCAGATATACTTTAAGGATATCAACTGGGAATACTTTAATGCTTCTGGAATTCCAGACGTTGAGGTCACACCTTCTAGTGGTACTAATTTCTCTCCAACTACTGAGTCTCAATCAGACTTCAAAGAATATAACTATTCTGTAACAGGATTGAAGGAATTTAGTTCATTTGCTATTAAAGTAATAATGAAGAGTAGAAACCCTGCTCTACCTCCACGGATTAGAGATCTCCGTGCTATCGCAACTTTTTAATTATGTCTACAAGATCAAATACTATTAACGCTTTACGTGCTTATTATCAAGGTCAAATTGAAAAGCATAAAGCTAACGTTGAAATATATCTACAGTCACCAATGGGTATCGGAGAACATTCTGATATTCTAGGTGCTATGGAAGTTGAAATAAATGAAATTGCACAATGGGATGAGAGACTCCAAGTGCTTGAAAGGTATTTTGAGGATAGATGAAAGTTACAGGTCACCCAAATCTAAATAAAGATTCTCTGACTGGTGCTGTAGTCAATACCGATAAGAATGCTTTTGAAGCATATAAGAGGCAAAGAGCACTTGCTCTTCAATCTACAACTAATGCTGAAGATCTAGTACATCTGAAGCAAGAAATAACTGAGATGAAAGCACTTTTAAAAGAAGTCCTTTCAAAACTATAAATACTCACATAGGAATCGACTAAAGCAATGGCTCTAACAAGAATCAGAAGAACTGGTTTGAACGATGGGCTGGTTAGTGACTCAAAGCTAGATAGCGGAGTTGGTACCCAGGCGGTCACTACTTCTACTATCAGAAATGGTGCAATCACTACGTTAAAACTAGCTGACAACAGCATTACTACTCAGAAACTAAGTTCTACTGGTGGACTGGAAGCTGTTGGAACTGCTGTTATTCAAGACGGTGCAATCACACCATCTAAGATAGATGGAACAAGTACTTTTAATTTCAACGCAGCATCTGTAGCTACCACACTATCTGTTACTGGTAAGGTTGGTAGAGATGATGCTAGTGGTACAGATGTTTCTGGATCTGATTTAATTATTGCAGGTGGAGCATCTACTGGTTCTGCTTCAGGTGGATATTTACGTATTAAGACATCACCTGCTGGAGGAGTTACTGGTAATGGACTTAACACACTATCTGATGCACTAGTTGTTACAGGAGAAGGTAAAGTCGGTATCGGAGTTGGAACACCAACACAAGATTTAGAAGTTGCAAATAATGTAATAATCAATGGTGAGTTGACTGTACTAGGTGGTACTTCAACAATCACCACAACTAACACTGTAATTGGTGATAAATTAATTGAACTTGGTAATGGTATTGTAGGAGCACCAACTGGTGACTCTGGTATAGTTATTGAGCGTGGTTCTGAAGATAATGCTTTTATTGGATTTGACGAGTCAGAAGATAAGTTTGCAATAGGTACTGGTAGTTTTACTGGTAGTACTATTGGTGATGTTACCTATACATTAGGTACACTACAGTCTAATATTGATGCAGTTGAAATTGATGTATCGGGTGCTAACTCATATGTCAAGTTTGACGGTGCAGTCGTAACAATGGAACCAACAGGTTCTAACGTTGCGTTATTTAAGTTAGATCCTACTAACAACAAGATCGGTATTGGACAAGATCCAAACAACGCTCTTGCTCAGATAATGCAAGTCAATGGTACTGTAGGTGCTACAGCATTCATTGGAGATGGTAATGGACTAACTAACCTGTCTGGTTTCACTGGTGCTGGTGACGGTACTGAGGCTATTCCAGGTATTAGTTTCTATCAGGATCAGGACAATGGTTTCTACCGTCCAGGCCCTGACCAAATGGGAATGTGTTTAGGTGGAAATGAAAAAGTTCGTTATGATGATACTGCTGGTGGATCCTTAATTACAGTTAAGGATATACACGGATCTGATGCTGGTACAGCTACTACTGCTTCCATCACAGCAGCAGTTATTGATTCATTTGTTTCTACTACTTACAGTAGTGGTAAGTATGTTGTCCAATGCACATCTGGTGCATATACTCAGGTAAAAGAAGTTCTCATCCTTCACGATGGAACTGACATATACGTTGAGGAATATGCAACTGTAACTTCAGGTGGTATTGCACAGGGTGGTCTAGGTACCATCACTGCTCAGTACAATGGAGCGAATATTGAAATTATCTTCACTCCTGTATACGCTACGAATACTATCAAGTATTTCAGAGACCTCATTACTGCCTAGTATAAATAAAACCGAGAACCTATAAGTCTAATGCCAGTAAGAACTGTAGACAAAAATTTTACCTTTGAACAACAACGTGTCGAGATCAACGAGATCGGTGTTGACAGTGGTGATTTTTCTGGCAAAATTATTGCCCAGTCTGTAGCAAACAATTTAGTTGCTCAGACTATAACTGATTGTCTTATTGAGTTAGACACAGAATTAGGTCCGATTGCTACTATCACTGGAGAAATTCCAGCTAACGATAAAGACAATGTTGTCGAAGCAATCAACTATATTACTACTACTATTATCAAAGGTTTGTCTAACCTGACTACTGCTGATAAAACCAGTATTGTTAATGCACTCAATGAACTAGATCAAGATGTAGGAAACCTTGCAGGTTTATCAGCAAACATTGCTGATCATACCAGTTTGGTGGCTGCTCTTAACGAAACAAAGGATATCATTATTGGTGTTCTTTCTAATTTAAGCACAACATCTAAATCTAGTATAGTTGCTGCTATCAACGAGATTAAAGATATTACTATCGGTAATCTTACTAACCTTACTACACAAAACAAAGCAAACCTCGTTAATGCGATCAATGAATTGCAGGCTGAGGTGAATACCCTTGCTGCACAGGTCGGTGTATCTGTTGAAGCGGGTCTTGACGCTACTGCACTTGCTATCGCTCTCGGTTAATTAACAATGGCAAATAAATTCATCTCCACTTCAAAACAAAACGTAGGAACATCTACGACTTCCATATATGCTGTTGAACTTCAAGGAACACAAACTGAGAAGCAAACAGTTGTTATTGGATGTAACCTATCAAACACCACCCAAACGGCGGTGATTGCTGAAGTATCAATTAATAGGTACCCAGCTTATTCCATCGATCCTCAGTATCCAAAGGATGATGTGATGATCGTAAAGAACGTTCCCATCCCTGCTGGATCAGCGTTTGAAGTTATGCAGGGTCAGAAAATCATTTTAGAGTATAACGAAGATGGCTATCGAGATTCAACTCCAGGAGTAAGTGATACTCTTGCTGCTAACATAGCATCTCCTAGTGTTGTATCAATCACTATCAGTGATAACACAGGTCCAAAATTAGTTGCTCTAGATTATATCAAGATCAATAATGAGATTATGAAGATTACTTCACTAGCTGGTGCTGGTGACACTACTCTTAATGTTGATAGAGCACAAGCAAACTCAACTCCTACTACTCACACATCTGGTGATGCTCTAGTTAAAGTAGATGTAGGACTGGGTGACGAAATTTTAGTTAAATGTGACACGTTAGATTCTCTAGATTGTATTGCCAGTGTTATGGAGGTATCGGTCTAATGGCATATCTTGGTCTTAATCCAGAAGCGTACGTCTCAAAGATCAAGGAGATCCAAGATATTTCCTCTCAGTTTGACGGTACTACTGATAATTTTCTTTTACGTACGACAAATAATAACCCTGTAACAGTTGGTCAGACAATGCAATTGACAGTATCCTTGAACGGGGTACATCAACAACCTAATACAGGTAGTTCTACTAGTGCTCCAGGTTCATTTTGGGTACAAGGAGAGAGAATCTATTTCTCTGAAGCACCTTCTACAGGTGATACTTTCTTTGGACAGGTACAGAGCTCTGTAGTTAATAATATGGATCGTTCAGAGATCTTCTCTGAAACGTTTACTGCTAATGGTGTTGACGTTGATTACGTAATGTCAAAGGCAGCTCCTAACCTTAATGCCATTATGGTTACCATAGATGGTTTGGTACAGCATAAGAATGCTTATACCTTGGTTGGACAAAATTTAACTCTACGTTTTGACAATGCTCCAGATATCAACAGTGAAATTGAAGTCAACCACATTGGTTTCTCATCCTCACTTGTTGGACCTACCAGTGCGGTATCTTCTTTCTATGGAAGATCTGGTGCTACTGAACTACTAACAACTGATGATATCAATGTAAGGGACATTGATTGTTATGGATCTATAGGTGTAGGAAACTATAGTCCATCATTTAAAATCGATGTCGATAGTGCTGGAAGTTCTAATGCATTACGAGTCAAAGCAAACACCCTACCAAAAATTACCCTTGAGTCTGCTGACACAGGTGGTAAGACAGAATTAGTTCAAAATGGTGATAACTTCCATTTATTTGCAGTTGTAAGCGGTGTCACCACCGATATCTTAGTCTCTGACGGGACTTACATTACCACCGAGAACTCCTTAGGTTCATTAGCAGATAGGACTACAGTTAATGTCGCTGCCGACTCAACTGCTGTACTCCAAACTCTTAATGACAACTCTACAAAATTAGCTACCACAAGTTTTGTTCGTCAAGAACTTAATGACTTGATTGGTGCGGCTCCTGGAGCACTCAATACATTGAATGAATTAAGTTCTGCTTTAGGAGATGATGCTAACTTTAGTACCACCATTAACAATGCGATTGCTTTAAAAGCCGATGCTACTGGTGGTATTATTAATACAGCAACACTTAATAATGCTACCATACAAGGTGTAACTATTCAGGCAGATCCTGGTGGTCCGACACCTAACAGAATTCGTTTAGGGAACGTTATATTCCCTGCTACATCCACTGCTGAAATTGGATACAACTTAGTTGTAACTAGTAGTAATGGGGACGGCACTGTCAATATGGATTTCAGCGATCGCAATGAAATGCGAGACATCTGGCTGTTCAGCTAAATACTACGGAGGCTACTAGTATACAATGGCACTTTCAAGGGGAAATTTAACGTACAACAACAAGAATATACAGTTTGTACCCAATACAACTGCGGCTCCTATTTACGTTAACCCAGCTACTACAAAAACATATTTAAAAGGTTTCGTCATTTTTAATGGTGCAACCACAACTGAAACTGTCAACTTGTATTATCTTGAGGATAATGTAGGTGCACTAGACACTCTAGATATAGCATCTAAACCACAACAGTTTCTTAGACAGGAGCTAGCATCTGGTGAAACATTCTACGTTGAACTGAATTATCCTATTGTCCTAACGGATGAGAACGATGCTCTATTTGGTTTGACAGATTCGTCAAACAAAGTAACCATTATATTAATTGGTGATAAGGAATCATAATGTCTTTTCGTATCGGTAATCTAAAGACCTTAAATTACGAGAGTCGGTTAGACAATATGACCGATGAAGGACATTTGCGTCCTTTTTATGATACTTCAAGAATTAGGAAATCTCAGTACGAGCCAGTACGTAACATCATTGTTACTCCTCAGAACGGTGATCCTGTAATTAATCACGATCTAGACACTCAAGGAAAACTAACCTTAAACTTGGGTGAGTATACATTACAATCTAATGTCACTGGTGACGCTATCATTACTGTGCAGTTTACTGCTTGGGGTGCTGGTGGAGGTGGTGGTGTTGACAGTGGAAGTATTGGTGGTGCAGGTGGATATGTAGCTGGTGGTTTAGAATTAAAACCTGGCGAAACATATCATATCTGTGTTGGTGGAGCAGGTGATCCTCGTTCTACAAATGCTGCTACTGCTGGAGAATGTGGTGGTGGTCTCGGTGGTATCTATGGTGCAAGATATGGTGGAAGTGGTGGTGGATTCTCAGGAGTCTTCCGTAATTCTGCTGTTCAATCTAATGCATTATTGATTGCTGCTGGAGGCGGTGGTGCTGGTGCTGATCAGAGAGGCGGTGCTGGTGGTGCTCTTAATGGTCAAATAGGTCAACTATTCGATCAAAGAGGAGGAGGTGGAGGTAGTCAATCCGAAGGTGGATTTGCTGGTTTCACAGATTCCCTAGATGGTGGTTCTCTCACTGGTGGTAGAGCAGGTATGTTGCTCATCTATCCTGGTGGTGGGGGCGGTGCTGGCTACTACGGAGGTGGTGGTGGCGGTTCAGGAGATACCAATGGCCACGGGGGTGGTGGAGGATCTTCATATATAGATCAGACTAGAATGCAAGCTGGTTCGACTTTAGGAGGGACAGACGAAACTCCTGGCAATAATGCTGATCCAGATAGAGGTACCGCAGGACAAGGTGGTGCTCAAGGTACATCTGGCACAAACGGCAAATTACTTATCATTTAAGAAATGGCATACTTAGGCGTAACACCAAAGATAGGTAACATCCGTAAATTGGATGACGTAGCTTCACAGTTTAATGGTGTGTTGACTACTTTCAATTTGCGTGTTGGTGGACAAGTAATATATCCTGGGTCTCCTTTACAGTTGCTTATATCACTTGGTGGTGTAATGCAAGAAGCAAACGTTGCTTTCCAGATTAATAACGATCAATTAACATTTTCGGATCCTCCTAATCCAGGTATTGATTTCTTTGGATTGGTTATTGGAGATACTATAGATGTTGGTGAACCTTCTGATGGTACTATTAATGCTATCAAATTAAATCAAGGTGCTACCTTTACTATGGGTGGATTGGATGTTACTGGTGCTACTAACTTAGATAGTACAACACTTGTAATTGATAATATCAATCACCGTGTAGGTATCGGAACTGCAAACCCGACTGCACGTCTACATTTGTCTGCTGGTGATATACAGTTAGACAATAACAAAGAACTTAAATTTGGTACTACTGCTAATCAAGCTAGAATAGCTGGTGGTGATGGATCATTGTTATTGAAACCAGATGATGCAACTCTTCTGGGATCTATACAGTTAAACAATACACATCCACTATTCAACAATACACTCTCTCTTAAAGAGAATGGTAACTTTAGTGAGATCAGTACAACTAATCAAAATATTAGTTTCCATATCAATAACCAAGCAAGTGCAGCATTAGAAATAAGAGCATCTTCAATATACAATAATTACGATACTCATATTCCTCTAACTCTTACTGTCACAGGAGATATATCCTGTTCTTCAGTGGTTAAGATTGGTACTACAAATAATTCAGATCATATTAATATCACAGACAAGACAGGTATTAGTGCTGGTACATTAACTACAACTTCTGCAACTGAAGCATTTGATACTTTAGTTGCTGCAAATGTACGTGGTGCAAAATACACAGTATATGCTTCACACGGTGGACACGTCTCAACCAGTGAAGTAATTCTTACTCACGACGGAACCGATGCATTCGTAACAATGTACGGTGATGTACATTCAAATCCAGGAGTTGCAGTAGCTACATTTACTGCTGCAATGAATGGTGCTAATCTAGAACTCTCTGCAACTGCCACAATAGGAACCTTTATTCAGTTCACTAGAATTACGATGAATGTCTAGTTGTATAAATAACTGAAGAAAACCTATATTCCGATCAATCGGGGGGACAGGGAACCACGATGGCAACGTCAAACGTAAATTTTAACGCCAAGAACGGCTTGTCCGTTGCTGGTACAGAAGTTCTTGATGGATCAAGAAACTTAAGAAATGTCGCTACAGGAAACGTAGTTGGCGACTTGGACATCGGTGGAGATGTCAATTTGACAGGTACTGCTAAGACCCTAAAGATCGGTGGTGTGGGCATCACATCTAGTATTGCTGCACTCTCAATTGCCTTGGGCGGTTGAGGGATTTTTATTATTTAATTGTCACAAGATAAAACAAGGGACTACCAATGGCAAAGAAACTAATCAGTGACTATACCTTCGTACCGTATGATAACGTTACGTTAACGGGTGGTACTGTCGCTATTAAGGATAACATATCAGGAGAAAGAATCCTTCTGATTACTAACGTTACCGATAACGAGATTCTATACAACTTCTCAGATCCTACAAAAGGATTCCAAACTGCTGCTAACCAGACAGGTTGTGATTACAATGAGGATTTTGAAGAGACAATTATTACACTTTCTGCTGATACCAGCACAATGTCAGCGACTGATAAGTTGCAGATATTTGTAGAATCAGACTATACGTCGTTTGAACCGTCTGAAACTCTAATTGACCCTGTGTCAAAAATGAGAGTTTCAAACCCAGAAACGATGATTGACACCGACTTTGAGTACGGGCCACAGGCAACTAAGTGGGAAACTCTACAGTTGGTTAACAACATTCCTTCTACTTACTCTGCTACATCTGACACAACAATCCCTTATATTCAGACTGTAGAAGTTACAGCTAACTCTGACGTTGTAACTGTTACTACTCTATATGAGCACAGTCTTACATCTGGTGTTCCTATTGTTGTATCTGGTCTTGCATCTACAACTGCTGAAGGTTCATACCTAATTCAGTCTGTACCTAGTGCAACTACCTTTACATACAAAGCACGTGCTACACAGGCAATTAGTGCTGATATTTCTGGTTCATATACAAGTATTATTCCAGGTCTGTTCTATGAAGGTTCTGCCATTAGTCTTCAAACAGATAAGGGTATTCTTGCTGACACATTTGAATATAATGTTTCTGTCGTAGCTGTTGGTGGACAGAACTACTTTGCTCTTGATGACGTTGTTGTTGGTACATCAGTCTTTACCGTTAATAAGAACGGTATGTACATCTTTAATGTAGACGATTCTACTAACATTGGACACCCATTTAGAGTATCTACTACTGCTGATGGTATCCACGGTGGTGGTGTTGCATATACTGATGGTGTTTACACCAATGGAACAGAAGGTACTACTGGTTCCTATGTTCGTATTTACATAACAGATAATACTCCTGCCACTCTGTATGCATATGATGCACAGGCTGGTAACACAGGTGTTGGATTTGAAATGTCCTTTACACCTGCAACAACTTCTAAAGTTGTTCTTTCAACTTCATTCGAGAATGGTTTTGCTAACGGTACTGCATTGTACTTTGTTAACACAATTTCTCCTAAGATCCTACAGGTAGCTAACACAACAGCAACTGCTGCTGACTCTAGACCTGTAGTTGATTATGAAGATACAATCACTGCGACTATCACACCTGATATGTCACAGTTCCAACCATATGACCATAAACCAACTGGTCTTTGGACAGTTAATGATGGTGATGTTGACTATACTAACCATACAGTTACCTTGAAGGGTAGTAACGCTAACTATATGCGTTCGAGGTATTGCTTACTTTACTATCCAAACCCAGGTGACTATTGTATTGAAAACCTACAACGTCACGGTGTCTACAATACTCGTGTAGAATCTACATCATCTGCTGATGGTGGTACAGCTGTAATTAAACTTTCAAATGCATATTTCTCTGCTGGTTCTGGTGGTAATCCAGGTTCCAATGGTATCATCAATCTTGCAAACGACAGTAGTTCACTTCAGGGTAATGCAGCTACTTACAACTATGGTAAGCACAACTTTGCTCTAGTACATAGATACGTTTCTGATGAGAAACCTTGGTGGAACTGGTATTGGAGATATAGATGGTCTGCTTGGAACTTCGGTTCAACACATTCAGGATATGACTTCAATAATGTTTCAAGTAACAGAGGTATGTCCAACTCTCAATGGAACAGAGCATATTTCTTAACAATGAACCGTCGTCAGTACAATGGTTCAGGTAATCTAAACAACTCCAACTACGACGGAAGATTTAACAACCCTTGGTATAATGGTGGTAACTCAGTTTGGGGATACAATCCAGGTTGGAACTATAATGACTACCTACCAGAGTCTGAGACAACTCTAACTAATGGTAACTGGGGTCCTATGTACGATAGAAATACCTATCGTTCAAACAGATATCGTTACAACTATTCATTGAACTCAAATGATGGATTCCACTTCCGTTATGGATATGACTGGTGGAATGCATACTATCGTGGACACGGTTCTTGGGTATATGGACATAACCAAGATTACTATGGTAACGCTTACTTGATGTTGGTACAGGATCGTTCAAATGATAACGATACTTTCTACGTTGAGAACCACGGTGCAGTAACTAACGACCAAATCGTTATTACTAAGACTGCTGGTGATGATCCACGTTACTATTATAACAATGATGGAATCACAAACCTATCTCTACCAGCTACAGTATATGCTGAGAGAGTAGATGATAACAGATTTAGAATTAAAGCAAGTACAGGTTCATCTCCTTATAGACTACTAGATGCTAGAGGTACCTATGGTATGACTGGTCTCTTTGTTAACCCAACAAAGAACAGTATTTTCTATGAGAACCATAACTTATCCAACGGTGAGCGTGTATTCTACACAACTGCTGGTACTTCAATTGGTAACTTAACACCTAACCAAACTTATTACATTCGTGTATCATCAAATGATAGATTCGTACTTGGCAACAGCGTTTCGTTCTCATATCCAGGCGGTGAGCAAGACCTCACATCAGCTGGATCTGGTACTCAGGTCTTCGAGAACCAGACTGCTGCTTTTGGTGCGACTGACGGTGCTTACAACGTATCTCTCGTCAAGAGTGAAACTCAACTCGTTGTTGACGTTCCATTCCAGATCGTCCCAACAACTAAGACGTTCGACGCAAGAGACACTGGATCGGGCGGTATTGTTGACACAACAACTCATACCCTCAATATTCAAGACCACTTTATGAGAACTGGTCAACGTGTAATCTATCAAGATGCTGGTGGTACAACCATTGGTGGAATGACAGATAACAGAGACTACTTCGTTATCGTGATTGACCAAGACCATATCAAGTTGGCAGAATCTGCTGCACTTGCAGTTGCTGGTACTAACGTAACCTTCACAACTGGTGGTTCGCAGACACCTGCACAGAAACTGATCCATACCAATATGGATGGACAGGTTATCGGTAATGGTACTATTGCATTGAATACTGGTTCACGTATCGCAACTGGTACTGATACAACCTTCACACGTTACTTCAAAGTTGGTGATGTATTCAGATATGTCAACAACAACTCTCCTGGTACATTCACAATTGTAGAGACAACCATTTCTGCTATTAAGGATGACACTGAACTCCTAATGGCTGATGCATCATCCTTCACAACGGGTGCTGTTAACTCTGCTGGTGACACTGAGTACTTCATCGATACTTCGATCTATGTACGTCCAGATGGATACTTCCTACACAGACCGTTTGACGGTGGTATGGATATCGGAACCAGTAAGTCACCTGATGGACAAATCGTCAGACAGACACGTAGATACTTCCGTTACCAGTCAGGTAAAGGTATACAGGTATCACTCGCTATCAACTTCGCACCGAAGAATCCTTCGATCCGTGCTTGGTATGTACCATATGTTGATGGTACTGTTATACATCGTGTTGCAGTACAAACGAAACTCCCACACAATCTTGAGATTGGTACAAACTGTGAGTTCGTTGATGCTACTGATAACAGTTACAATGGATCCTATCCTGTCGCATTCGTCTATGACGCATTCACATTCAGTTATAACCTAGATCAGGCACCAACCTCGTCTGCTGCTGGTGGATTTACTGGATACCACGTAATTAACTGGACTAACTCTAGTGTACGTGCTGGTATGTTTGACTTCCAGAACGGTATGTTCTTCGAGTATAATGGTGCTGTATTGAGTGCTGTACGTCGTAGTTCAACTACTCAGTTAACAGGTCGTGTATCTGTTACTAAGGGTTCTAACGTCGTAACAGGTTCCGATACATCATTCTTATCACAGATAACTGCTGGTGAGTACATCGTTATTCGTGGACAGTCACATAAGGTTATCCGAGTTGTTAACAACGATAGCTTGATCATTCAGCCACAGTACAAGGGTATTACTGCTGCAAACATTATTCTAACCAAGACAATCGATTCCAAGATCCCTCAAGGTGAGTGGAATGTCGATAAGTGCGATGGTTCTGGTAAGTCTGGATTCATTCTGGACATCACTAAGATCCAGATGGCATATATGGATTACTCTTGGTATGGAGCAGGTAAAATTCGCTTTGGATTCAAAGATCAAAATGGTCACGTCAAGTACGTACACGAATTCAAGCACAACAACCGCTTGACTGAAGCATACTTCAGATCAGGTAACCTCCCTGCTCGTTACGAGATTCACAACACTGGAATTCCGACTTACATTCCAAGTCTGTTCCACTGGGGTACTTCTATCATCACTGATGGTCGATTTGACTCTGACAAAGCGTACCTCTTCACAGCGTCTGGTAACTTGCTTAAGTTCACCAACGAAGTGTCACAGAACGCAACTACTCAGTCGCAATCAATCGTTCGCTCGCAGTGGCAGATCGGAGAAGGTTGGTCACGTAATATGAGATTCTATCTCAGAACTTACTTCCCAACTGGTGAGGCATCTAAGCTAACACAGGGTACTACAGTGTATCAGGCAAACGTAGCTAACGGATGGTTCGTTGACGGTCGTGCAATCTACAGATCAAGAACCTCAGGTGGTAACCTAGAGGTTGACTTCCAGTACATCGATGCTAACGGTAACACAACGTTCCAGTATAACCAAGGTGTTAGCATTATTAACAATGCTCTTGGTAATCCAGCAGTTCCGAACAGCACACAGTTCGCTGTTGGTGCACCATCTGGTACTGACAACACCGTTCCTTCGCAGATACCTCTTGTATCAATTAGACTGTCACCTTCTGTTGACTCGTCTCTATCTGGTAACTTGGGTGAACGTGAGATTATCAACCGAATGCAGTTGCAGCTCAACTCTCTCGACGTTGTTAACACACACGAGTGCGAAGTAAAACTAATCCTGAACCCATCTCTATCAACTGACTCTTACTTAGACGTGGCACCTCCATCTCTATCACAGTTGATTAAACACACGAATGACGACACCTACGCTGGTGGACTTGAGATCTTCTCCTTCCGTGCAGCAGGTGGTCAGATTGACAACACAGGTAAGCGTGGTACAGGTGCTACTTCCTACGATATTAGTTCTATCATTGAGATGGGTAACTCCATCCTTGGTGGTGACGGTATCTTCCCGAATGGACCTGACCTTCTAACGGTTACCGCAGAACCTGTTGACTTGACGGGTGTTGATAACTCCAACCCATTCACAGTTACAGGACGTATTTCTTGGAGTGAGTCTCAGGCATAATCTTGACACTTCGATAAATATCGCATATAATTGGAGGGTTATAACAACCCTCCTTTTTATTTTCAATTAATAAAAATGACTACCGATAAAACTTCAGAATTAATTCTAAACTTCTCTACTCAAATGAAAGATCTTATGAAGGAGATCTCTGAGTATGAACAAAAACTAAGTGTTGCAAAAGAACGATACCTCAAACTTCAAGGTGCTGTAGAGGGTCTAAACATTCTACAAGATCAATCTGCACCTGTAGCTACAACTGAGGAAGAGGCACCAGAGCGTGAACTCCTCAACGAAAGCTAAGTGGTATCACCATCCTTGGTATAAGAAGACTGCATACGAGGTAAGATCATTTGGAGATTGGGGATTCCATAAGGAGTTCCCTTTTTCTGCTGTTGATATACCTATAGAATCTTGCTTACCATATCTAACAGATGAAAATTTAATTACAGTTCAATTTGAGGATATTGCTTGGAAAGGAAAGCATCTATATCCACACCAGTCCTTTGATAACTGCCCTTGTTGTTTTGGGGCACGTAAAGATCCTGAACTGTATCCAGGAATTATATCAGATATATCAAACCCATATAACGACAAGTATAGAATGTTGGATGGTAAGCATCGTATGGCCAAGATGATTTCTATGGGTCTAACAGAGAGTGAATTTTACTTCATACCCTTTAGGGTATTAAAGCGACATTTCATATCTGTCTAAATAGAAAGGAAGGGTAATATTGTGTAATGGCAAAACCTAGTACGAGAGCAGAATTACAAGCATACTGTAAGAGGCAGTTAGGGGAACCTGTACTGCAAATTAACGTGGCTCAGGAGCAGATCGATGATCTGACCGATGATGCCTTTCAGAAGTTCTCTGAGTGGACTTACAACGGTGCTGAGAAAATGCTTCTTAAGCACGAGGTTACTGCTGCTGATGTTACACGCTTTTCATCTCAGAACCAGACTACTACGGTAGCTGGTAGTACAACTGAGTGGACAGAGAGAGATAATTATATCCTAGTTCCTGAACACATATATGGTATTAGTCGTATATTTGGTATCAAGTCTAGTGGTATAAGAGGTAATTTATTTGGTATAGAATATCAGATCTTCCTTAATGACTTATATCATTTTGGTGCAGTTGATATACTTAACTACTATATGACCAAGAGTTATCTTGAGACTCTTGATTTTGTATTGAATAATGGAACATTTATTCAGTTCAGATTCAACCAGAGACAAGACAGACTCTATCTCGACACTGCTGCTGAGGATATGAAAGCAGGTGAGTTCGTTATCATTGAATGTTATAGGGCATTAGATCCTACGACATATACTGATATGAACAATGATCCCTTTATGAAGAAGTATCTCACTGCTCTTATTAAGAAGCAATGGGGTATCAACTTAACTAAGTATCAGAACATTCAATTGCCTGGTGGTATTACTCTCAACGGAGAGAAGATATATCAGGAGGCAGTTCTGGAGCTAGAAAAGATTGAGAGTCAAATACTTTCAACTTATGCTATTCCACCCCTTGACCTTATTGGATAATGCCTACTAGCACCTATTTCCCTGCCTTACACGGTGGCACTACTGGTGAACAAGGTCTTATTCAAGACCTAGTTGACGAACAGATTAAACTATTTGGTAGTGATGTCAAGTACATCCCTCGTATAATGGTTCAAGATCAAGTGATGAATGATGTCACTTTATCAAAGTTTACAACTATATACACAGTGGAAATGCTTCTACAAAACGTAGAAGGGTTTGGTGGTGTTGGTGCTGAACTTGCAACTAAGTTCGGTCTACGTATCACTGATGAGGCAACATTTATTGTCTCAGTTAATCGGTGGGAAGAAGTAGACGCAGCAAATCCATCTCTTCCAGATAGACCTAATGAAGGAGATATCATACATTATCCCTTAACAGGTGATAACTATGAGATCAAGTTTGTAGAAAAAGAAATGCCTTTCTTCCAGCTAGGCAAAGTATATTTCTATACGATCACCACAGAGATTATGGAGCGTGGTAACACGATCTTTGATACTGGTGATGCAGCAGTCGATCAGTTAGAACGTGAAGCATATACCTTCCCAATTACCTTGACTAATGTCACAGGTACATTTGCAGAGGGTGAGGACTTTACTTCTAGTGGCGGTGGTGCAGGTACTGTAGTTTCCTTTGATGCTGCTACAGGTAAACTCGTTGTAGTTTATCCTACAGGTGGTTTCCAAGAAGGAGAAACAGTCACAGGTCCAAATGGAACTGGAGAGATCCAGTCGTTCACTACGATCACGGTCGAGAGTGTTCAATACGATGATAATGCCGTAATAGAATTTAAAGCAGATGATGTCCTTGACTTCTCTGAAAGAAATCCATTCGGCGAAATTGGAAATAAGACAGGTAGCTTCTAATGTTGCAGTATTTTTATAACGGTACTATTCGTAGAACTGTCATAGCATTCGGTACTATTTTTAATAATATCGAACTACGTGACTTTGATGAGAATGGTGTTGAGCAAGTACGTGAAAAGGTTCCCTTAGCTTATGGTCCTAGAGATAAGTTTCTCGCAAGACTAGAAGATCTAAGTGATATCAATAAGCAAGTACAAATCACTCTGCCAAGAATATACTTTGAGATGAATAGTTATAGCTACGATCCTCAAAGGAAAACTAGTCCTATTTCTGTCTATAAAAAGACAGACGACGCTACTGGTGGCGTACGTTCGCAGTATATGCCAGTACCTTATAATATAGGTTTTGAATTAGGTATCTTAGCTAAGTCACAAGACGATGGTCTTGGTATCTTAGAACAGATCTTACCTTATTTTCAACCATCCTTTAACCTTCCTATCAAGATGATTCCTGATATGGATGAAATAAAGGATTGTCCTGTTGTTCTCAACAGTGTCGATTATTCAGATACTTATGATGGTAGTTTTCTCAACCGCCGTTACTTAGAGTATCGTATGCAGTTTACTGTCAAGACATACCTTTATGGTCCTGTTACCAATATTGGTGTTATCAAGAAGTCTATTGCAGAAATTGGTACGTTGGGTGATACCACTAGACGTAAGGATACAAGACTCACTTATACTCCTAAGGCACTGGAGGATAAGAATGCTGATGGTGAAATCAATGCATTAGATGATGCTCTTGTACAACCAGATGACAACTTCGGTTTCAATGAAGGATTTGAAATGTTATGAGTAAACTAGAAGAAAATATGGAGACCATTCTGGACATTGAAGTTTCAGATACTCCTGAAGGTGGTTGTACTACTAGAAAAAATCAACTAACAGATGTCACCCAAGACTACGAATATACACGTGGTCAGCTATATAACTTAATAGATAAAGGTCAAGAAGCACTTAACGGTATTCTTGATGTAGCAGCCTCATCGGATCATCCTAGAGCATATGAAGTTGCAGCCTTGATGATTAAGAACGTAGCAGATACAACTGATAAGTTGATGAAGCTACAGAAAGAGACTAAAGAAGTCAAAGAGGAAGGACCATCCAAAGGTCCATCTACTGTCAACAACACTATGTTTGTTGGTAGCACTGCTGAACTAGCAAAAATGTTAAAAAAAGCGGAGGAATCTACCGATGTCTGATGAACTTAAAGAAGAAAAAGTGGACACAAAAGGGCCACTACAAAGACTAAAAGACAAGATACTACCTGATGAAGACGAACAGGCTGCCATAATCTCCACTTTCGTGAGATTGGGTGTACTAGTGTGGTCTGGGGGTATATTGACTTTAAATTACGTTGCAATTCCTGGAGTTCCGCAACAAAAAATTGACCCAACTTTTATAGCTTCGGTTTTTACTGGAGTTTTAGCTAGCTTCGGAATTCAGACAGCTAGTAAGAAAGGTGACGGTACAATGAAAATGAATGGAAATGGTGTTAATGGAGTAGGAAAGAATGGCGGTCCTACACAAACTATTGTTATAGAACAAGCACCATTAAAAATTATTGCTGAGTCACCTAAAGACGCAGACAAAAAATATACGTTATAACACTTTGAGGTTATTATGGAAAAAATTAACTGGACAAAATGGTTTGCTTTGGGAGCTGGCGGTCTCCTAGGTATAAGTCATATAGGTATGATTGGAATGCTTTCTACTAAGAATAATAGTAAGTTACCTGATTTCAATTTACCTAGCGGACCTTATTCTTCTTACCATATAGAAGCAAACGAGGAAGGATATAAGGTAGCATATCGTGCTAACGATCCTAAGGTGATGTGGAAAGAGGAACTAATTAAAGAGAAAGGTGGGTTCCTTGGACTAGCTAATGAGAATAAGAAAGTGGTTTCTCAATACACAATGGATGGTGCAACACATCACGGTGGACCTGTATCCACACGGAGTGCTTGGATTGACCCTGCTGCATTAGCTGTTACAGGAGGTAAGGCAGATGCAGACGGAAAGGTCACTGCAAAAACCGAAGCTTGTATAAAGGCAGTCGGTGGTGGTGAACAAACGGGAAGACTTGTAGGCACTAGCGTTGGAGCAGCTGCTGCACCTGCTGTATCAGGCATACCATTCGTAGGATGGTTGGCTGCTGGTTGGGTAGCAATGTTTGGTGGAAACCAAGGTGCTGAACTCGGTGGCAATATGGCTGCTGATTTTGCAGACGCTTGTGAAGAGTAGCTAAATAGATCAGAGTATTAAAATTTATTATGCAAAAAATTATTAATGTACTTGCTATTACGTCTTTCGTTGTATCTGGTGCCGTTGTTGGTGGTGGCTTTTATCTTTATTCTCAAAAGGATGCCATCATAGAAGACATTAAAGAGAAGGCACTTGGTTCAGTACTTGGTGGTGGAGGTGCCCTTGGTGGTGCTGGTAAACTACCTAAGATGGCAGAACCTGACTTTGGAAACTTAGGTGCTCCTGATCTTGCTCCTTCTCCCTCACCAGATCAAGCAGCAAGACCAGAAGTAATGGGGCCTGCTGCTGGAAATATTGGTCCGAGGTAATGGACTTTCAAAAAGTAACTACAGGAGTAACAGCAGCAGCAGTTATAGGTACTGGTGCTACGGTCGGTGGGAATCATTTCATCGACCAACAATCTGGTGGTCCTCAAAAAAGACAAGATGCACAAATAGAAGCAATCAGACAAGTAGTTAAAGAGGAAGTATATTTACAATTAGTTAATGCTTGGCCATCAACCAGTGGCCCTGTTAAAGGATTGAAACCTCCAACTCAAAATTATAAACAGGTGATACCTCAAAGTGGAAACTAACATTCCATTCATTCCTAATACAAGCAATTCCAGTATCCCTAACATTCAAGTTAACGGTACTGGAATTCGTTTTATTGGGGCAATCAAACCAGAAAATACATCAATTAATCGTATAGGTGTTAATGGTATTGCTGATGCTCGTGTGTGGTTAATAGAACCACCACAAGCTATACCAGTAACAGTTCCTGTAACTGTCCTAGCTGGTACTCCTATAGTTAATATGCCAGGTTGCGTAAAGGTACACAAGGAGAATGCTAAGAAAGAGAAAAATATTAATAAGATGCTGGTCGATGATGACCCTAAAGGAAATGTAGTATTGTGTGATGCTGGTGCTCCTTATTATGAACCACCTGATTACGATTATAGGGATCTAACTTGGCAAACTATTACTCAACAGCAAGAAGAAGTGGACGGAGTAGATACAGGTGATCCACCTGATGCACCCGTCCCAGAGACTCCAGATCCTCCTCCAACAGGAGGTGCAGAAGAAGAGGTAGAATGTCCTCCTCTTAATGCGAGACGCATTGGAGACCTGAATCAGAAGGGTACAGAGAAAGTTAAAGAATATAAACTGACACCTGATGGTAAGATATGTGAAACCATATGGGAACCTGTTCCAACAATAGAGCAATTTCTACCATCGATACCTACTGTAACAACTACTGCTTCGATTGCTGCTGTGGCAACAACGTCTGCCCTACTTGCAAAACCCATTGCGGATCTGTTATTGAAAGTTGTGAAGCCTGTGATAAAGAAGACGATTGCGAAGGTTCAGAAGATGCTTGGGAAGACCCCGTACCATCCGACTCAATCTGAGATTCGGACGAATCAGTATCGAGAGAAGAAGGGGATGGTTCCTCTGAAGTTTGGTCAGAAGAAGGTTGTGTCCAAGTAGGTTGTGGTATTTCGTGCTCGTGTGGAAGTACTCTATTACCAGGAGATGATACCATAACGTCTGCACATACTGCGTGGTATGGAGATGCAGGGTGGAACATTATACCAGCTTTTTTGAGTTCGCCACAATTCTTGAGTCTAGCTAATTCAAAGTCTAAACGCTTGTTAGCAGTCAACTGTTGAACAGATGCTATCTGTGCTGTTGCAGCTTCAGAACACTTACGTTGCATACCTCTGTTCAATGGTATAGAAAGCGTAGCAGAGATACCTACGTTGAAACTCTGATTCGCTCTCATATCTGTTCTAACTGGTTTATACCAAGTAGGGGTCATAGTACCACCATCACCTACTACATCAGGTACACCATCACCAGCTGGTACATCTATTTCTATTTGTATATCATCTCCATCTTCAAACCATCTAGTACCGTCTGCCTTAGTACGGTCATCATACCAAGTTTCCCAAGGGTAGTTCTTAACAGTAACGACTTGTTGTACTGTTCTTCCGTCTAGATCTGTTAGGTTATATTGCGGTTCGTTATAAAAATCTTCCCAAGGATCTTTCCTTGAGTCGGCAAATTGTAGATATGGTGTCATATTAAGAGTCGTACCTTGACAAGATACCCCTCCACCGTAGGTGTTAGTTACGTATGGACCTTGTAAAACCTGTATTGCCTGGTTGGTCACTGAGCCAGAACTATTGGCGATTGGATTTGCAGTAGCAGATACACCACCAACACCTTCTGCTAATGCGACGTTAGGAGATAAAAGACTACCTATAGTCGCTATTGCGTAAATGTACTTGTTGTGTCGGTGACTGACTTTATGGTGGTTAATCTTTGTATTATTGTCTGGTTGGTCATCCCTGGTCCTTGATAGCTCTGGGTAAATTGAAACGCTGCTCCAGGCTCGTGGATTGTAAAGTTGTTTTGTGCTGAGAAGTCTATAGCATCGAACGAAGAAGTTACACTTCCCGTCAATGCTCCTTCTCCCGTGCCTACTGTTGGCGAGAGTGTCACTGTTGATGTGTTCACTGGGGGGTTGAGGGCTTCGCCATTGTTGTCCACGCCTACCCCTGTCACTGAGTATTCCCATCCTGTACGATAATCAATTGAATTTATTGTCTCCGTGAC
>CETI01242419.1_pt1 | contig 59215 bp, 45 predicted proteins | sample 361441 | NCBI WGS metagenome assembly CETI01 (sample SAMEA2622478, study PRJEB7988) | marine metagenome | biome: marine biome (ENVO:00000447); feature: deep chlorophyll maximum layer (ENVO:xxxxxxxx); material: "saline water (ENVO:00002010), including plankton (ENVO:xxxxxxxx)" | depth 90 m | reverse complement strand
CCTGCAGGAGACCCGCAAACGGTAACAAAAGATGGCAGAGCAAGTGAAAATAATCCCACTAATGCTATTAATCCAAATGATACATCACCAGCAAACTATACTGCAGATAATGGACAATTACAAGTAGGCACAGGATACGATGGTGTTGCTGGAGATGACATCAAAGCGGCAGGAGGAAAACCAGGACCTGGTAGTATTGCAGATTATACTCCAACAGATTTAAAATCCACAATGTCTGATCCAAGTGGTTTAGGTGATTCTTTTTACAAATCAGATTCTGCTAGTGTAGGAGCAGGTGTTATAGGCTCAGCAGTTAGTAATACAGCGATGCCTGTAGAATTAGACAACGGCAGAAAACTTTTAGGAAAAGGACACATACTATCTCCAGAAGAAGTAACTTCAGGTGTAACAGCATTTGGTGGTGGTAATATTTTAAATCCTAAATCAGGTGGACTTTTACCTGGAACAAATGTTAGTATAAACGATGCAACCAGTTTAGTTAAAGGTGGCATAACACAAGATTTAGCAAATGCAGGATTATCAAGAATTATGGGTTCCAAAGGATCTTATCAAACAGGCACAGGATACATTATACATAACTTGGGAATGAATATGGCAACAGGTGTTGCAACCAAACTTGCAAAAAACACATTGGGCAATACTGCTAAATGGGTAGCATTAAGTTTAAGTGGTGCTCAAGGTGGTATGAGTAAAAATCAATACTTGGCAACAGTTATGTTTGCAGAAAGTATGGGAGAAGCAAATTGGATGACCAGTAGTGTAAAAAGTGCTATATTAAATGGCGACTATATAAGAGTGCCAATTGAAATGATGAACTACTCAAGCAACAAACAAGGATACAAACAGAATCTTGCAAACAGAAGAGTTTATGAAAGCACACTTTGGGGAATGCCTGACACTTATAATCCTAATCACACAGAAGGCAGTGGAACAGGTTGGGGAAACAAGGCGGCCCAAATACAATTAGACAATTATGAATTAACTAAAAAGTATGGTAAGTCATCACCTTCCTTCTTCCCAAGAAACGAAGATGCAAGAATTCCTTTAAGTAAAATTGACCTTGCTGACAGAAATGATAAGGCAAAGTTCTATGATCCAAATGATGTAACGTTGAAAAACTTTGGTCAGCCTGGACCAATGTTACCGATGTTCAATATATTTAATATCTAATCTTTTTTCTGAGACTCTAGTAATTTAATTTCATTTTGCAAATCTGAAATTTTTACCCATGCTCGATATTTTCCATCTTGCTCATCTTTGATGTTTCTTTCAAGCAATTTAATATGGTCTCTAAGTTGATTGCACTCATTGTTCTTTTCAATAAGCATAAGTCTTATTTGCTCTTCTGCTGTATTGTTAAGTGTGAGTATATCTTTGTTTTTAATCTCTATCGTTGTCATTAAACACTCGTTCCTTTATTAAGTTTACTATGTCCATTGATAATAGCACTTCATTGTGCGATAAGTCAACCGTTATATTTTCCTTATTCACAAATCCCACAGGAACTTTAGTTTGTGTTTCAATTGTAAGCAGTCCATCATTAGGAGAACTTCCTAGTCCAGCGAGTGCATTACCACTACCTGTTCCTGCTGTTATAATATTAGTTATCGGAATTTCACTATAAGTATCCGCAATGGCTGTCAAAAAAGCACTTCCTGGAGTCATTGTTGCAAAAAGTTTACTTTGTCTAAAAACTAACGATAGCCATTTTGCAGTTCTACTACCTGCCCACGGTGAACTTAATGCAAATAAATGTTGAACATTGTCATAATATGATAGTAGTCGTGCAGATAGCACACAGCCGTAACTATGTGCAATTATAGAAAAAGGTTCATTATCTAAATTTTGGTCTATAATAAATTTGAATCTTTTTAAAATTTCGTCTGGATCTTCTTGAACGTCATATTCCAAACTTAAAAGATTATGTTCTGGTAAAAATATTTCTAAAAAATTAAAACTTAATTTACTTTGACCACTGCCATGAATAAAGACAACATTAGTTTGGTTCGCCATCCCTTATTAACTGCTCCATAAGGTCAAACTCACGTGGGATTTTATTTTTTTGGCCCACCATATTAACCATTTCAAAAAGTACATATTTCTTAGTGTGGTAATCAAATATGCCGAGTGAATGAATTCTGTTGCCGTTTTTGTGCAACATTTTACGAAATCTAGGTCCATACCCACTAGATTCTACATAATTATTGTCATAGATTTTTTTGTTGACTTTGTATGCTAAATCAACTATCTTGTCGAAACGTTCTAATACGTTTTTCATTAGCCATCCTTTGTTAAGGTTCAAAAAATAACGATAATGATTATCGTCTCCAATGTTACTTATAAAATGTTATTTGGAATGTGCTTAAAAATGGTGTATTAAAACTAGTTTTAATGGTATCAGATAAATATTGGTATGGCAAACATTTACAAAGGCTTTAGTACAGTAAACAAGATTAGGGCACCTTATACCTTAACGGATGCCGAACTTGTAAAAACTGATTTACTGAATGAACTCAATACTAGACAAGGTGAACGTGTTATGCGTCCAAAGTTTGGTACAAGAATTTTTGACATACTTATGAATCCACTAGATGAATATGTTGTCAATGAAGTTGAGGAAGATGTAATCAGAATTGTCAACAAAGACCCTAGAGTTGAACTACAAACAGTAAAGACAGATGTTTTGGATCACACAATAAGGTGTGCAGTACAACTTAGAATTTTGCCAAGATTAGGTAATGACGAGTTATATGTAGAATATGCTCGACAAGACGTAGAGTTATAATATGGCAGTTAATAGTAGACAAAACAATTTATTTGCGGCAGAGGATTGGGACGTAGCCTATCAGGCATATACGCAAGTAGATTTACAAGCATACGACTTCGATACAATTCGAAGTGCTATGGTCGAATATATAAAAACAAATTTCCCTGAAAACTTCAACGACTATATTGAAAGTTCAGAATTTATTGCTATTATAGAATTGTTAGCATATCTTGGACAAAGTATTGCTTTCAGAATGGATATCAATACTAGGGAAAACTTTTTAGAAACTGCAGAAAGAAGAGATTCAGTATTTAAACTTGCAAGAATGTTAGGATACAATCCTAAAAGAAATATTCCAGCAAGTGGATTAATGAAGGTTGTGAGTATATCAACTACAGAACCTTTATCAGACAGCCTAGGCAATCAACTCAATAACAGAACAATCACATGGAACGATGCAAACAATCCAGACAGTTATGAGCAGTTCATCACAGTAATGAATAGTGCCTTTGGTCAAGTAAACAGATTTAGTAAGCCTGTTAAGACAGGAACATTGGGTGGTATTGTAACAGACTTATACGAAATAAATACCCCAACAAATGCTCCGTTAGTATTCAGTTTTGACTCAACCATAAACGGACAAAAAAGACAATTTGAATTTGTTAATTCTGATTTCACAGATAACAAATTCTTTTTTGAAAAACATCCAGACCCTGTAAACAACTTTGGAATGATTTATAGAAATGACGGACTAGGTCTGTCAAGCAAAAACAATGGTTTCTTTATGTTGTTTAAACAAGGAAAACTAGAACAAAGAGATTTTGATTTTAGTGTGCCTGTAGAAAATAGAACAGAAGAAATTGGAGTATCAGGTATAAATGAAACAGACGTATGGTTGCAACAATTAAACAGTTTGAAAACAGTCGTAAACAAATGGACAAGAATACCAAATACAGTTGGACAAACATTACAATATAATGTACAGGCAAAAAATACTCCATTGTTATATGCAATATCTAATTTAGGTACAGGTGGTATAAAATTAGAATTTGCTGATGGTAACTTTGCTAACGTTCCAGTAGGCGATTATAGAGTATATTTCAGAAAGAGTGACAATGAAAGATTTACAATGTCACCTGACGATGTTGGAACCACATCTACTAGAATACCTTACATAAATGCTAAGGGAGTAAGATATGTTTTAACTGTTACTTCGCAATTACAAAATACAGTTAATAACAGTTTGCCTGAAGAAACAGTAGCAGGTATTAAAGAACGAGCACCACAATCATACTATGCACAAGATAGAATGATTACAAACCAAGATTATCAAACATTGCCTTTAGCAAAGAATACTAATATTGCTAAACTTAAAGTTACTAATAGAACACATGCAGGGCATAGTAGATATATTGATATCACAGACCCAACAAGCACATTCCAAACAACAGATGTAATTGCTGAGGATGGTGCATTATATTTAGACAACGTATTTACTAGCAGTAATTTTGTTATTGATGTAAACAATACTGCTACAGAACAAATTGATAGAACAGTACAACTCATACTTAAAAATTTAAAACTAAACGATTTTATTTACAGTACGTTTAGAGATAGTTGGCTGTTAAGACAACCTAATAAATTTAATTTAGAAAACTACAATATAGTATGGCACACATTGCCAAGAACCACATCTAGTGTTACAGGATATATGACTGAAACATTTACACAGAATGGAACTATTGCTGACCTTAATGTTGCAGATCCTAATTTGCAACTTATACAACCAGGTCATCTTATTAAATTTGTTAATCCACAAAACAAAGCAGAATTTATTTGGGCAAAGATTAAAGTTATACTTGATAATGGTAGACGTGGTGGAAACTTAACCACGGTGACAGGACCTATCACATTAAGTGAAGCAATACCTGAAAATTGGGAAGGTGTTGAATTAATTACAACTTTAAGAAAAACATTCTTTGACAGTGAAAAAACTGCACTCAGAAATGCATTAGAAACTAAAAAGACTTTTGGACTAGGGTATAACCCAAGCAACAACTATTACTATATAATTCAAAATAGTAATCTTAATGCAGGCACAGATTTTGATATTGGTAACGGAGAAGATACATCAGGTAATGGAAGAGATAAAAGTTGGTTATTAAAGTTTCAATACGAAAGCATTGACACACTAAGTTATAGATATAATGTAACAACAAGAGGAACAGAGTATGTATTTGAAAGTTTCGAAGATGTAAGATTCTATGATGTGTCATCGAACAGAATTGTTGATAGTGGAACAGGTTTAGCAAAGTTTGATACAATTGAATTAACAACACTAAACAATAAACCTATATTAGAAGAAAATTTTGAATGGATAGATTCTAATGCTACTCCAGACTTTATAGGTGATAAATGGTTCTCAGTAGAACTTGGTCAGACATTTGACCAAATACCATTAAGAAGCAGAGACACAAACTTCGATGATGTTGAAGTAAAACTACAAAGTAACTTTGGTTTATTCAGAGAAGGTGATAGAACTAGTAATGCTTTTGTAAACGATGTTGTAATTGAATTAGGAACAACATTTGATACTAGTGATGTTTCCAACACTAACGTAGTCATTGCAAACAATTCAGGAGTTATCAGTCAGTTACCTGGTAACATTAATATAGATTTCAGTAATACAACATTTGGATATAATATTGTATCTGCAACTGGTAATGGTAATGTTGCATTCAAATACAATGCAGTTTCTTACGATACTGGAAACGTAGGATACGGACAACACATAAGTTTAGCAAATGCAAACGTATCAACGCAAACAGGTAATTTGGTTATTGCAAATTATAATACTAAAAATCATTATGCTATAGATAGAACAGGTTTAACCAGTAAAGATAGACTTACTGTAACCTACCTTAATGAAAAAAGTAGATTAGAAAAACCAATTAAATGGAGTGCTGTTGGTAACTTTGTTTCTTCTGATGGATACACAGATCCTAGAAAAGTTTTAGTAACACCTCAAAACAGCACAGGTGATGATAGTCCTGATAATCCTATTCAGTTTAAAGACTTTGTTAATCAAAGAAATATTATTTTATATGAAGATTTTGAAAGTTTCGACGGTTATACATATAGCAAACCAGTTAAAGCAGGAATATTAGATTTAAGAAGAGAAGATGGTGTTAATTTTAACGGAACATCATTTAGTAAAATAGCAGGTAACTCAACAGGAGAGGCAAGTACAGATACAGGTACTGTATATGAAGTAGCAGATTATGATTATTTCTTAGTTAAAAAAGAAAGCATAATAGATACTTTTGATAATACAAACGGAAAGTTACATAATAAAAAAGTTTATGCACAAGACACTAATAAAGTATATTTGATGACTTATAGTAGCACAAACTTAAATGTTGTAAAACATTATGAAAGTTCTAGACACAGAGCAAAAAAAGGAAGAAGTTTTACACAGAATACTCAATCATCTGCACAAGATGGTGTAATTTTTAAATGGCAACATGTTGCAGATAATAGCATGAGAATTGATCCAAGTATTAGTAATGTACATGAGTTCTTTATTTTAACAGAAACATATTATGATAAAATACAATCATACTTGAATGTTCCAGGAACAACCTTCCCCATAGCACCAAGTAGTTCAGAATTAGAAACAGAATTTGAAAACTTGCAAGAATTCAAATCTGCAAGTGACCAACTCTTATTTAAGAGTGGTAAGTTTAAATTATTATTTGGTAATGATGCACAACAAAGTCTACAAGCAAGATTTAAAGTTGTTAGATTACCTGGTACAAGTATCAGCGATAACGAAATTAAAACAAAAGTTATAGCGGCAATCAATCGATATTTTGAAATAGATAATTGGGATTTTGGTGATACTTTTTACTTTACAGAATTAAGCAGTTACATACATCAACAAGTAGGTAATACTATCGGAAGTATTGTAATTGTACCTAAAAACAGTCAGGGTGTATTTGGAGATTTATTCCAGGTCAAGTGTAGTTCAGAAGAATTATTCTTAAGCACCGCAACAGTTTTAGATGTAGATGTTGTTGATAAACTAACATCAGATAATTTAAGACCTGCACCTGCAACACAAAGTAACTTCTCAACATATGAAAATAGTTTAGAAGAAATTGGCCCATATGCAATAGATGGTTTTTATCCTCTTTACAGCACGGCTGAAGCGGCTAACTTTGTAGGTGATGGCACAAACGAAACATTTAAGTTTTTTGGAAAAACATTTTATATGCCTAAAGGCGTAACACAGTTTAAAGGAAATTATGTAACCAATCAAGCCACAACTACAACTTACACAGGTACCACTGCAACAAATGATAGTGTTGGAAGTTCAGCATCATCAACAGGTGGTTCAACAGGATCAGGTGGATCTGGATCTGGTGGATCAGGCGGTGGAGGTTCCGGTGGCGGTGGCGGTGGCTACGGCTATTAAAAGGTAAAAATTTATGGCTGACGATAAGCAATATAGTAAATTACCTGCTAACCAACAAACAACAGCAGTCAAAAACTTTTTTGAAAGCACCGTTGAACAGTTGTTTAGTAAAGCAAATATTGAACAAGTTTCAGGATTTGTTGGTAGAAAAGAATACGAACAGTTTGAACCTACAGACCGTTATGTCAGTCAGCCTACCAGCGGAAGAAACTTTTACAGTTTTGAACCAGTAGTAAGTTCAGTAAATCAAATAAGTGGTAGAAGTGAAAACAATGTTTTCTTTGATGACTTTGCTAACATATTAGAAAGTTATGGTGCAGATACATCAAAACAAAATGTACTTTTTGATTCAGAATTTTACAGTTTCTTACCACCAATTAACATTGACAAATTTATAAACTTCCAAGAATATTTTTGGAGTCCTACGGGCCCTACACCTAAAACTATAGAAGGTACAGTAACAAATCCAATTAATATTGAAAAAGATATTTTAGGAAAGAAAAGTTATACAGCACCTGACGGAACAGTATTTAAAAATGGTATGATAGTAACCTTTACAGGAAACTATGCAATACCTTTATCATATCAAGACGACCAACGTTGGATCATAGAAGGCGTTGGTGAAAGTATTATATTATTCAACAGAGACCAAAACTTTGCAACTACATTTGCAACAGAATTGAATATACCTTTTGACAATACATTAATTACCAGTACAGATGAATTAGTAAGCACACCTGGTACTAGCATGTTAAGTGGTGGTCTTATTGGATTAGCGGATCCGGATGGCACTACAATCACAGACTCTAACAAGTTTACAGATTATGATGGATATGTTTTACATTATAATGATAGGTATGCACCAGGCGGAAGAACTCCAGCAGTTGGTTATGTTAGTATGTCACAAGTTGATCCTGATTCAGGACAGCCTTTATGGGCAGGTTACATTACACCAATTGGAACATCACTACAATATGTTGTAGGAGGTTCGGGTGCATTCGATACGCAACCTTTTGACAGTGATAATACTCAAACAGTTCCAGACTATATTATGATGCAACGTGGAGCAAAAGATAATAATGTATGGAGTAGAATTAATTTTTGGTATCATAGACAAAACTTTTTGGACGTTGGTGACCAACTCCCAGCCAAAAGTGCTAGAGCAACAAGACCTATTTTAGAATTTGATAGAGACCTTGAACTATATAACTTTGGTAAATTGGGTGTTGATTCAGTTGAAATATCTTCTTATGATACAACATACTCAGAAGTAGACGGAAGACCTACTAACGGAGTTGTAGATTCTGTTACATTAAGAAGTGGTAATAAAATTTTGTTCCCATCAGAAGAACAAAATGTTAGCCAATACATATATCAAGTAGAAAGTAGCACAGAAGCAACTGTTTTTGCAGACGTAACTAGTTCAACAAATATAACTTTAACATCTACAAATGATGATATAAAAGTTGGTGCAGTTGTTAGTGAGCCAGGAAATAGTTTAAACAATATTACAGTAGCAAGTATTAGTGGTACAGCACTTGTTGTTAATTCAGCAATTAGTATTACTGCAGGTACAGTATTAAGTTTTGATGATAGAGTAATTTTAAAAAGAAAACCAGCAAGTACAAATCCTGCAGGAGCAGTTGATGGTGATGCAAACTTTGTACCATATACACCTACAACAGGTGATGTAGTCAGTATTAAGTTTGGTGCTAATAAGCAAGGTGTAGAATATTACTGGAGTGGTACTGCATGGTTAGAAGGACAAAAGAAAAATAAAGTTAATACTCCAATACTATTTAATGCTTACGATGTAAACAAAAAAGCATTAGACAATGAAGCAGTATATCCAAACAGTATGTTTATAGGAAATAAAATTTTCTCATACAAAGAAGATAATACAATTGGTGCTACAAGAGACACCGTATTGGATATGGCATTGTCATATAGAAACTTTAATAACTTTAGTGAAATAGTTTTTGTAAACAATTTAGATGATGACTTAGTGTCATATAAAGCATTTGGGTCTACGCAAGATTCATTTGTAAAAGGTTATGTGTATTACAAACGTATATTACCAAACGGTGATTCAGAATATTGTACTACTTGGAAAACACATTCAACAAAAGCAAGTCAAATTGTAAGAGACCAATATATTGTTAGTCAAAAAGATGTTGATGATGAGAGATTGCTTTGGAAAATTAGTGCAAAGCCAACTGACAATGCAAACAGCATTAGAGTTTATATAAATGATAAAAGGAACAAAACATTTAGTTTTGATCCTAATCAAACTGCAATTACATTTAGCACATTTACATTCAAACTAAATGACGTAATTGATATAGAAATAAAAACTACAGAAGGTAAAATTACTGCTGATGACAGATTCGGTCATTTTGAAGTTCCTGCTAGTTGGGTAAGCAATTATGAAAATGCAGACATTAAGGAAATATCACAACCACAATATTTAGAACATTTTAGAAACTTTGTTAAGAATCAAGAATTATTCAGTGGAGATCCATTAGGTTCTAACAACTTTGATAATTTAGAAAAAGACGAAACTTATGCAAACAGAATTATTCAAACAGATGATAGTTTGCAAATGGCATCTTGGCTAGTAAGTAATGAAAAATTTAATATCATAGATGCAATTAATTTTAATGCTAACGAATATGTAAAATATAAAGCAAGACTGAAATCAGAAATTAAAAGATACATAGATAACAATGACACATCTACTATGAGTAATAGTGAGATATTGGAATTTGTTTTACAAAATGTTATTGCATTTAATCCTGGTAAGTTAGTATTCGATTACAGTTACATGTTAGCATTTGGTGACAAGTACACAGAAGAAAAAATTACAATTAACAATGTTGCCACTAAAAAATATACTCTAACAAATTACTTAGATTGTAATAATGTACAAAATACAATTTATGTTTATGACCAAGTAAACAATGTTGACACAATGTTACTTGTTGATAAAGATTACACTATAAACAGTCTAAATGGTGTTGTAACATTAGAGTTTACATCAACATATACACTTACATTAGGCAATATAATTAAAGTTAGACTGTTTGACTTAAACAGAGAAAGCACACAAACTCCCCCAACTCCAAGTGCTATGGGTATTACACCTCTATATGTACCTGAGATTATAAGTGATACAAGTTTTATAAGTCCTATAAATGTTATTGTTGGACACGATGGTAGTAGAACAGTAGCAGACAATGATTTGCATGATAACATTTTATTAGAATATGAAAGACGTGTTTATAACAATGTACTACAAGAATACAGAGATAAAGACAGTCATCCTGACTTAAACGTACACACTATCAGACCTGGTAGATTTAGAAATACAGGTCTGTCTAGAGAAAACTTTTATAACTTAATAAGAAATGATTTTAATCAATATGTTTCAAGAAACGATGTTGATTTTGTAAAAAATGAATTTTATGACACTGATAACTTCTTTACATGGAATTATAATAGTGGCACAACTAGCCCAGGCTATTGGAGAGGTATATACGAGAGTTGCTACGATACAGAAAGACCACATACTCATCCATGGGAGATGTTAGGGTTTACTAAAAAACCTACTTATTGGGACTCAACTTACGGTACAGATTACACAAGTGAAAATAAAAAACTTTGGAATGATTTAGAAGAAGGTAAAATTAGAGGTGGTTCTAGAGAGAACTTAACTAACAATAAGTTTAAAACAAATAATCCATATAGAAGAATAGGATTAAAAAATGAAATACCTGTTGATGAAAATGGAAACTTAGTAGCACCAGCAAACATTATCAGTACAGCCGCTACAACTAAAACAATAGACTTTATAGAAACTACTACAGGTACTGCAACTGCAAATGCAAATAGTTTTATAAAAACAATTGATGGACTAAGTGTTAAAGAAATTGGCAGTAACATTTTTGTTAGTTCTACAAATGGTGTTAATCATGAAGTTGGAACTTTTCCAAGCACAAATAATACAGCATTTATAGACTTAAACAAAGTATCAAATTATAACATTGTTTCTCTTGCAGGTAACAACAACAGCACAACATATGGTAGTGCTACATCAACAGGAAATACTTCTGTGGGTGTTGCAGTAAATGGTGCATTAATATTTAACGGTAACACAGGTGTACAACACTCTGAATCAAGTTCATTTAATTATGATGCTATGTACAGAAATGATGTAGACAGAGATAGTGCAGGTGGATATCCAGACAGAAATAATTTGTACGGATATGTACAACCTAGTCCACAAACAGTTGGTTTAACTGAGTGGGCAACAGATAGTCACTCACCAATTGTGGGTTGGGCATTTGATGGATTCCCTATTTACGGACCATATGGATATACAGATAGACTTAACGTTTCATCTGATATCAAAAGATTACAAAGTGGTTACAGTTTAAAAACTACAACAAGAACAACAGTTGGTGGAACACCTACAGGCGAATTTATAGAAGATTATGAATACAGCAGTACAGGTGCAGACTTAGACGAATTCAACGGACGTTTTGGTATTACTCCAGAATATCCAAGTGGTACATATTATTATGTAGCAACAATAGACGCAGACAGCAAACCTGCATATCCTTATACAGTAGGAGGCAAGTTTGCAGGAACATTACAAACAGAAGGACCATTTGCCGCATACGGTGAAGAAAATGCAGGTGGTAATTCTCATGGTAAAATTGGATACTTTTATCCATTGTACTTAACAGTAGATTCTGCTTTGAGAGAATCTACATCAGGTGGATATCATACCCACACATTTAAAGAACATCCTGGTGTTAAGTTCTATATGCCTAATCAATTTTCAAATCATGGCACAGGTTCATACCCAGAAGGAACTTACACATTATACAGTTCAGCAAATGCATTAGATTCAGGTACTGCAACTTATACATTAGCAAGTACAGAAACAATCACATTTGGTGCAACTACAAGTTTAACAAATAACACATGGAAATTCAGTGACGGTGCACCTGTTGAAAATTCATGGAAAATTTCTGAGGGTTATCCATTTGCGATTGCCTCAGCATTATATCTTACCAAGCCTGGTAAGTTTGCCAGTGTGTTTGCAGAGCCACAAAAAATAGTTCGTGGTTCTGCGAACACCAACCAATTATTAGAGAATGCTAACTTTAGAAGATTCAAAGTTAAAAATAGTGTTGTACACGGAAGTAAAGATGACGACAACAAATTAAGAGCAAGTACTGGATATACACAATTTATAGATTCATATTTGAGATTCCAGGGACTTGATACACATACTGAATTTGCAATTCCATTTGCATCAGTATCAAGTAAATTAGGTAGTAAGTTAGCAGGTTATATTGACAAAGATACAATGACTGTATTCTTGGATAACTATACCACTACAGGTAATAGTTCAAGTTTAATACTTCCACAAGAAGATATACAAGTAGATGTACACATAGGTCCATATGCAACAACTAATGACTATACAGGTGTATTAGTAGAACTAACAGAAGATGCAAAATACAAAGTATTTGGATTTAATAGTGTTAAAAAACATTTTGATATAGAACCTAGTTTTAAAGAAGGACCTAGAACACAAATAGAAGTAGGCGGTGAACCTGCAGACTTTACTAATTTTAGTAACACAACAAATTATCCTGCAGGTGCTATTGTTAAATCAGGATTCAATTTCTTTAGAGCAAAAGAACAAGCAAATGCAGGTACTAGTGTAACAAATACAGAAACATGGGAAAGACTTGCAAGTTTACCACAAATTGGTGGTGCTAGAGCAACACTATTCTTAGAAGGTACTGGACAAGTTGAACGTGTTGAGTATGGAACAGAATATGAAAAATTAGAAGATGTGTTTGACTTATTAATCAGCATAGGCAGACAACAAAAGAACATGGGATATGTGTTTGACCAATATGATGACAGCATAGGAGACGTAAATGACTGGACATACAGTGGTAAACAATTCCTATTCTGGACATTAGGAAATTGGGCCGCTGGTAATACAATTAGTTTAAGTCCTGGTGCAGGTAAACTTACATTCCAACCTAATATAGGTAGAGTAAGTCCTATATTAGAATCAGACCAAGGACAGTTTAGCATTTTAGACGAAGAAGGTAAAGTTATTTTGCCTACAGAATGTACCATAATAAGAGAAGATACACAATTGATTGTTAGTCCTCCAGAAGGAAAACAACTGTATGGTATTATTCTTTACACAAATGAAATAGAACATTCAATGTTGATTAACAACCGAACAACTTTCGGTGATACTATATTTGATGACATATTTGGATCAAGACAAAAACGTGTTAAACTAAAAGGTAAGAGAACAAAAAATTGGGACGGTACTTTAACAGCAGAAGGTTATTTAATAACAAGTAACGGCTTGAAACCAAACTATGATACTTTAGCAGATGACATGAGAAGGTACACAGAAATTGGACATGTGCCTGTTGAAAAGAATTTATATGAATTAACCAGAAGACAATATGGTTATGCAGAGAAAAAATATCTAAGAGAGTTTGAATTAATCAACGACAACCAATTTGATTTTTATCGAGGAATGATAAAAAGTAAAGGTACTAAAACAGCAATAGAGACGTTGCTTAATAGTAATAAAGTATTAGTACCGGGTTCAGTAGCAGTATATGATGAATGGGGACTGAAAGCAGGTGAGTTTGGTGATACAGAAAATGAACAAAGTTTAGATTTAAAAATAACAACTGATGAAATTACAAGTGAATCACAACTAATACAAATTGCTTACCCTGAAAACATTGTTAGTAAAGTTAAAGAAGTTGAAGTCCTGGATAGAACAACAGTATTCTATCAAAGACCTATATTAGAAATTGAACCACCACCAGCAGAGATTCCAGGATCTTTCACATACGGTGGAGGTACAACTGCTAAAGCAACAGTTAATATTTCACAAGACGGAACTATTAGTGATGTAACAGTTGATGAGCCAGGATATGGTTATACAATTAATCCTGCTGTTACAGTTATTGCGGCTCAGTTGCTAACAGCAAATGTAACAACAAACTTCTTACAACCATCTGCTATTACAACCAGTGTAGAAATAGGTGGGTCAGCATCAGGACAATACGTTGACCATGGTGGTATATTTACTGGAGCAAATGCTTTAACAAATGGTATGTTTATAACAGACCACTTTGCACCGTCGGCTAATGCTAACACATTTGTTGACTTTACAGGACTATCCAACATACAAGCAGTTGCTAATTTAATTAATAATACTGCAGAAGTAAACGCAAACATCAGTGCTAATACTACACTGATTACAACAGTAGACGGCAGTGGTAACTTAGTTGAAAATTATCAATTAAATATTAAAGGTAATGACTTTTCATTAAGTAATTCAAATACTCAAATAGGTAATATTGCAAATGTTAATTTGCAAGGTAAGAGATATCAACCAAGACAAAGATATAGTTTTGAAAGTGCAAATAGTACAACACATAGTGATGTAGTAATCACAGTTAATGGTAACAGCACAACAGGTAATGCCGTTGGTGCTGGTGGTAATATAGATTGGGAATTTGATCCAGGCAGTAGAACAACTGTAATAAGTGACAGAGGACTGGTAACAGGAAATGTTTCACAAACATTTAGTTTCCAACCTCTTAGTACAGCAAACATAAGCACATTAGCAGGATCTATTGCAACAGATAACTTAAACATTATTAATGGTTCTTATCCTCACATAGAAGTTTATGTTAATGGTAGTTTGCTTTCTGACAAATTAGAGTCAGACGCAACTAGCGGATATACAATTACTAATGTTGACTCAAATACAAATAATATCATATTCCATGATGTAAGTCAGTTACCAGGTGGTCAATTAGATGCCCAAGCAAATATTTTAATTGTTGAAAAATCAACTGTTGATTTTACAGATACATATCAAGGTGATTTACCAGGTAGCACTCTTAATATTAAAGTGTTTGCCAATGATGCCTTAGCGGCTAAACTAGAACAAGTTAGAACATTTGAAATTACACCTGACGATGAAAGTGATAACACAATCTTAATTGATGTTGACGATGCAAGTAGATTAGTAGTAAGACCATCAGATATGGCAGAAAAAAGTCTATGGCCCTTGACAAGTAGTGTTAGTTATGTTGGTATAGTGGACAGTAAGTATGATCCTTTACCAAACTCAGGATATGTTTCCAAGTATGATGTAGATTACCAAGCAATGGATTTAAGTGATGCTAGAGAACTGTTTAATTCAGATGTGAGAAGACCTAAAGAAATTCCAGGTGTAAATGATATCATTCATTTTGCTAGAGGAGAACACAATGAGTTTGATGTTTATGAATTAGAAAAAGCAAATGTTTCTAGAATGTTTGTTGAATATGACGATGTTAATAATCAAAGTATTTTGTTCTCAGACGTAAGTTTAGATAACTTATACAAAGACAAAAATCAATTAGAAAGAATTACTGCTCCAATTTCAGGAGCAACAGCAGATGGTACAAATGTAACATTTACTGCAACACAATTATTTAAGAAAGGCGATAAAGTTACAATATCAAATGTAACACCAAGTGTATTTAATTTAACAAATGCAAATATTATTGCGGCAAACATTTCAGCATTTACAGTAGCAAGTAACATAAGCGGTACATACTCAGGTGGTGGTCGTGCAACAACAGATTACGATAATACATTATATTATGATAGTGTTATAGCATTAAAAGGAAATACAACATTAGGACCAAATGTTACATGGGCAGGTAACTTAACAAATGCAGAAGGTGATAAACTATTTGATCCTACAGCATTAAAGATGAATGAAAAATTAATGCTGTATGTTGACGAAACTCAGATATCGGATCAAGCAGTAGAAGTTGCCAACATTACTTTTAATCCACCAACTTACAGAGCAATATCTACTATTGCTCCAAAAAATAGTGGCTCAATTACTACTATGGCAAACTATCCTAATGGTTCAGTTAGAGATAGTGCAAACAGCAACTTTAGTGTACAAGCAAACGTACTAACAGGTGGTGATGTACAGATATCATTGGAAGAAAATGCCAACGCATCACCTAACAGAAGTAATATAGCAAATGGCAGATATGTAAGATTTGTGGACTCAACAAGCAGTACACTAAACAATAATGCGTTTGTTATTAGTAATGTAATATTTGGTGATGGTAATGTAACTAATACATTAACAGGCTTTGCAAATGTAGGACCTATTGTACAATTAGAAACTTCAAACATCACAAGTAACACAAACATTGTTTACATAGATGAAGTTAAAGACGCAAACGGTAGAGTGCTTTGGGAAAATGAACAAGCAAATGCACAACTAGGAAATTATTTACAAGATTTTGATATTGCAAGTAATAGATTTTTCTCACCAACAGAAACATCATCAAACATTTTTATTGATGGTGTAAATTTACATGCTAACGGAAAAGTAAATTATGTTGTATTAAGTGAAAATATTGCAGTATCAAGTAACATAGCCGCAAATACAGTTATTAACACAACATCTGTACAAGCACAATTTACAAATGCAAATACAAAGATAACAACATTTACTATTAATGATCCGGGTGTAAGTTCAAATATTGCTCCAGCAGATTTAACTGCAAGTGTAGATGATGGGTTATTGGTTACAACAGATGCAAATGTCAGTAACTTGATTGCAGGTGATACAGTATATGTTAATAGAGCAGGTGGATATACCGATACATACATTTTAAGAAAAATAGAACCTAGCGATACTCCTGCAGGAACACAAACTGGTAAAATACTATTAGATGGTTTCTTCAGTGACCCGCTTTCAAACACATTAACTGTAAATGGTGCAGTTACAGATAGTCCAAATGTTATATTAAATGGCTCTCTAGTAAACGTACAAGGTGGTATGTTAGTAAGTGGTACAGGTGTTACTGCTGGTACCAAAGTTGTTGATGTAACAAGTCTAAGCAATATTACATTAAGTGCTAACGCAAATATTTCCAATGGTGCTACATTAACATTTACTGAAGATACGTTTGGAAATGCAGACATAGTTGATTCAACAATTACAGTTACAACAAGAGAAAACCATGGACATCCAACAGATGGCACAGATAAGATTATTGGACAAACAATAACCATTGCAGACTTTGGTGCTGAATTCTACAACAAGAATTATACTGTATTAGATGTACCTAGTGACAATACCATTGAACTAGAAGGATTTGGATTAGGACACCCACATGCACCAGGCGATGGAAATACTTATATTAACAAACAAGCATTCGATATGTTTGGCACAGGAGCAACACAAACAAGAGGTGATTTAGACAACTTTACTGATGACAATGATGATGGAATAGATAATAGAGTTCCAGTATTAGTTGAAACTTCACAAGGTACATATAATATAGATGGTGCAGATGTTGTTACTAGAGCATACAATTACTTAAATGCAGATGAACTTGTTGATGAAATAAACAGACAACTTATACAAAAACAAAATAGTGTAATGGACACAGGTTCCTTTAACGCCGGATTTGCAATACCTAAAGGGTCTCTAAATGCAATGAAGCATAGTATATTTGGACCAATGGGAAGAAAAGCAGGTGGACCTAAAGCAATTAATGGTGCTGGTCGAATTCCAACTATACCCCCAGGATTCCAAGGTGCACCACAGATTAATAATACAGCCATTAACATGGCTAATCCAGGATCGTTCTTAAATCATTTTGGAGCAATAGGGCCTGCAGGAGCAGGTGGTGGATTAGGATTTAATCCATTCCCTGGTGGAACAAATGTTTCGTTTACACCAGTAGGACCAATTAATTTACCATTTAATCCTGTGAATAATACAGGAACACCTCCACAAGTTCCAACACCAGGTGCAGGTGCAGGTGGTACACAGGCTCCGCCTTCACCACCGCAAACTCCTATACCACCGATAGTACCTCCAGTACCACCGGCTACACCAACACCTACATACAACAGTCCTAACTTGTCCAGTACAGTTAAGGTCGATTCTATAGGAAGTAATTATGGTGTAACAGTTTTGAACTTGGATACGATTAAGACAATAACTCAATTTGATGAACCTTGTCCTCCACCTCCGCCACCGCCTCCGCCACCACCGCCTAAGCCAGATGCGGTAACAGTTTGTGAAAAAGTTTCTAATACTAAAGGAACTGGTGTAACAGAGTGGAAAACATTTACATTTACAAGTAATAATCAATTTGACTATACTGTTAAAATATTATTTGACATGTATAGTGCAAAAGATAAAATGACAGTTTATCAGAGTAGTTCTGCAAATCAAGGATCAGGTAGAGTAATTGCTACTACACAAGGCAGTCAAGGACTAGCATTGATGGATCAAAAAGAACTTAATGAGTTAGGAGCGGCATTTGGAATTGGTTCAGGCAGTTATTATGGTGGACTGAAAAATTATGTGGGACCTGATGGTTCAGGTTTCTTAACATTTGCAGGTAAATTAACATTTAGTTATAATGCAGATAATGGTAGATACATACATGTTAAATTAGAAAAAACACCTAAAAGAAGTATTGCATATAGATACTTTATGTGCTATCCGCAAGACGCAACATCAGGTGCGGCGCCTAAATTGCCTACACCTCCTGTAGCGGCTTTTGTACCACCAAAGATTCCATTAGGTAATATCCCACTTGGTATTCCAAACTTTGGAAACTTAATGGCAGGATCGTTAGGACTAGGAGGCGGAACTCCAAACTTTAACTTCTCTGCTCAAATAGGTGGTATAGGTGCTTTGAGTTATTCATCACTACCTATTAATATAAATTTAGGAACAAGTAATAAGAGTTTACAGGCAAAAAATAATCCATTTGGATCAACTGTGGCTTCGGGTACTCCTACATATAGTGCTACCACACAAAGTGGTGCAACCAATTTATTAACTTCTAATCAAGGAGCAGGTGTAGTTAATTATGGTGGAGGAGGAGTTGCTGGAATCAGTGTTCCTACTGTACCAGCATCCGCAGGAACACCTGTAACAACAGGAACTAAATTTATCTCATTGGCGCCATTAGCCAAAGCAAATGGCAAGTATCAACCTGTACAACCTCCTGTACAAATACCTGTATGTCCTCCAAAACCAAGAGTAAAAATTTGTGGTGAGCCATTAGGAGTAGGTAAAGGTGATTCATTTAAGATTGATGATTGTACAATTGATATGAACTTAGGTGCAAATGCAACATTAAATAATGTTAAGAATGCAATTGAAAGTCAATGCGATAAAGTTATTGTAAACATTAGTTCAAGTCCAACAACTAATGAACAATGTTTAAGTATTATTAAAAAGAGTTCAGACCCAATGGTTATTAGAAATGGGTGTGCAGGTGGTGTATTTAAAGAAGTACTAGACTATGCGGCACAAAAAACTAACCAAGTAAACTTTAATTCGCATCAACAACAAGATGCACAAAATAATCCAGCGGTTAATACAACATTCCAAAACCAATTGGGAGCGGCATCAAATCAGAATGATGCATTCACAATGATTACTCCTGCTAGTGTTTCTAGTTTTGTAACAAATACAGTTACAGCAGACGAGAAAAAACGTCAAAACATTATAGCACAAAGAAGTGGAGTTGCAGGTACAGGTTATAGAGTAATGGATATACTAAGGGTTGTTGGTGGTACTCCTGTAGTTAGAGTACCTGCTTTGAGTATAGAATCATTAACAGTAAACAATGCAGGCTCAGGATATTTAGACCAAAACAATCAAGCAAGAGGATTAGAAATCAGAATAGGTGATCCAAGTGATCCAGGTGGTGGCGCACAAGCAGACATGAATAACATTGTGTTTGATACTAATGGTGGACTTGTAGAGATACCATTACTATCAGGTGGTAGAATGTACAGTCCAGAAAATCCGCCTACAATCACAGTAAAAGGTTTAGGTAAAAATGCAAGAGTTTCTGCAAAATTTGCCACTGCAAAACCTGTAGAAAGAGTTGCTAAATTTGTTATAACACAAGTAGGTACAAACGGAGAACCTTTAAACTTTGCATGTATTGACAGAGGTGTTTACAAAGAATTCCCAAGTGACCTAGATAGTGGTTTACCATTAGAATATGATATACAAAGACAAACTCCGTCAGACAAACAAAGTGATGTATTAGGTACAGCAGGATATGAGGCAGGTTCAGGTACAGGTGCTAGAATTTATTTAACATCAAGATTTATACCAGACTGTTCAGAAAAAGGTAATGCTTTAACAGACTTAGGATTAAATGAAGGTGTTGTTCCTAAACCATCAGATGCAGAACAATTAATGGAAACAATTAATGACTATCCAATATTTGGCCCAGACGGTTTCCCATTGTTTGGTGCAGAACTTATAGATGACGGCAATGGATTCCAAATATTAAAAATTGGTGGACCAAACATTGATGGTATAAGACTTGGTGATGAACTTAATCCAGGTTTATTAGACTTACTAGGAATATTGCCAGGTTCATACATTAAAGATCCATTACCAGAAGCAGTTAAAATAGACACTGGTGACGGTGGTGGTGACACAATTGGTTTCTTGGGTACAAACGAGATTAATACAACAGCAGGTGATGTTATAGGTGGCAATGCTGGTATGTTCACATACACATTGTTAGATATCAATGGTGGCAATACACCTAGACCATTTGAACTAGATAAAAGAATTAAAGTTGATGGCTTAATGCTTAAGAGTTTAAGACATGCAACGCCTCCAACAGGTTTTGAAAATATGGCTAATGTATGGATTGACCAATACGATGCAAATGGTTGGGCATACTTAGAAGCAAATACAGTTATTAGAAAACAAGAAAAATTAGTAGATGTAAAACGTATTACAGACGTTATAACATATGATGAGGAAACAGCACATAAAGAATTTGATATAGATTTATATGATCCATTCAAAGGTGTTATACCAGGATTTATAAGCAAGGATATAAACTATAGAAGTACAGTAGATCCTTGTGTATATGATCCTGCAAGAACAGAATGGGGTAGAGAGCAAGTAGGTACAACTTGGTGGGACACATATAATGCAATTTATCAATGGTACGAACAAGGATCAGGTGCATATGGCATCAGTAGATATGTTGACGGCATGGTTGAAAAAGTAGGCTACAACAATACAGAAAGAGCAATTGGTTGGGGTGAAAGATTCCCTAGTTCACAAATTGAAGTTTATGAATGGGTTGAAAGTATTAACTTGCCTAATGCATATGAAGGACCAGGTGTTGTAAAAGATCCAAATGCATTTGTTGTAGAAAAACATGTGGACAATAGAAGCGGTAAGACTGTACAATATTATTACTATTGGGTAAGAGGTGTTTTAGATGTAAGTGATACAGCAAAACAAAAATATGGTAGAGACAGAAGTGTTGCAGACTTAGAAAGACTATTAAATGATCCTTATGCAGAAAGAGTTGCTTTTGCAGGTATTATTTCACCTGACGGAATGATTGTTAATACACTATCTGATTTAATTAAAACAGATGAAAGTATTTTAAGTGTAAACTTCAAACGTAAAGATCCAATTGCAAGTCAGAAACATAGTAGTTGGAGACTAATTGGTGAAGGCGACCCACAAGAAAGTATACCTGAGAATTTAAGTATAAAACTAATAGACAGTTTAGCAGGTTATAATGCAATTAATCAAGTTGTACCAACCAAAGGATTGAGTACAGCAGAACGTTACGGTTCTAAGTTTAGACCTAGACAAACAATGTTTAAAAATCTCAAAGATGCTAGAAAGCAAATGTTTGATGCATTAAATGAAATCTTTAGAGAAGTTAAAATGGACAGCACGTTCTTAGATTGGAGAACAAAACTTCCTGCTACATTAACTTATTTAGATACTGTAAATTGGTTTGAAAAACTAAGAGTTAGTGGTATTGATAATTCGCAACTATACTACAACGAAGATTATAAACCATTAAGAAAAGTAACAGATACAAAACAATTTGAATTATTAACAAATGTATTAGATAAGAGCATTATACAAGTTCAAAAGAATGATACAAGCAAATATGAACTTTATGAATATACTAAAGCCACAGATACATTTAAGTTAATTGCAAAAGAAGATGAAACTGTACAATGGAAAACAACAGTATATACTGATATACAAACTGAAGCAATTGGTACAGAAATTAGACAAGTATTATTTGCACTTTATAAAAATGTATTCATAGGCTCAGGTTCCGAATATTGGAATCAGTTCTTCTTTAAGATGCTTAAACATGCATACGCAGAACAAGGTGAACTTGATTGGGCATTTAAATCAACATACTTAAAAGTTGAAAAAGAAGAAACAGACTTAATTCCATTTAAAGGATTTAAAGTTGATAACTTTGATAAAGCCGTAGACTACTTTAATGAAGTAAAACCATATAGTAGTAAAATTAGAAATTACAGTGATATTAAGAAAACACCTGTAGAATTTTTAACAGGTTCAACAACAGACTTTGATAGACCTCCTTACTTTGATGAAAGTATTTCAAATGTTAGAATATTAGATGATAGTGTGAATACAGATGTTAATATTTTATCAAGTAATACATTGTATGCAGGATTTAACAGCAATAGTAATTTAACAAGACAAAGTAATACAACTATTGTATTTGATAGAGTTAAAGGTGACTTGTTTGAAAATACAACTGGTGGTAAAACTGAAACTGTTATTGCAGATGGTTCTAGTGCAGGATTTAGTTTTAACATAGATGTTAAAGACCAAGATAAATTTAAAGTATTTGTTAGCGGTGAACTTATACCTGCTAAATCTAAAAATAGAGATGCTATAAGAGGCATAACAGGTTCTCATGATACATTGACATTAGGTAATGATGCAAATGCGTTCTTAGTATTGTCAAGTAACATTGGTGCAACTGCAAGTAGAACACCAGGTACATACGCAAATGTAACAGGTACAAGTAATGGTGTAGGTGCTTCAACATTTAATAATATTGTTAGTGGTAACGGTAATACTAGATTAACATACTCTGTAACAGTAGCCGCTGACGTAAATAGACAAGCAGGAACTTATAGTAATGTTGCTGGCACAAGTGATAATGGTAGTGCAACAGTAGGTACATATGACGTTGTAGTTGATGCAATTACAGGTAATGTTTCAAGTGTTACAGCAAATGTTCCAGGAACAGGACATGTAGTTGGTGATACTCACACTATTATAGATGCACTACTAGGAGCCGGTGGAGCACCAGCAGTAACATTTGATGTTGCAACTGTAAACAGAACACCTGGCACATATACTAATGTTGCTACAACAGGTGGTACTGGCACAGGTACAACAGTTGATGTCGTAGTAGACAGCATAGGTACCGTAACAGGTGTTACATCTAATGTAAATGGTAACGGCTATGTAGTTGGTGAAACTTTAACAGTTGCAGATAGTCTATTAGGTAACACAGGCGCAAATAACATAACATTTGATATAGCAACAGTTGATTTATCCGTTGGTAATATAAATGTTACTGTTGAAGCCAATGGTGCAATACAAACAGTTAGTGTTACAAGTCCTGGCACAGGACATGCTATAGGCGATGTTATCACAATTAGTGATAGTGTACTAGGTAACGGTGGAGCCGCAGATGCTACATTTACAGTTTCAAGAGTAAACAGAAAGCCTGGTACATACAACGGAGTAACTGGAACATCAAGCAGTAGTAATTCAACAGTAGGAACATTTAATGTTACAGTTGATGGAATGGGTAACGTAACAGCAATACCAACAGTAGCATCATTTGGTTCTGGTAATAAGATTAATGATGTTATTACTATTCCAGATAGTGCATTGGGTGGTGCTGGTGCAAATGCTTTACAGGTAAATGTTGCTTCAATTGGTAACTTGGTTGTAGATGTTGCAGACTTATCTGTTTATAGAGATGACAGTGATACAGGTGTACAGTATTCAAGTGAATATGCAAATTCATCGATAACAGGTGAGAAAATTGTTGTTGAAAATGTGTACACAGAACATGCAAACGGATTACCAGCAAGTAACGAACTAAACAATAAAGAATTCTTTGTTAAGGTTGACAATGATAAAATAGAGTTGTATAATGATAAACTACAGACTACTAGACCTACACTAACAACACCATATGTAAGTGGAGGCTTCCTCACAGAAGAAGTAAACAACTACAATGTTAATTTCATTAGTAACTTTGTAACATTTGAATCCAACGCAAGTTTAAATCCAAGAGTAGGTACTCCTATAAGTGGTACACCAATTACATTTGAATATTATGATGGATATGATCCAACAACAGAAAGTTTAAATGTTAGTATTGCTAAAAATATTGTAGACATAGAATCGAATGCAAATATTAATATTAGTAATGTAAGTCAAAAATGGACTGCTCCAGAAAAGATTTGGAAATATGATCCAACAGTAAGAAGTGAAATAGTAAAAGCATTTGATTTAGTATATGGTGAAGGGTCAACAAGTAATGCAAACATTATTCAAAATGTTGACATTGTAACCAACATGGTTAATTCAGGTAATTTAACACCTGCATTGAATTTGGTTAAGAGAAAAGTTGGTGCTAATTTCCAAGGCAGTGAATTAGACGCAAGTATATTTACAGACATTGTACCAGGTACACACTCAACAACTTTCTATACAGATACAAGAGGTTGGGACGTATTTGGCTTTGATACTGATGCATACGACAAGCAAGTAGATGTAGAAAACTTCATTGGTATATTCAACGAAGCAACACAAGGTAATGTTAATTACAGAGTTGATGATGAAACATATTACGGGTTCGATGCTGTTACATTTAGTAAAGCAACTTATGGTCCAGATAGACCTGAAGAACTTATTGTGGTACAACCATTTGAAACATTAGTAATGGATGTTACAACAAAGCCAACAGTATTCTTTACAGATGCAACTAAGACAGTTACAACAAGTAATACAACAGCATTTAGTGAAACAGTTGGTACAAATAGTGCAGAAGTAAGATTTAAAATTTTCCAAGACTTGTTTGGAAGAAGTGATTACTATAGACAAACAGTAGCACCTGCAACAACATTAAGTGCAAACTTAGAAATATTCCATAATGAAATAAGTGTTACAGATGCAAGTACATTGCCAGAAGCAAGTGAGATACAACCTGCGGCAATATGGATACAAGGCGAAAGAATAGAATACGAAACAAGAGATACTGCAACTAACTTACTAAAAGGTATTACAAGAGGTACAAGAGGTACAACTCCTAATACACTAATTGTTAGTGGTGCAGAGATAAGAAACGGACAAGAATCAGAAAACATCAAACTAGTTGGAGGGGACGGCAAATTAGTACGTGATCCTGAACTGTACAACTGGATAAGACCTGTACAAATATTTGATAACCAAGTTCCGTTTGATGATGACTTCGATGGAACTGGTGGTACATCAGGATTCCAAGATGGAGTTGAAACATTAGACGGTGATACAGGTGACTTATTGTATGATGTTGAAACAGGAAACACAACTGTAAGGTCAGACGGAAGTAGTGTTTCACAAGACGGTTTTGACGGACTATGGGACGAAAACAGAATTGCTAATGGTGGTAGTTATGCTGGACAAGTGATTGAATCCATTAATGGAAACACTCACATTATCTATCATGACATAGACACTGACAATGGTTTTGATAGTGGTCAAAAAGGTCAAAAAGATGCAATTAGCATCACAGATAAAGGTAGTGTGTTAGAAGCAAACAGCAGTATAATAGACTTCCTACATAATTTTGATAATAATTAAAGTATATTTTAATGAAAAGTGATAAATAACAGCATGAGTGTAAGTAAGGATAAAGACAAAATCGAGGAACCTAAAGTGGACGATAATGCCGGTATCAAAATGTCAGGGCACATCTTAATTAGAGATGCTGACACCAAAGAAGAAATTGTAAACAAAAGAAATGCAATTCACTATGGTAACATGGCAAACATGATAGCAAAAGCATTAACGAACTCTGCAGATTCATATATTCACTTTATGGCTTTTGGCAACGGTGCAACAAGTGTTGATGCCGCAGGTAAAGTAATTTACAAAGCACCTAGAGTAAGTGAAGCATTTGAAAATAGTGCAACACTTTATAGTAGGACCTTCCAAAAAGTTATTAGTAATAACACAACAACAGACAAAATTGAAATCATTCCAGGAACTAGTTACACAGATTTAAAGATAACTTGTACATTAGGTTATAACGAACCTTCAGCACAAGATACATTTGATACTAGTACCACCAATGATGGTCTTTATGTTTTTGATGAGTTAGCATTATTAAGTTATGCAACTGATCCAACAAACAGCACAATGCTTACGCATGTGATTTTTCACCCAGTACAAAAAAGTGCAAACAGGACGATAGAAATAATATATACTGTAAGAGTACAGTTAAATTAATAGAGGATAACAAATGACATATTCAGTACAAAATAGCGATGGTTCATTAACCATCAATGTAGCCGCAAGTCAGGTTAACTCTTCATTTAGTGTTGCACTAGTTGGTCGAAATGTGTCTGGTTATGGACAATACTTTGTTCAAAACTCTATAAGACACTTGGAAAACTTTGCTAGTTCATCCGCACCTTCACCAGATATCAAATTAACAGGTCAAGCCTGGTATGATAAAGGCGAGAAGGTATTGAGAGTTTATGACGGAAACGGATGGCAAAGAGTAAGTGCAACAGTTTCAGCAACAGCACCAAGCGGCGGTGTAGCGGCAGGAACACAGTACTTCGATACAACAGATGATAAACTAAAATTGTATGACGGGTCTGCTTTCGTAGATTCAAGTTATGCAGGTAAAGTATCAAACGAATATAGTGGAGATTCATCAATTGGTTCTCCGCAAAAATACGGAACAAGATTAAGAACAGCATACATTCCAGACAATACAGGAGCCTACAAGGCAGTATTGACATTGATGTATGTTAGTGATGGTTCAAGTGGAACTGGTGTTACTAATGGTGAAACCATTATGGCAATATTCAGTGACCATGATGAATTCACAGTTAGTAGTTCACTAAACGTAAACTTTGAAGGTTTAGGTTCTGCTAATGTTTATGCAGAATTAAACGATACTACAAATGGTATAGGCGTACAAATTAAACCAGGTATGAACCTGAGAAAGAAATATGCGTCAACGGCTGTGGCACTGGCGGCAAACGCCAACGTAGCCGCAACGGCTAATGCTATTTACAATGGTACTTCTAACATCAATGGTGCTAATGTATTCACTACATCAAGTAACCAGTTAGTACCTGATACAGCATTAACAGACCAAGTAGACATTGGTAGTTCAACAAACAGATATAACGACTTATACATTGGTTCTGTTATATCAGGTAACAACGCAAGTAACGTTACTCAGTACATTAAAAAAGCAGGTGCAAACGCAATATTAGATATTGGTGAAGCAGGTGCTCCAATCAACAACATGTATGTTGATAACTTAACAGCATCTAACATTTCAGGTCTAAACATTGAAAGTTTTGGTAATGCAACAAATGATATAGACTTTATTTTTGCAAGTAACATTACTGCAAGTAATACTATTGTTTCAAGCACAGGTGGTATTAAAGGTAATGTGTTAAGTTCAGCAAACGTAGTTTTAATTGACCACGTTGCAGGAACATCAAACTTATCACTAAATGGTAATGTAATTGCTGGTACAGGTCTAAGTGCCGCGGCACAATATGACGGTACAAGTGATGTTACATTTAGTATTGATAGTACAGTTGTAACTGAAACAAGCACAGACACATTATCCAATAAAACATTTGGTAGTGTAGTTAAAGCAAGTGCAGACAACACAATTGATATTGGTGAAAGTGGAACCAAGTTTGCAACAGTTCATGCTACAACATTTAGTGGTGTAGCAACATCGGCCCAGTATGCGGATATGGCTGAGATTTATGTTTCAGACGTAGAATACGAAGCAGGTACAGTTGTTAAGATTGGTGGAGAAAAAGAAATTACACAAACATTAGAACATGCAGATATAGAAGTGTTCGGTGTTATATCAAGTAATCCAGCATACTTAATGAACAGTGAAGCACAAGGACAACCAGTAGCATTAGCAGGAAGGGTTCCTGTTAAAGTAATTGGTAAACTTGCTAAAGGTGAAAGACTAGTAGCAAGTGATGTTCCAGGTGTTGCTTGGGGTGTTGCAGATGAAGATGTAGACGTAAAAGCAATAATTGGTAGAAGTCTTGAAGATAAAGAAGACGGTGACGCAGGAATAGTAGAAGCAGTCATTGGAGTTAAATAGGATAAATATAAGCATAAAGTAGGAGATTAAACTATGGCATCAGGATCAACATTAACAGTAAGCGGTGGAACTAACATGGTTCAAGTTGTCGCTAATACCGACACAGTTCAACCTGCTGATTATGATAACATGATTGCAAATGTATATAGGCAACTAGGTGCACCTAATGATGTTACATTGGGCTCATATACACTTAGTACTGTTTATGGTTACAACAATGCAACAGGTAGTTTAGATGCCGCAACAGGCGAAACTATTAATGCTAGTAGCACAGACAATGGTTATAAAAACTTACAGGACGAGGTACAGTCCTTAGCAACATTCTTAGGTTTAACATTAACAGGTAATTCAGGTTCAGACAGAACAAGCAGTAATACAATTACAGCCGCTGACTGGAACAACTTGATGACTGATGTTAAAGCATGTTTTGATGCAAGAGTGGCTGTTCCATCAAGTAGTTTAACAACAGATGCCGCAGACACTAGCACAAGAACAAGTGCATGGGGTAATGCCGCAACAAACGAAGTTACACATCAATTCACAATGACGTTTCCAAGTGAAGCGGCAACTAGAGGATTTTTTAACTCAGGTGGTGAAGTATTATTTACAGGTTCACGTTCAGGTGGTACATCAGGTAGTGCCGCAGGAACAATTGGTTCTCAGAATGCAAACTGGACTTCATTGTTAAGTGCTATGGGTACATTAACATTTAACTTAGATGATTTAGTAAGTTCAGGATCTACAGGCACAAGTGCTAACAAAGGTTTTTATGAACTAACAACTAGTTTCCAAACACTCTATACCAAAACAGGTTCAGGTGCATATTCAAGTAACTATTACAGAATTCAAGGTAAAGTTGACAGTACAACAAACCCAACAGTATTAACATTTAAAACAATATTTAGAGATGACCACGCATTAGGTTCAGGTGTTGGACCTGACGGTGTTGCTGGCAACTCAGATGACACACAAGGTTATGTTGATAGTGTTGACGGTACATTAACAAGTACAGTTCAAACTAAAAGAGCAAATAACGGTGTAACACATGCCGCTCCAACAACTGCTACAACAAGCGAACTATAATAACAGACAAATATTAAAACTTAAAGCCAGTTCATAGTAACTGGCTTTTTTGTGACTAATAAATATGAGTATGTCGTCTAAACTAACAAAAGCATTAGAATTTGCTAATTATCGTAGAACGTTAAATGTTCAGCATAATAATTTAAAAGCAAAAGTCCAAACACTATTAAGTTACAGCATTAATGGTGGAACATTTCAAATAGACCAAGTATTGATATCGTTTGTAAAAACATTGTTAGACCAAGAACACACAAAAGCAGTATTGCTTGACATATACAATAACCCAATTCAAATTGAACTCGAAGAGTTCTTAGAGGAAATTACATCACGTTACTTTGAAGCAACAAATGAATATCATGCAGAATACGAAAAATTAAAGAAGAGCAGAAAAGTACATAAGTTGATTGATTTAGATATCGATGATACATGATTATATATTTGATGTTGACGGTACATTAACACCTAGCAGAGGAATAATAGACCCATCATTTAAAACAGAGTTTTTAAACTTTGCATTCAAGCATAGAGTATTCTTAGTCACAGGCAGTGACAGACAAAAAACAATAGAACAATTAGGACGTGATGTATATCATGCATGTATGAGAGTGTATAATTGTAGTGGTAACAGCAGATGGATTAGAGACAGGGAACTGTATTACAGCGATTGGGAGTTGCCTATAGATCCAAGACAATGGTTACAATTTAAGTTAGACCACAGTCCTTTTGAATTACGCACAGGAACACATTTTGAAAACAGAATAGGCATGTGTAATTTTAGTATAGTAGGACGTGGTGCAAATCAAGAACAACGCAAACAGTATTATGAATATGATTGCAAACATAAAGAAAGAGAAACAATAGCAAAACAGTTTAATGAAAAGTATCCAGACTTACAAGCAGATGTAGGAGGAGAGACAGGCATAGACATATTTCCAAAAGGCTGTAACAAAGCACAAGTAATAAAAGAGTTTAGCAATATAGAAAGAATAAAGTTCTATGGTGACAGAACAGATCCTGCAGGCAACGATTATCCTTTAGCAAAACTGTTACAACCACATCAAGTGTTTGCAGTTAAAGATTGGAAACACACAAGGAGATTGTTAAGAAATGAGTAAAGGGTTCTTGATGTTTGCTCACAACAACGATGAGATAGATTATCTCAAGTTGGCAACAGTAAATGCTATGCTAATAAAACAAAACTGTGATATACAAAACGTTACAGTTGTTACCAATAAAGCAAGTTATGATTATACAGTATCACAACTAGGAAAAGACTTTGTTGATAAAGCAATAAACAATATTGTATTTGTAGAAAAAGACAAGCATTTTAAATATGCCAATCAAAGATTATTCAAAGACACAAGTCATACTATTAAGCCACTTCCATTTTACAATTTAGACAGATGTGATGCATATGATATAAGTCCATATGACGAAACAATTATGATAGATGCTGACTATTTAATTTTAAGTAATGCATTAAATTCTTGTTGGGGTCACAACAATGAACTTATGATGAATTGGAAATATGAAGACATAATGTATGAAAGAGAAGATGACAGTTTAAAAAGATTACACCCAACGGGTATCACAATGTATTGGGCAACAGTAGTATATTTTCAAAAGACAGAATTTACAAGACAGTTTTTTGAAACTGTAAAACATGTAAGAGACAATAGTAGATATTATCAAGATGTTTACAAATGGCCCGGTTCATTATATCGTAATGATTATAGTTTTAGTGTTGCGGCACACATGTTAGGTGGCTTTGAGGATAAAGCAATACCACAACTTCCAGTGCCTTCATTATACAAAACTTTCGACACAGATGATGTACATTCAGCACCAGCAAAGAATGAACTAATATTTTATCTTGAGAAACCAAAAAGTTTAGGCGACTTTATGTTATGTAGATGGAGGCACCTGGATATTCATGTTATGAATAAATGGGCATTAAATAGAATAAGCGAACAGTTATTGGAGTATGCTAATGCGTAAAAAGAAACCACCTCAATTAGGAGACTACATAGAACATACATGTAGACTTAATGGAACTTTTGAAGGCACAGTGGTACAACTATTAGGTATGCAATTTGTATATGAAACTGGTGATGGTAATACTCGTTTTTGTTTGTATAAAGAAGATTGGAAACACATAGATGAAGATAATAATTGCTAATTATAGAACAGGGTCATCAGTGTTTGCCAGAAGCATTGGTGGGGACGGCAATGAATATTTACATTCTAAAACTAGAGCAGTAACAGGATTTGTTGGTCCTACTAAAAATACACATGTGTATAAAGTAATGCCTGACCAATTTGGTTTCGAAGATTACTATTCAAAATTTAGAGATTTATATTTGAGACCTGCAGAAAAAATTTATTATACAGTAAGAAGAGATTTTAATGCACAGATTACAAGCCACCTATATGCAGGTTTATCATTTGATTGGCACCCGTGGCAACAAATTGCACCAGATGGACTTTATCCAAAAGATTGGGGCAAGAGAATAAATCCTATGTTTAATACTGACTTACCATTACATCTTCAACAAGCAGAGATGGTAAAATTTGCTTCAAATTTTGCAAAAATGGATTTAAAAAATTTAAAATGGCAAGCAATGATTTACAAAGAATTTGGTGGAGAACTTGTTTGGTTAGAAGATAACTTTGACGAAAAGGTTAAATATAAAAGAAGGAAACATATAAATTTACCTAAACTAGATTTTAGTGTAGACGTAGAGGCATTTTTTAATGAGTGAAGATTTTATAATAACATTAATAGCAATAGTTGTACTTGGTGGTGCATTATATCTTAATGTAGTATTACAAGACACTAAAGCAATGGATATAATGAAAAAAATATTTTGGCCCTTGATAAAATTAAAAGAATGGGTTGATCCAAATCATTGGGCAAATAAAATAGGTGAAGGAAGTGGAGCCTATGACAAAGCAAGAAACAGCAAAATAAGAAAATGGGGCGACAGTTTAGAAGGCTGGCGATGGTGGACATGGCAAATTGTAGGTGGAGGTATTACACTTATTGTAATTGAATTTTTACTTAACATCACAATTGGTTACTCAATACTACCTTGGAGATGGTAATGAAAGGAAAAATAATTATGTGGGGTGCAATTTTAGGTTTAGCATTATTAATGTTTTTACCAACAGCAAGTGCCATGACAAAAGAAGAAATTAAACAATATGTACAGGATCAACCATTTGATTTTAAACAAATGAGTCAAGATGCTGATGCATATAAAACTTTGTTGTTTAGAGAACGAGAAAGAAGATTGCAGTTTGTTGAAATAGACATATATCCAACGCCAATAGAACGTAGAAGGTATTATATTTTAAATGCTATAGATGTTGGCATGACTATATGGGCATTGAACAATAGAGACAATATTAAAGAAGGTAATTTTTTATTAAGTAATGATCCAAGTAATAGAGCATTAATAACAAATAAATTAATGACAATACCTATATACCAAAATATGAATCGACCACAAGTAGTAGTAATGAATCATATTACAGGTTTTGTAGTAGTAAGAAATTTGTATGTTATAGCGGAGCATGACTAATGGTAAAAAAATATATACACGTTAATCAACACAAGATTAGAAGCAACTTAAAACACGGCACCAACGAGCCAGTAATTACAATTAAAGAAGGACGTAATAACACATACTGTCATGAAGTAGAAGTTAAAGGACCTAGTAAAGTTGTATATGGTGAAGAAGGTAAAAAATTATTATCGTGTGGTGCTAGAGTAGTAATAGAAACAGAAAGCGATATAGAGATTGTAAGATGACATGGAATAACAGTGACAGTTGGCAGAAAAATTCAGACGAGTGGGTCAAAGCAGTAGAGGAGTCACGCAAACTTAAAGAAGCAAAACGTAATGCAGTATGTGACCACGATGACTTTGGCTGGTGTGAAGTATGTTTAACAACTGTTGATGGGGAAAAATTAGAACCGGTATGAGAACAATAGCAAAGGGTGAAAAGTTTAGAGTATTAGAACACAGAGTATTTGGGTTAAATATGAATCCTTTTCGATATTATATATTAGAGGATAACAGAGAAGCAACCAGAACTCAAGGTGTAGATTACAATGTAAAAATTAGTTACTTCTATTGGTACACAGAACCTATGATGAAATTATACTGTCACGATATATTCGATGATGTATTTGCACAAGGCGTTTGGCATGGATAAAGGTTATATAGTAATTGCACAAAACAACGACACAACTGATTATCTAGAACAGGCGTATGCCCTTGCATTAAATTTAAAACTTACACAGAGTACTGTAAGCAATCTAACAGTATGTGTAGATGACAAAACTAAAAAATTAATTAAACAAAAGCACAAAGATATATTTGACCATATAGTAGATATACCTTGGAATGACCAGGCTAAAGATGCCGAATGGAAAATTAATAACAAATGGAAATATTATTACATGACTCCTTATAAGGAAACTGTAATACTAGATACAGATATGATATTCCCAAATGATGTAAGTCATTGGTGGGATATGTTAAGCGAAAAAGATATATGGGCATGTACCAATGTAAAAACATACAGAGGTGAACCTATAGAAGATTATCATTATAGATTACATTTAAAAAATAATAAAATGCCAAATGTATATACAGCATTCTTTTATTTTAAACAATGTCCATTAGCAGAAGAATTTTTTAAAATGTCTCAAACTATATTTGAAAATTGGGAAAGATTTTATTTTAAATATATGCCAAAAGGTAAACCAGATTGGCTAAGTGCTGATGTGGCATTTAGTTTAGCAATACAACTATTAGGAATAGAAGATAAAACAACAATGGATCATATGACAGAGTTACCTACGTTTATACATATGAAAAGTAGAATACAAAATATACCAACAAGTTTTATGGAAGAGGATTGGACAAAAAGTATTCCTACATATTATAACAGTTATAACAATTTTAAAATAGGTAACTTTCAGATAACACAACCTTTTCATTATGTTGAAAAGCATTGGATGGACAAAGACAAGATTACACAAATGGAGATGGCATGGCAGAATTAACACCAGGCGAAAAACTTGCATTACTAAAAAAAGAACATGGCTCTTTGAAAGAGGCAGAAAAACAAAGAACAGATACAACGTTTCTTGTGTATAATGATGAGGGTATAATATTTTATAAAAGTCATGAAAGACCCGAAGATATGCGTAAGCATAAAAATAAAAAGTTAGTAGAAATGGAAACTAATGCAGTATCGTTTATGGACGAAGAAGGAAGAAGTGTAGCAGAATTTATAGTCGAAGAAAATGATGATGGTATTCCATACGTTACATTTAAGCCTGTGGATAAACCTACATATGATGTAGAACAAGAATTTTTAACTGAAGTAAAAGAGTATAAAGAAGATGATAAGTGGGATATAATGATTAATGTACAACAAAGCAAGTTTACTGTTACATTAAATTCCAAAAAGAAAGTAAAAGAAAATATTGTTTTGTATATTACGTCTCCAGGCGACCCACATATACTGTACGAAAAATTAAATATCAATATTAATGATTTACAAAACTTAAAAATAATGAATTTTAAAAAGGACTATAACCTAAACGATTTTAGCATTTACACAAGGAAATTATATGATAAATATGTGCGTAGTTAATTTTTTTACAGGACAAGCACATGGCAAAGATAGATGTCACCGAATTAGACATATTTTACATATCGTATGACGAACCCAACTGTGAAGAGCATTGGGCAGATTTATTAAACAAAGTACCTTGGGCAAAGAGGGTACACGGCGTCAAAGGCTTTGATAAAGCACACAAGACTGCCGCAGAACAATCCGAAACAGAAAGATTTATAACCGTAGACGGTGACAACATCGTTATGGATGATTTCTTTGAACAAGTTTTAGAGGTTCCCGACACAGACCATGACGGGAACAACATATCAGAAAGTATTTTTAGTTGGAATGCTAAGAATATACTGAACGGTCTAGTATATGGTAATGGCGGACTTAAATGTTGGCCCACCGAATACACAAAGACCATACGAACTCACGAAGCCGCCGATGATGGAGAAGGAATGGAGTTTTGTTGGAAACTTAACTACATACAACTGAATGACACATTCAGTGAAGTGCATCAAACAGCCAGTCCGTTCCAAGCCTTCAGGGCAGGCTTTCGTGAGGGAGTTAAAATGAGTTTAGACCAAGGTAAGCGAATCAGTCCTGATGAGTTTATACAAAAAGTGTGGTGGCAAAACTATAACAGATTACAGACATGGTGTAACATAGGCAGTGATGTAGAGAATGGCTTATGGGCAATCTATGGAGCAAGATTAGGATGTAAGATGACAGTTTTAAGCGATTGGAACACTAATCAAATATCAGACTTTGAATGGTTTAAAGAATTCTTTGATAGCGACATACTACCTCGTTTTCCAGGAGACGAACTTTGTAAGTACACAAAAGTTACATGGAACAAAGAGATGTTAGAAATAGCAATTAAAGATTTAGGAGCAGAATTAAACGACAACATTAATGAAATGATGTTGTTTGATCCGGATCCTCAGATGTGTAAATTCTTTAAAAAGACTTTTGTTAATCCAAGACGTTGGGGAGCAATGGTTAGAGAAACACAGATACAAGAATTATTAGAAAAAGGATTATTACAATGAAAACAATATTAGTAGCAGGTTTGTTATTTTTGTTATGTAATCCTGCATTTGGAAGTACAACAGCAAACTTAGGATTAACATTGGTTGACAGTGATGCAACATTTAACGGAAAGTTCAAACACAATGTAGAGAAAGGAAAGTGGCAAAGTAATTATGAAGCCGCTTATGTATTTAAAAAATCAGACGGCATAGAAAAAACAAACGACTTTTATTTTCAGTTTAAAGAAAATTATGCACTTACAGACAAAAGTTATGTAATAGGTGTAGCACAATTTGACTACGACAAGTTTAGAACTGCATACGACACAAGAACAGTTGTTGGTGCAGGATACGGATATAAAATTTTAAGAACTGACAAATGGAAAGTAAGCAATGAAGTATCACTTGCATTTTTAAAAAGTGATAGTAATGAAATGATATTACGAAATAGTTTATGGGCAACATACAAGTTTAGTCCTAACTTAAATTTAACAAACAAACTGTTATATGAATCAGGTAATGACATGTATTTGAGAAACAGCACAGACTTAATGTACAAACTTACAGATAAGATTTCAATTGGTGTTGGTAATACATATACAGATAATATAGAAACGAGAAATATTTTTACAATAAATTTAGCGATAAAATTTCAATGAGTATATACGACGAAGCCGCGGATAAGGCAAAGAAACAACTGGACGAGATAAGTCCTACAATGTGCTATGCAAAATGGTCACAGGTGTCCATGCACCTGACTAATGGTAAAACACATAGTTGTTATCATCCGCCAACTCACAGTATAGACGTAAGCGAATTAAAAACTAATCCTAGTGCATTACATAATACTAAAGAAAAGAAAGAACAACGTGCATTAATGTTAAAAGGTGAAAGACCTGAAGGGTGTAGTTATTGTTGGAACATAGAAGACACAGGTGCAAGAAGTGATAGAGTATATCGTAGTGGAGAGTATTGGGCACAAAATGCCAGAGAAGAAATTAAAGAAGCAGGTGCTGATGGAAATATAAATCCACGTTATGTAGAAGTAAACTTTAATCAAGCATGTAACTTTAAGTGTAGTTATTGTAGTCCACATTTAAGTACAGCATGGCATGAAGAAATAGACGAACATGGACCATATCAAATTAAAGATGGTGAGCATAACAATACCGACAGTCTAAACAAAGGCGGACTTATGCCTTTAAGAGTTGCACAAAAAGAAAATCCATATGTAACTGCTTTCTGGAAATGGTGGCCCGAACTGTATAAGAACTTGGAAGTGTTCCGTATGACAGGTGGTGAGCCATTAATGGATAGTAACACGTTCAAGGTGTTAGACTATGTATATGAAAATCCTAATGCATGGTTAGAAATGAGTTTAACAAGTAACATGTGTCCACCTAAACCAATTCTAATGGATATGCTTATTAACAAATTACAAAAAATGGAAGAGATACAAATATGGGAAGACCCACAAAAGTTTAATCCTAACAGTGGAAACAATTGGTATGTAGCACCAGCATGTAAAAACTTTTCTGTATTTGTTAGTGTAGATGGCTTTGGAAATCAAGCAGAGTATATGCGTAACGGACTATGCTTTAAGACTCTACAGAACAACGTACAACGCATTTTAAGGGAGACGGACAACACAACTGTTACCTTTATTAATACATTTAACTTATTAAGTGTAACAAGTTTAAGAGAGTTCTTACAATGGATATTAGAACTAAGAGACCAGTATGCAAAAGATAGACAAGGTACAAAGTATATAGAAATACCTGATAGAGGTGGGCATAAGCATGACCCATATGAGATAGTACCTAAACAACGTATATGGTTTGACATACCTTTACTAAGAGCACCTTATTGGCAAAACATAGAAATATTGCCACAGTATTATCAAAGTTATTTAGAAGAAGCAATAGCATTTATGGAACTAAATCAAGCAGATGAGGATTACATAGATTACAGAGGATTTAAAGATTTTGAAATAGAAAAAGTAAAAAGAAATTTAGAAATTATGAAAGGTGGTAACAACCTTGACAGAGATAAAATGTACAAAGCAAGAGCAAACTTCTATAAATTTTTTACACAACATGACAGAAGAAGAGATACAGATTTTTTAAGAACATTTCCGGAAATGCAAGATTGGTGGGAAATTTGTGAGGAGGCAGACGCATTATTATGATAGGACAAGATTTATTTGATGCCTTAAGAAAAGGTGTGGTAACAGTAGAGTTTACCAAACTGGACACAGGAGAATTAAGAGTTATGCCATGCACTCTTAATAATGAGATATCTGGACAGCAACTAGATATTAAAAGTTACAATACTAATGACACAATGGTAATGTACGGTTTAGATGTAAACGCATGGCGTGATGTCAAGATAGACACAATACAGAAATGGTATCCAGGATACCCACAAGATAAGGAATAACATTATGTTAGACTTTGTAAAAATAAAAACTGACCTTGAATCTAGTTTTAATAGTGACATGGCAGATGGTGTTGACGTTAGTATAAATGTCAATGTGATTAATGAAGAAAACGGAAAGTTTTCAGTTAGTGTACTTGATAACAAGTGTACTGTATATGATGATAATTTATCAAAAGCAGATATTACAGTAGGCTTTGTGGATAAAGACACAATGATAGACATGTTTACAAAAGGAGTAAATCCTACTTCACTTGTAATGAGTGGTAAGATGACTTTTAATGGAGACATGGGCAAAGGGAGATCCATCAAAGGATTATTTATGAAGTGAGAGTATTAATTTTTGGCTTGCCTGGTTCGGGTAAGACATATTTGGCAAGTCGCCTAAAAAAATATTTAGGTGACTATGCTGAACATTTTAACGCAGACAAAGTTCGAGCAGAAGCAAACGATTGGGACTTTAGTGATGCAGGACGTAAAAGACAATCGGAAAGAATGAGTAAGTTAGTAACAGACTCTGTAAGCAATGGTAAAATTGCTATTGCAGATTTTATAGCACCGTTTAGATTATCTAGACAACAGTTTGATGCTGATTATAAAATTTGGGTAGACACAATATCAAATAGTAGATATCAAAATACAGATGCTATATTTGAAAAGCCAACAAAGTTTGATTACAGAGTGAAGGAAAAAGATTTTAATAAAGATGCAATTAGAATTGCATGGGAGTTAGGCAGACGTGCTATATGGAACAACAATGCACCAACAGTACAAATGCTTGGAAGATATCAGCCATGGCATGAAGGACATCAAGCATTGTTTGATAGAGCAATGGCTAAACATGGACAAGTACATTTGATGATTAGAGATATGCAAACAGATGAAAATAATCCATATACTGCAAATCAAGTTAAAGAGAATCTCGAAAAAGAATTGAGATACAATGCAGGTAAAGTTAAAATAGAAATTGTTCCAAACATTGTAAACATAACTTATGGTAGAGATGTTGGATATAAAATTGAACAAGAGCAGTTTGATTCTAGTATAGAAGAAATAAGTGCAACAAAAATAAGAGAAGAACAAAATTGAAAATAGCAATAACAGGACACACTAAAGGCATAGGCAAAGCATGTGCTGATATATTCAGCGAACACGAAGTGGTAGGCTTTAGCAGAAGTAATGGGTTTGATATACAAGTAATAGAACCTATATTAGACTCTAGTGATGACTGTGATGTGTTTATTAATAATGCATATCATTATGACAATCAATTGGAACTTTTTAAACAACGTTATCTGTCTTGGAGAGGTAACAGCGAAAAAACAATAGTAAATATAATTAGTAAAGCAAAATATTTAAAAGACAATGTAGACTATTATGAAAGCAAAAGAAATCTTGATGCTGGTGTAAAAAGATATCTTTTTAATCCTAGTCGTAAGTGTCGAATTATAAATGTTAATCCAGGATATGTATTAACAGAAGGAGCAGAACAAAATATTAAAATGTTTAAGCACCCACATATTACTGCTGAACAATGTGCAGAGTATATCAAGTGGGCAATAGAACAACCTATAGAAATATGGGATTTGTCATTATGGAAATTAAAAGGATAATGAATGGAATTTAAAACCTATGAATGCATTGTTTGTGGATGGATATACTATGAGGAACACGGTGTTCCTGAAGATGGTATTGAACCAGGAACCAAATGGGAAGATGTGCCTGATGATTGGTACTGCCCAGAGTGTGGTGTAGGCAAAGATGACTTCGACATGATAGAGATATAATATGAAAAAGATAGCAATAACAGGACATACAAGAGGCATAGGAAAAGCATTAGCAGAAAGGCTTGACCAAGACAATTATGAAGTAAAAGGCTTTAGTCAAAGCACAGGATATAATTTACAACGTGTTAGTACAGTTAAAAAAGTTGTAAATGAGTGTTTAGAATGGGACGCCGATGTGTTAGTAAACAATGCTTATGTACCAGATAATCAAGTAAGATTGCTATATACAATGTATGAACAATGGGTAAACACACCTAAGTTGATAATTAACATGGGTGCTATAAGTAGCGACAGTATCAGCAACTTTGCACAAATGGGTTACAACAAAGACTGGACACCTTATGTTAGTGACAAAGCAAGATTAGATTGGGCATGTTTACAACTAGCAAATCAATTTAAGCCTGGTATGTGTAGAGTAACAATGATAAAGCCTGGCATGGTAGACACAGACAGTACTGCTTGGCTAAAAGGTGTAAATAATATAGAAGAGATTATGATGACTGCTGATAGTGTAGCAGAAATGATTGAGTGGGTAATAGAACTAGAGGATAATACTCAAATGAGAACTCTAAGTTTTGATGTAGGAAATTTTGATGGTTAGAAAAGTCGGAGAGACACATAGAGAATTTAAGGCTAGGATGATTGATCCTGTGTCTGAAAGTTTCTGTGGCGCCAAATGGTACAATGCTACTATATGGCTAGGGCATGGAGGAACAACTAGTTGCCACCACCCACCCGCACATCAAATTGATTTAGAAGAAATAAAAACAAACCCAAGTGCTATTCACAACAGTAGACACAAAAAGAAAATGCGTAAGATGATGCAAGAAGGCACTAGACCTAAAGAGTGTGAGTATTGCTGGAAGATTGAAGATATGGGTAAAGACGCAGACGGCAATGAGCCTGTGTCAGATAGAGTATATAAAACTGTTATATATGAAGATAGAGATTTAAAACATATTTCAACACTAGACTCAAACTCAGATGTAAATTTAAAAACATGTGAAGTAGCATTTGATAGAACATGTCAGTTAGCATGTAGTTATTGTAACCCTGCATTTAGTAGTACATGGGTAAAAGATATTCGTACTAATGGAGGTTATCAAGGTATTAAGAGTGATGCAAGAGGACACTTTATAGATGATGCTCCGTATGCCGAGCCGTTTGATAGAGGAGAAGAAAATCCATATGTAACTGCTTTTTGGAAATGGTGGCCCGAGTTAAGCAAAGAGTTAGAAGAGATTAGAGTTACAGGCGGTGAGCCATTAATGACTCCTAGCATATATAAATTGTTTGATTGGTTTAAAGAAACAGATGAGCCTAATGCTAAAAATATGCGTCTTGCTATAAACAGTAACTTAATGGCTAAAGAAGGATTGTTAAATAAGTTTATAGATGCTACACAACATATAGACCACTTCCACGTTTATACAAGTTGTGAAGCAAAAGGACCACAAGCAGAATATATTAGAGATGGACTTAATTGGGATATATGGACTAAACAGTTCGAACGATTTGCCAGTGAAGCAAGGTATGAAGGCGTACACATGATGATGACAATAAATGCATTATGCTTAGATAGTATAACACAATTTTTAGATTGGACGTTAGAGATGAAACGTAAGTACGGACATCATGTACCAGGCATAAGTGTAAACATATTACGTTTTCCAAGTTTCCAAAGTCCACTTACATTGCCAGACCATTTAAGAAAAATGTATCACGATGAGATTAGTAATTGGTTACAAGCAGTAAGAGACCGTGGAGAGAAATCAGAAATAACAGGTTCAGAACTTTTACAACCTTGGGAACAAGACCAGTTAAGCAGACTTATAGAATATTTAGATGTTGTAAAAACTCCGCACAGGAATACAGCAGAACAAGACTTATTACATCATGACTTCAAAGTGTTTTACGAACAGTATGACGCAAGACGTGGATTTAATTTTAAAGAAACATTTCCAAGACTAGCAGAATGGTATGACAGTATAGCAGTTAAAGATATATCTGATGATGAAATTAATGATATACAATCACCAGACAGTCATGGTATAACAAATACTTTATATGCTAAACGTATTGTAACAGAAGATGGTGAAGTAAAAGTTGTAGAGATGAAAGTAAGAGGACGTCAAACAGGAGAAAGTGATGACGACTATGACGATGAGAAATACAAAAACGAAGATGATTATAAACCAAATCCAAACATAAAACGTAAAGCAGGTAGCAGTATCGGTTGGGATACAGAAGTAGATGGTTTAGGTGGAGCAGTAGGCAATGAGTAAGAAGATTAAACCTATCTGGTCCGGTGGTAATGTACACCCAAGTTCTCCTAACAAAGTTTTTTGTACAGCACCTTGGACACATACATATATCAGTCCACAAAGTGAAAGACGTATGTGTTGTGCTAGTAGAGAAGAACACAAATTTCAAAAGCAATATATTGATGCAAGTAATGACGAACGTTATGGTAAAGTAAGAGAGTCAGGAACTATAGAAGATTATAAAGAAAATATTGTTACATTAAAAGAACATTGGAACAGTCAATACATGATGGACATAAGAAAGAAACTTATGGCAGGAGAAAAGATTCCACAATGTGATGTATGCAACGACAACTTGCTTAGTCAAAGTAATTATAGACAATGGTTTACAGGATTCTTGTTTGAAGATAAAATAGATGAATGTTTTGACAGCACAGATGAAAATGGCTACACAACAATGGAGCCAGTCAGTTTTGATTATCGTGTTAGCAACTTATGTAACTTTAAATGTCGTATGTGTGGAGAACAATTAAGTAGCAGTTGGGAAGCGGAAAAACGGAAAGAAGGACATTGGTCTCCAGAGAATCAACCTTTTATGATTCCGGAAAACAAAAAGATTATTGAAAAGTTTCAAAAAGAAGTTGTGGAAGAAGAGTTTTGGGACTCTATATGTAGAGGCATAGTAGAAGAAATATATTGGGTAGGCGGTGAGCCTTTGATGTATGATATACATTGGAGGTCAATGAATAGACTTGCAGAAGATAATAACTTACATAAAGTTCATTTAAGATACAATAGTAATTTAAGTAGAGTAAGATATGGTAAGCATTACTTGTACGACTGGTTACCACAAGCAAAAGATTGGACTATGTGTGCTAGTATAGACGGTATAGGAGACATAGGAGAGTTTATTAGAACAGGACTCAATTGGGAAGAGTGGGATAGAAACTTTAGAGAAGGTGTAGCATTACCTGGTGGTAATGATAAAATGCTTATGGACTTAACATTAACAGGCCCTGGATTATTTGGCTTACGTGAGTTTGTAGAGTATGCATTAGAACTAGATGTTAAAATAGAAACAAAGAATATGTTTGCATTCCACCCAGACATAGTGTTTAGTTTTATGAGTTGGCCCAGACATATATTAGATAGAATAGTGCGTGGACTAATAGAAGAACTTACTCCTATTATAACACCCAAGCAACAAACTTTAATTAATCAATTAAATCAGATATTAGCAACACCCACATTCGAAGAAAAGTTTCCTGATACACATGAGGATCAGTTCTTTAATGGTAGACAATGGCAAAGAGAAATAGCCAGAATGCGTAATGACGGCGGTAATAGTGCTAGTATAACCATTGAAGAAATATATTCTGCAGATCCTGAGTTATGGGATTGGTGGAGCAGACCGGACCCAAAGCATAACTATCGTTAGTAAAAATAAGATAAATAATAGTAGTTGTTAATAAACAACTGACAGAGACACATAAATTAGGAGACAAGAATGGCCTCAATCGGATTCATTGGGGTGGGCAAGTTGGGACAAGCCTGCGCCGAGATGGTCGCCGAGGTTCATGATGTTGTTGGATATGATATTAATCCTGTAGAGCCTGAAAACTTTACAATGGTTGATACATTGGAAGAAGCAGTAATAGGACAAGATATTGTTTTTGTTGCAGTTCAAACTCCACATGATCCACAATATGATGGAAAGGCACCTACCAGCCATTTACCCAATAAGGACTTTGACTACTCGATAGTCATTGATGTTCTTAAAAAAGTAAATGCTGTTGCGACTAAAGAACAATTAATAGTCCTTATAAGTACAGTTCTACCAGGAACTGTAAGAAGAGAATTTGTACCTATATTAACAAATACTCGCTTTATATACAATCCATATCTTATTGCTATGGGAACTGTTAAGTGGGATATGGTTAATCCTGAAATGGTAATGATAGGTACACAAGATGGAAGTGAAACAGGTGATGCAAAAGAACTTGTTGACTTCTATGAAACAATTATGCAAAACGATCCACGTTATGTAATAGGTACGTGGGACGAATGCGAATGTATTAAAGTCTTTTATAACACGTTTATATCAGCAAAGGTTTCTTTGGTAAATATGATACAAGACGTTGCAGAAAAGCAAGGCAACATAAACGCAGAAGTTGTTTGTGATGCTTTAGCAGATTCGGACAGACGTATTATGGGACCAGGATATATGAAACCTGGAATGGGGGATGGTGGCGCATGTCACCCTAGAGACAATATTGCTCTACGTTGGATGGCTAGTGAATTAAATCTAGGCTATGATTTATTCGATGCTGTGATGCTTTCAAGAGAAGTACAAGCAGAGAACATGGCTAAGAAATTAATAGCATTAGCAGACACGGAAGAAGGGTACATGTTCCAAGGCAAGTGGTGGAACACTTTACCAATTGTAATTGTAGGTAAAGCATACAAACCATTAGTGCCTTATGAAGCAGGATCAAGTAGTATGTTAGTTGGACACTATGTAGAAAAGCAAGGATACGACTTATACTACTATGATGAACAGACAGGAGATATTCCTGCTGAAGAAATACTAAATAAACCTGCAGTATTTTTGTTGGCGCATAACCCCCAAATTACATATGGCGAACAACTAGACACAGTACCAGGATGGTACGACACACATAAAGTAACCGGAGCAGATGAGGCTCTTACAGTTGCTACAGGAAATGGGACAGAATTGTCTTTTGCAAAAGGCAGTATTGTTTTAGACCCCTGGAGAAAAACGCCTGATATAGAGGGAGTAGAAGTTATCCATTACGGTAACACTCGCAACAAGAATACATAGAAGTATTTTTGGAGCAAAGACTTGAGTAAAACATATTGCCCTTTACCATGGCAACACTTGGCAACTCACCCACATGGCGGTGTTACACTCTGTTGTATCAGTGACCACACGGGCGGGTTAAATAGGGCTCGTAACAACGACAAAGAATTCTTAAGTCTTAATAAGAGTAGTATAAACGAACATCTAAATAGCGAGTATTACAAAGAAGTTCGCTTACAGATGTTAAATAATGAGAAGCCTAAAGCATGTTTAAGATGCTATGAGGAAGAAGAGAAAGGACTAAAGAGTAAACGAAATCATGAGACCTCAGTTTTTCCACAGAACTCCGCCAATTGGGCACGAGAACTTACTGGTGAGGATGGCAGTATTCCTATGGATCTTCGTTTTGTTGAGTTGCGTCTTGGCAACGTATGTAACGTCCGCTGTCGTACTTGCAATCCTGCGAGTTCCAGTAAATGGTTGGCGGACTATAAAGACATTGTTGAAAAAGCAGACTTCGTCAACAAAGGATACCTAGGACTAGACTATCCCAAAGATTTTAAGTGGCCCGAAGACGACACTTTCTATGACGACCTTTACGACTCAGCACCAAATCTAGAACTGCTATATATCAATGGCGGTGAACCTACATTAATAAAACAACATTGGACTTACTTACAGAAGTTAGTCGATAGTGGACGTAGTAAAAATATTATATTGTGGTATAACATAAATTGTACTATGTTACCACCAATTGCTTTAGAGCTCTGGCCCGAGTTTAAAGAAGCAAGAATATGTTTGAGCATAGATGACCTTGGGGAACGTAATGCTTTTATAAGAACCAATACAGATTGGAATGCAGTTATTAAAACTGTGAACACATTAAAAGAGCATAGAGATAAATTGAACCTAAGGATTACTCAAACAGTAAGTGCATATAACTATGCAACGTTGCCTGAGTTTTTTTACTGGGCAGACCAGATGGGATTAGAAGTAGACATGAACTTTGTGTATGATCCTGATTACCTAAGTCCTGGAGTTATACCTCCTAAGGCAAGAGAGTTGATACATACAAAATTTAGAAAAATAATGGGCAACGACCATAAGTTAGGAACATTGTTAAGCATGTATAACAATGACGACTGGGACGAATTAAAATGGGAACAGTTTTGTAGATACAATGACTTGATGGATAATAACGACCAAAGTAATTGGCGAGAAACATTTGAGAGATTAAACAAGTATGTGGAAGATAGCGGACACATTAGCATTTACTAGACCGAAACTAGTAATACTCAGATGCTTAATGCATTTGGGTCTTGCTACGGCTTTAGTTCTAGGACCAAATGATTATTGGTGGGTTACATTAGGAGTTTACTTTTGGTTTGCAAGTATCGGTAATGGTGTTGGACAACACAGATACTTTGCACATAAAACATTTAAAACAAATAAGTTCTGGGAGTTAATGCTATTAGTAAGTGCCACATTGGCAAGTATTAGTAGTGTGTTTGGTTACATTGTAACGCACCGAGAACATCATAAGCATACAGACGATGAGCATGATCCTCATAGTCCACATCATATGAGTTTATTCCAAAGTTGGACATTAGACTTAACAGATACAGGACGTTGGAATTTGCGTAATGCAAAAGACTGGATTAAGAACAAAGCAGTAATGAATGCACACTATTATTTCTTTGCTTATATAATTGCATACAACGTCATATTAGCAATGATAGATCCATGGTTAGTGTTATATGCATACCTAGTGCCTGCAAGTTTATGTGTATGGGCAACTGGCGCCTTTAACACGTGGGGACATGGCAAAGGATTTAAACAATTAGGATATAGAACTTGGGACACACAAGACAAAAGTGTAAATCACCATTTAGTAAATTTAATAACATTTGGGGAAGGATGGCATAACAATCATCACAAATCACCGGGAAGTTGGCACCAGGGAGTTCAATGGTGGGAGTGGGATTTGAATGCACAAATAATAAAGTTGATTAAAAGCAGATGAGCAAGTATAGTAAACCAGAAGAGGACAAAGGCTTTATAGATAAGACTGCCGAAGAAGTCAGGGAACTGGCTAAAGGCGATGCCTTCTGTATATTGCCTTGGATACACATGCACCCTTGGCCTCAAGGCAAAGTGTTTCCTTGCTGTCTTAGTAATACAACTGTAGATGATATTGTAGGAGACTTAAATGTGCAGAGCATAGAAGAAGTGTACAATGGTCATCAATTGAAAAAAATGCGTAGAAACTTTTTAGCAAATAAAAAACATCACAGTTGTACAAAGTGTTATGACCAAGAAGCATTGGGTAGAATAGATAGTTTAAGAATGAAAAGCAATGAAGAGTTTGTATTGCAACCTGACAACTGGCACAAGTTTGAAAACAAAATTGATTTAGTAAAGTCTACACAAAAGACAGGTAGAGTAGATGATGTAAACATGGCATATTTAGATATACGTTTTAGTAATATATGTAACATGAGATGTAGAATGTGTGGACCAGATTTAAGTAGTCTATGGTATCATGATGCTGTTGATAGTGTCTACAATGTAACACCTAAACAAGCAATATATCAAATTAAAAAAGGAAGTCAAGACTTTTTATCACAGTTTGACCAATACTTACATACAGTTGAAAAAATATATTGGGCAGGTGGAGAGCCGTTAATCATGGACGAGCATTGGTACGTTATGAACAAGTTAGTAGAACTAGGACGTACTGATGTACAAGTTCATTATAATACTAACCTTAGTAAATTAAAATACAAAGACAATGACGCAATAGAACTTTGGAAAAATTTTAAAAATATTAATATAGGTGCAAGTTTAGATGACAGTCATGCTCGAGCAGAATATATTAGGAAAGGAACTGTTTGGTCAGACATAGAAGACAACATGAGAAGAATAAGAGATGAGTTACCTTCTTTAGATTTTTATGTAAGTGCAACAGCAGACTTTTTTAACATGCATTCAATAGTAGACTTTTACAATTATTTGCTTAAAGAAAATTTTATTAGTGTACAAGACTTTCAAGTAAACATATTATTTGGTAAGCCTATATACAGAGCAACATGTCATAAAGCAAGATACAGAAATGAGGCATTACATAGAATAAACAAATTAATAGAGTTCTTAGAAAAAGAAGATACATTGGGTAGAGCATTAAACGGCTTTATACAATTAAAGAACTTTTTAGAAAGAGAAGATAAGAGTTACATGGTACCTGACACAATGAAGGAAATAAAAGAAATGGATACGTTTAGAAAAGAAGATTTCTTTAGTGTGTTTCCTGAATATAAAGGTTACAGAGAATTATACAACGAAGTAGATTCAACAGAGGAGTTTCAAAAGCAAGATGGATAGACCAGAACACTTTTGCATATTACCTTGGATAAACCAAGAGGCTCGCACCAATGGGGATATTGGTGTGTGCTGTGTTATGCAAGAGACAGCACCAGGGTTAAATTTAGCAGATGGTCATACATTGAAAGACGCATGGAACAGCGAATGGCTTGCCAAGTTAAAACAAGACTTCTTAGATGGCAAGAAGCCGGATGCCTGTTACAACTGTTGGAATGAAGAAGAAGCAGGTATGGAAAGTAAAAGAAAAAGGGAGTTGTTAAAGTTCGGTCATCACGTAACTAACTTACAGCATCTTCGTCCTAAAAGTATGGATCTTAAATTGGGCAGTATTTGTAATACTAAATGTAGAATATGTACAAGTTTTGCAAGTAGTCAATGGGTACCTGAAGAAATAGAACGTGACGGAGAAACAAATCAGTTAGCAAAGAAAATGGGCAGGCTAGGTATGTGGCCCGAACACAATGAAGAGTTTTGGTTAGAACTAGAAGACCAAATAGAAGAAGTAGAAAGTTTAGAGTTTTTTGGGGGCGAGCCTTTCCTCATCAAGAGACATTTTGAAATCTTAGAAGGGCTCGTAGAGAAGGGTCGTGCTAAGGATATTACCTTAAGTTACAACAGCAACGGAAGTATTTATCCTGAACACGCCCTTCCAATTTGGAAAGAATTTAAAGACGTACAAGTGTTCTTTAGTATAGACGGTATTGGAGAAAGATTTAATTATATAAGACATCCACAAGACTTTGACCATGTTATGGAAAACTTTTGGAAATTTAAACAGCATGACTTTATAAGAACAAACTTATTTTATACTGTTGGTATATTCAATGCATTCTATATGGACGAACTATTGAACTACGACTTAGAACATAACTTAGGTTGTGATATACATTTTAACATGGTGTATGTGCCACAACAAGTAAGTGCTAAAGCATTGCCTTTAAAAGCAAAGCAGGCTCTTACAGAAAAGTTTAAAGGGAATAATGATCCTAGAATACAAAGTACATTAAACTTTATAAACAATGAACATTATGAGAACATGATGGAGTTGTTTGTAAACCATACAGTATTCAGTGACAAGTATAGGAATGAAAGTATTGCAAATACATTTCCTGAATTGTACGAACATGTTAAACCATGGTTTGAAAAAGCAGAAGCCATGGAGTTAGTAAACACAATGGAACTTATAGGTATAGATAAGAAAAATGAAAGATTATAGTAAAACATTTTGTCCTTATCCTTGGATACATGTAATGACACAGCCGAGTGGTACTGTGAACTTTTGTTGTGTTGCTAATGGTCAGATTAAAACTGATGATAGTTTTATGGAGTTTGATGGTATGCAAACAGGAACTCCTATACTATTAAACAAAGGCGGGGATATGAGAGATGTTTGGAATAGTAAGCATTACAAACATATCAGAAAACAAATGGACACCGGGGAACGTGTTATTGGTTGTGAACCATGCTATGACTTGGAAGATTTGGGGATACCAAGTTATAGAGTAAACTATATAAAAGACTGGTTAGGCTTTCATCGTAATGCAGATGAAATCGAAAGGATAATAGAAAAGAGTAGAGAGAATGATTATCATGTCGATGAAATGCCTCAGTACTTAGACTTTAGACTAGGTACTATGTGTAACTTGAGATGTAGAATGTGTCAAAGTCAAAACAGTAGTGCAATTTATAAAGAACTTAAGAACGATGATTTGTACACACAAGAAGAAAGAGACTTTGTAGTTAAGCATACACATTGGAACGATTTCAGTGATTACACTCAGCCATGGTTCGATACACCAGAGTTTTTAGAATCAGTTGAAGAGTGGTTGCCTAATGTAAACAGATTATACTTTACAGGAGGTGAGCCTACTATTATACAACGCACTTATTGGATATTAGAAAAGTGTGTAGAATTGGGTATTGCTAAAGATATTGATTTAGTATTCAATAGCAATATGACAAACATTCAGCCAAGGTTTCTAGACTTACTAGCCAAGTTTAGAGATGTGTTGATGTGTTTAAGTGTTGATGGCTATGCACAATACAACGAGTATATCAGAAGTGGTAGTCGTTGGAATATTGTAGACAAACATATAAGAGATTATGCAACATCAGATGTTGTAGGTAATATATTGTTTAGTCCTGTTGTACAAATATATAACATACTAAACATAACTCAACTATTAGACTATGCAGAAGAGATTACAAAGTTTAGTGGTAGAAGAATAGATATCAGTTTTTTAATGAACAACTATCCTAAATGTTTAGACATTAGAAACTTACCTAAGCATATCAGAGTAGAGGGCCAGAAAAGATTACGAGACTGGCTTAATACAAGTAAATATTTCGTAGACGATGAAAGGAATATCGCAACCGTAGAAGGCATAATCAAAGCATTGGAAGATGACAATGTGAATGCAGATGCTGACAAGCAAATGCAAATCTTTAAAGAGTACACAGAGTTACTTGATAGTAAACGTAACCAAAGTTTTAAAGATAGTATACCTGATTTATGGAGTATGTTAAATGAGTGAATTTGTAAACGAAGTATCTGTTAATTATCCAGTTGAAAAACTTGTTTCAATAGGTTGTAGTCATATGTATGGCTCTGAGATAATGGGTGAGGGTAGTCCTATAAGGAGACAGGAACTAACATTTGCAGGACTTATTGCAAAACATTTAGGATTGGAACATGAGGATCTAAGTGTGCCAGGCGGTAGTAATACATACATCAGAGAAACAGCAGTAGAACATTTAGCAAAAAATGACGACAGGCAAGGTACTCTTTACTTAATAGGTTGGACAACATATAGTAGGCATTATTTTTATTGGGAAAACGAAGATGGGGAAGAAGAAATATATCATTGGGCACAAGGTGTTGATCCAGGACCAGCAAGTGAAGTAATAGGAACTGATGTGTCTTTGTTGTTTGACTATTTTAAATTATACATGACTAATGATGACGATGGCAGAAGAAGAAGAATGACCGACACAATACTTTTGGCTAACACATTTAAAACTTACAAAGTTCCTTATGCAATGATGTCAAGTTGCAGTACATGGATAGCACAAGACTTTAATGAAGGGCATCCAAGAATAGGTTCCCACTGGAAAAAACATTTTCCATTTCCAAATTACTATGAACCATACAATGCGTTCGTACAAAAGATGATAGACCAACGACCTGATTGTTTTACAAAGTCGTTACATGGTAATAACGTTGCACATAAAAACTATGCAATTGGTTTAAGAAACTTTATAAAATATAATATACTGAGAGGTAATAATCGAGATGAATAAAGACAAAGAAGATATGAATGGGCTTGGACCTGTTGACAATGTTGTTGACATGGGTGGGTTAGAAGATAACTCTGTACCAAAGCCAATAGAGAAAAAAATGACAGACGAAGAAGAGGAAAGGTTAAAAAAGAAATTAGAAAAAATTAGGAAGGCCGATCCTTTTATTTACAGATAGGAGACAGATGAGAATTTTAGGAATAAGTTGCATGTTTCATGATGCTAGTGTTAGTGTCGTAGAAGATGGAAAAATTTTATTTGCTGGTCACTCAGAACGTTACAGCAGAGAAAAGAATGATGCATACTTAAATCAATCGTTAATAAATGAAGCATTAAGTTGGGGCAAGCCTGACTTAATTGTATTACATGAAAGTAGTAAACTTAAAAACAGAAGAAGATTAAAACAGTTCACATGGAGCAGTATCAAGGCGGCATTCACAGAACCAACTGCTGAATCTTGGATTAAAGATTTTTATCCACAACTAGCAGGAATTCCAATTACTAATTGTTTACATCATCAAAGCCATGCAGGGGCAGGCATGTTGACATTGCCTAGTGAATTCAGTGATTGGCATGATGCGGCTATTGTTACTATAGATGCTATAGGCGAAAAACAAACAGCAACTATTAGTACATGGCAAAAGAATGAACGTATAATGTTAAGACATGAAGTTAATTTTCCAAACAGTTTAGGATTGTTTTATAGTGCTGTTACATCAGCAATAGGATTAAAGCCTATGGAAGATGAATACATCTTAATGGGCATGGCGGCATATGGTGAACCTAAGTACAAAGTAAAAATGGATATACATTTATTCGACCACCCTGCAGATGAATTACATAATTGTTTGAAAACAATTGACATGAGTAAAGGACTACCTAAAAGTTTCTTTAATAATATAGACATAGAAGATGAACAAACACAATTTGATTTAGCCGCAAGTGCCCAAGCAGTAGTAGAAGAAAGAATTTTATCATATTGCAGACTAGCATTTAAGTACAGTAGTGGTAGTCGTAACTTAGTGTATCAAGGCGGTGTAGCATTGAATTGTGTTGCTAACAGTTTGATATATGAAAAAGATGTATTTAAGAATATATGGATAATGCCTAATCCAGGAGATGCAGGTAGCAGTCTAGGAGCCGCGGCACTATATCATTTTGAACAAACAGGTAACTTTGTAGAATGGGAAGGTCCTTACTTGGGTACAAACATCAAAGGACAATGGCCCAAAGAAAAGTTTTTAGCAAGTTTGCGTAAAGGAGAAATATTTGGAGTTGCTAATGGCAGAGCAGAGTTTGGTCCAAGAGCATTAGGCAATAGAAGTTTGTTTGCTGATGCTAGAGGTACAGAAGTAAAAGACAAAGTAAATGCAATTAAACGTAGACAAGAGTTTAGACCGTTTGCTCCAATAGTATTAGAAGAACATGCAAACGAATGGTTTGAGATGCCAGCAGGTAAAAGCAATAGTCCTTATATGAGTTTTGTTGCTAAATGTAAAAAGCCAGAAGAGATACCTGCAGTATGTCATGCAGATGGAACAAGCAGAGTTCAAACTGTTAATAGAAATCAACACCCAGAGTTATATCATGCCATGCGACAATGGTATGCAGAAACAGGTTGTCCAGTTGTGTTGAATACAAGTTTGAATATCAAAGGGCAACCAATTGTGAACACAGAAGCAGAAGCAGAAGAGTTTGCAAAACATTACAAGGTTAAGGTACATGTCAGGGACTAAAGAACAAGAACAAAAGGTAAAACAAATCATACGTGATGTTGTTACTGGGCCTAATAGTCATGTAGTATTTGAACAGATGAGTAAGGACCCATGGATATATGATCCTATTGTTGAAGAAGATGAAGTGATGTATTACAAATTAAAAGACAAGTGTCCAAGATGTGGCATGAGTGCTAAACATCACAGAGATGATTGTACTTGGAGTATGCAACAATTAATGTTTGCTGAGTTAGAGCAAGGAGATAAGTTTTACTTTTATTTAGATTTAATATTCCAAGATCCTATTGTACAAGAAAAATTAAAGAGAATTAAAAAAGATGTATAACATTTACTACTTAGGTAACAATGATATATTAAAAGAAGAGTTGCCTTTTGCAGAACAAGTAAGCAGTACTGATGAAATAAAAAGTACAACTAGTTTATATTGGGTTGTTGATAGTGATGTTGTAGTTACAGACTTTTCAGTGTTCGACTTTATACCAGATAGACATACAGCAAAGTATGGACATTTGTGGAAGTGGAACGATAAAGATTACGGGGGCGTAAGACTGTTACCTAAAAAAGGTAACGAAGAAACTGTGATGCACGATAAAATTGTATGTAAGAAACAGTTTCAAATTTTGTTTGAGCAAACACCAGGGGACTACTTTGAACTCAATCCAAACAGTACACATGTTTGGTGTGTGGATCCAGAGTACAAGTTGGCAGACAATATAGACTGGGCACCAGGGAACTTTGAACCAGACTATATACATTCATTTCATTTACGTGGACAACTAGAACACAAGTATCCTGAAAAGGAGGGGGGAGTGAAACTATATCCACGTGAATGGAATGATACCAAAGTCAAGTATCACGATTACTTAGATGCAACTATACAGTATCCTATATTGTATGTTGATGATGTAAACGATTATAAACAACGTGACCATTTAGGTGATGACTATGTTTGGCTTATAGACAAACAACACAAAATACAAGACGATATTGATTGGGCACCTAATCCATTTGAATACAAAATGATACATGCATTTAGAATGCCTAACCAATTGCAAGACAAGTATCCAATGAGTATGGGAGGTGTAAGACTAGTACCAGACAATTGGAAAGACTCTGATGTTAAAGTACATAGAACTTGTCCTATAAGAGATGTACAGTATGATGTATTTTATATAAACGAATTAGACTTTAATGTACAAACATATCAAGAACTGTTTTCAGAATGTAAGACAGAATGGATGTGGGTAATAGATGAAGATTTAAAATATGTAAATGGTGATTGGTTATATGTTCCAACAGAATATGAACAAGACTATATACATGTTTTTAAACTACCAGGACATTTAGATTATAGATATCCTGATGATTGTAAAGAAGCACATGACACAAGATGTGGCGGAATAAGACTTGTTCGTAATCCTATGATAGCAAAGCCGTATAGAAACTTTACAGAAGAATATATTTACAAAGAAGATGTATGTCCTGTAAAGTATGATATATTCTATACAGATGATATGATGGATTATAACAAGTACAGAAACAAAAGCAAGAGTGCCAGTTATTGGCTAGTGGATAGTGAACATCAAATCAATGAGGAGTTTAGTTATGTACCACAAAAACATGAAACAGGAGGAGTACTCATATTCAAGTTTCCGAATGACTTGGAACACAAGTACCCAAGAGCAATTACAAATATCAGCGACAGGAGAGCAGGAGGTGTTAAACTTATTCCAACAAGTGGGAGTCAGTTCTCCAAAACAATGGATGGGGTGCCAGTTGGAGGTAAGTCCTACCCAATCATCTATACAGACGAACCTGTGGTTCCGTCACAAGATAGTTGGCTGATACCTACAGCATTTGAAGACATAAAGAATGTGCCATGGCAACCAAATTCATTTGAACGTGATATCAAACATATATTTGCAGATGGATTAATTGTGTGGATGCCTGCAGAATGGAATGGTGATACAAAAGTACATGACTACTCACCAGTAAGAGTAAATTACAAATATGAAGTGTTTGCTAGTTACGAAGAAGGTTGTGAGAAATCCAAGTTCAATTGGTTCTGGGTAGTTGATAATGATGTTACAGTATTGGAAGACTTTGACTTTGACTTCCAACCTGATGTATATGATGATGGTAAAGCACATGTATGGCAAAAACTTAATCCTATAACAGATAAGCAATACGATTATGGTGGTGTAAGTTTAAGGAATAAACAAGAAAAGAAAGGCAGACCTAAATACATACGAGAACCAGCCTGTACGCAAAAAGAATTTCCGGTGTACCACTTACAGCCAGAACAATTAGAACACGGCTTAAACGACGTCTATGAGCGTCTAGCGACACAATCTAGTGCTACAATGATGTATGTAGTTGACCCGTATGTGGAAGTAGACTTTGATTTTAGTTATTATCCTACACAATATGACGTCGATGTAGTGCATGTGTGGGCACATAACGGTAGTAAAAGTACAGCAGTACGTTTATTACCTACTAATTTACAGTATAAAAACGAAGAACAAATACTAAACAACAAGTTTGATAGGTTAAAAGAGATGCCTACTGCTATTAGTAGCGACAAATTATGGGATAGTTTTTACTTTAATACCAGTAAACCACTACTAGAACAACTAAAAGACTATGCAAACACCACACAACATGAATGGTTTTGGACTGTAGACAGTGATGTTGCATGTGATAATGTACCAAACTATACACCAGAACCTGTTAATCACAACAAAGTTCATGCTTGGCAACGTGCAAATCCCACAACAAACATAGCACATAGTTATGGTGGAGTACGTTTATGGCCCAAACAGTTGCCTGATATCACTAGTGATGACATAAGATTAAACAAAATGCCTAGAGGACAACTACAATATGTTAAAGATATTGCTAGTGCATACAACAAATACGACATAGTTTTAATTACATATCAGCAAGACAACGCACAAGAACTGTTAAACAAGTTACCTGAGCATACACAATTGGTACAAGATGTAGAAGGAATATTTAATGCACACAAGAAAGCAAGTGAATTGTGTAGTAGTAATATGTTCTGGGTAGTAGATGGCGATGCAGTAGTGCAAGAAGATTTTGATTTCAGTTATATACCAGATGTATATGACCAAGAAGTTACCCATGTGTGGAACAGTATGAATCCAGTTACTGGTGACACATATGGATATGGGGGAGTTAAACTGTTTAATACTAAACAGGTACAACAAGCAACAAGTTGGGGGATAGACTTTACAACTGGTTTAAGCACACGTTTTAAAGTTATGCCTGAAGTAGCATGTATCACTCAGTTTAACACAGACGAGTACAGCACATGGAGAAGTGCATTCAGAGAATGTGTTAAGTTGACACTTAATGCAGATGAAGAAAGTAATCAACGTTTGAGCAAATGGCTTAATGCAGACAATGGATATTTTGTTGAACAAGCCGTACAGGGAGCCAAAGCAGGAAATGAATATGCTAAGAAACATATCAATGATGTTGAAGCATTAAACAAAATAAATGATTACGAATGGTTAAAGGATTATTATGAAGGCATTATTAACTAGCGGTTGTAGTTTAAGTGATACCAAATACGATAAGACTTGGGTTCATTGGCTTGAACAACATATGAATCCTACAGTTGCAAAGCACACAGGATCTAGTAATCATGGTAATGATTTAATTGCAAAGAAAACAATATATGCATGTACTGAACTGTTAAAAGAATACAAAGGCGAAGATATAATGTGTATAGTGCAATGGAGTTCTTACAGTAGATTTGCATTGTTAAATGAACACGATTCAGATATGCGGAAACAAATAAACAAACAAGGTGGTGCTTCACCTTGGTTTGCAAATCAATTCAAAGACTACGACAACAAAACAAATGCACAAGAACCTTTGTATGGTTGGAACTTTTTTAATCCTAATTGGGATATCAAAGACACAATGTTGCATTACAAGAATCAATCTGTTTTTGGAATGGTAGAACAAACATTGTGGCACATGTTAAATGTAATGAACTTTTGTGAAGTAAACAATATCAATTACTATTGGATCACAATGCAAAATGATGTAAATACTAATTTTGCAAAACATTGGAGCACAAAACATTTATACGACTTAGTGTATAACACAGACAACAGAATTGGCAAACATGGTATATATGAATGGGTAACACATTTTTATCCAGAAGAGTTACAAGAGAATAGACATCCAACTGCACAAGGACACAAACTATATACCAAAGAAGTGATAATACCATACTTACAGCAACATTACACATACAACGAAATTGTGGAGAACAATGAATCATAATTTAAAAACATGGGAAGAAGTTTCACATTATGTTAATTTGCATTACCACATGCCTGTTAGTCAATGGGAACACATAGTTCAAAACAGAAACACATATCCTGCACATGCATTCAGCAAAGGACAGTTAGCCAGTAAGGCTTGGTTAATAGATGAATTGTGGAAAGTGCGTATAGAAAAACTGCCTGCACCTAATCCTGATACTGTTATGATATTGGGAAGTTGGATTGGCAGTCTAATAGAACCATTGTTTTACAAGTTTCCCAGCATAGGAAGAACATATGGTGTAGATGTAGATGCTGACAGTATTGCTAAATCAGAAAAATTAAATCAAAAACATGTGCAAAATGAATGGAAATACAAAGGCGTAGTTGCTGATGTGAATAATTTAACATTAAATAACTGTGAATTTGAAACAGGAGGCGAATTAATTACTGTAAAACCTGATTGGATTATCAATACCAGTTGTGAACACATGGATAATAATTGGTTTAATACTGTGGACGAGGATCAATTATTAATAATTCAAAGTAATAATTCAGAAGAATTTGAAGGACACATCAATACTTGCGATAATATTGATGAATTTATATTAAAATATCCAATGAAAAAACAATTAATGTGTGGAGAATTAACTACTCCTGCATATACTAGATACATGCAAATAGGTTACAAGTAATCAATTAAGCATTTTTGCCCACTGACTCATATCCCAACCATTGTCAACACCCAATAACCACACAGGTTCTGCTCTATGATTGTTTATTATTTGATGTATGTGATTGGGATTAATACTAAATCGTTGCCCAGGCTCTAT